>Ga0137307_100948_pt1 | contig 30218 bp, 26 predicted proteins | sample NAcewD2O_March_2_FD_97180 | JGI IMG/M metagenome (GOLD analysis project Ga0137307, IMG submission 97180) | Mouse cecal microbial communities from Vienna, Austria - N-Acetylglucosamine amended D2O_March | ecosystem: Host-associated > Mammals > Digestive system > Large intestine > Cecum | place... | reverse complement strand
CACCTAAACCTTGCAGTAACGTACGGCGTTCCTGACTCATATTATCGGGCATAGTCAAAACAACCCTGTACCCTAGTTTTAAACCGACATACGCCAAAGCAATACCCATATTTCCGCTTGTCGCTTCTACAATAACGTCGCCTTGATTGAGTACACCTCTTTCTTTGGCGTCCAATATCATTGCAAGCGCCGCCCTGTCCTTTATACTGCCGCTGGCGTTCATTGCCTCGTTTTTTATGTAAATGTCCGCGTCAAAATCTTCTTCGTACGGAATAAGCGGAGTGTTGCCTATGCCCAACTCTAACGCGTATTTTTTGAACAATTCTTCTTTCATATTTTACAAAATTATATTTATAAGTCTGTTTGGAATAACGATGACTTTTTTAACATACGCACCGCCTAAAAGTTCTTGTACTTTTACGTCGGACAATACCAGTTTTTCTATTTCGGCAACGGTCAAAGAAGTATCTACCATAATGCGTGTTTTAGGGCGACTGTTAAATTGAACGAGCATTTCTATTTCGCTTGTTTTAAGCGCTTTTTCGTCATAGGTCGGAAATTCCGATACAACTATGCTTCCGTTATGCCCCGTTTGCTGCCACAGTTCTTCGGTAAAATGCGGCGCAAGCGGACACAATACTTTCAGTAAATCGTCCGCCGTTTCACGGTAAAGTTTGGCGTTTTTTACAGTCTTATTATCGTACTTGCTCATTGCATTGACAAGTTCCATCATACGGGCAACGGCTGTATTGAAACTAAATTCGTTATAGTCGTTATCTACCGACTTAATTGTGTTATGGCGTACTCTGTTTAGTTCCTTTTCATCTACGCCGTATTCATCACAACTTGCATAATCGCCGTAAGCCGCCAAAACATAGCGTTCTGCTCTATCCAGCCACTTGTTGATAGCCTTGATTCCGTCGTCGTTCCACGGACCGCCCTCGGTATACTTAAAACCGAATGCAAGGTAGCAACGGAACACATCGGCGCCGTAAGCAGATACAAATTCGTCGGGAGAAACGACGTTGCCGTGCGATTTACTCATACGGTTGCCGTCGGGACCCAAAATTACGCCCTGATGCACAAGAGACTTAAACGGTTCGTCAAAATGGAGATACCCCATATCGCGCAACGCTTTTGTAATAAACCGCGCATACAAAAGATGCATACAAGCGTGCTCTGCGCCGCCGACATATTTATCCACGGGAAGCATCTTGTCTACGAATTCGGTATCAAAAGGTTTTTCGGCATTTTTAGGATCGACATAACGGAGATAATACCAACTACTGCATACAAAAGTATCCAACGTGTCGGGGTCGCGGGTTGCTTTTGCGCCGCATTTGGGACAAATGACATCGTGAATAAACTTTTCGTGTTTAGCAAGCGGACTTGTTCCGTCAGGTTTAAATTCTACATCATAAGGTAACATTACGGGCAAATTTTCATCCAAAACTTCGCCGCAATGCGGACAATAAATCACAGGAATAGGCGCACCCCAGTAGCGTTGACGCGATACAAGCCAGTCGCGCAGACGGTAATTCGTCGTAAGTTTTCCTTTGCCCATTGCCGCCAATTTTTCAACAACGGCAACGCGCCCTTGCTCTGTAGTCATTCCGTCAAACTCGCCGCTGTTTACCATTACGCCGTATTCGCAATACGGCAAACTGTCGTCCACGTCAGGCGAAGCCGCTTTTATTACGCGGTTAATACCCAAGCCGTGCTTTACGGCAAATTTATAATCTCTCGCATCGTGAGACGGTACGCCCATAACCGCGCCTGTGCCGTAACTTGCAAGCACATAATCGCCAATCCAAACTTCAACTTTTTGACCGTTTATCGGATTTACCGCATACGCGCCGGTAAACACTCCCGTTTTGTCCTTGGCTGTCGACAGACGTTCTATTTCGTCAGTTTTAGCAACTTCGTCGCAGTAACTTTGCACTGCCGCAAGCTGTTCCTTTGTAGTAATTTTGTTAACAAGCGGATGTTCGGGAGCAAGCACCACATAGGTACAGCCGAACAAAGTATCGGCTCTTGTCGTAAACACGTTAAAACTGCCGCTGCCGTCAGCCAAGTCAAAAGTAATTTCTCCGCCAGTACTTTTGCCTATCCAATTGCGTTGCATTGCTTTGGTTTTTTCCGGCCAGTCTATTTTGTCTAAGCCGCTTAACAACTCGTCGGCATAGGCTGTGATTTTAAAAAACCACTGGGTCAAATCCTTTTTGATAACCTGACTGTCGCACCGTTCGCAATGTCCGTCTACTACCTGCTCGTTAGCAAGTACGGTATTACAACTAGGACACCAGTTTACAGGCGCTTTTTTGCGGTATGCTAAACCGTGCTTGTACAATTCGCAGAATATCCACTGCGTCCATTTGTAATAGTCGGGCAGACACGTTTTAATTTCGTGATCCCAATCGAAAATAGCGCCGATATTTCTTAACTGCTGTTCCATAACTTCTATGTTGTGCAAAGTGGAGTCTTGCGGATGAATTCCCGTTTTTATGGCATAATTTTCCGCAGGCAGACCGAAAGCGTCAAAGCCCATGGGCTGAAAAACGTTTTTGCCTTTCATTATCTGGTAACGCGCAAAACTGTCGCTAAGTCCGTAATTGTACCAATGTCCGACGTGTAATTTTGCGCCGCTCGGATAACTGAACATCTCCAAAACGTAATACTTGTTGTCTACGTCCTTTTCGTCAAATTTATAAACTTTGTTTTCTTGCCAAAATTTATTCCATTTTTTTTCTACCGCTACTTTATCCATAAGTAACCTCGCATTTTAGTGTCAGTCAAATTGTATGACAATAAATAAAAGTTGTCAAGAAAAACCGCTAAAATACAACTACTTTTAAACCTGTATCGGGTCAAAATAAGCGTGCCTGTTTTAAGCGCGCTTAATAATCTTGATATTAAATACTAAACAAATAATTGATCGTCTATTCCTACGCTATGCAACTCGTTTTTGTCTTTGATAATACTGTTTAAAAGTTTGCGCGGCAAATCTTTGTTCTGTTCTACGATTACACCCAGTTGGTCGTATGGGAAAGGATGCGAAAATTTGTCGTTACCTACTTCGATTGTAAAAGAAGGTATTTTGAACTTTTCTATGCACCAGTCTTTATATCCGCCTACACTGTTTTGGGGTTCTTTAACGGCATATCCCGTATACTTTGCTATTGCCTGCGCATAACGTTTATCTCTGTAACGTCTATGCGATGTCTGACCGAATTCCCAGTAGATTTCTTCTCCCTTTAAGTGGTAGGACAGGGTTACGCAAGGTTTAATTCTTTCGGTAAACTCCGCAAGCGCCCTGCTTTCTGCCGCCGAAAACGGCTCCTTACCGACATAATTTGCGGACGACTTAAAAAATTCGTTTTGCGCCCCCTCGCCCCATTTTGCGTCAAAATTCACGTTTAAGTCCACCCCGTCGGCATTGGCTTTCCACAAAGAAAAATCCGCACCGCCGTTAATTGCCAAAAGATTGCTTTTACGCTGTTTGTCGTTAATAAAACCCACGCCTTCCTGACAAAGACGGACTCCGTCGGGATTGACCATCGGAACAAAATAAATACCGCCGCTTATATTCAATTCGGCATTTTTAACCAAATACTTTGCAAGACACACAACGACAAGCGCGGTTAAGTGTTCACGGGCGTGTATCGCACCTTGAACAATCATATAGTTGCCGTTTTTTTTGCCTACAAAAATATAAGGAATTTGCTGTTTCAATTCACTTTCGCCTACTATACCTGTTTCGATTCCGCGCTGACAAAACAATTGAGTTTCTTTCAACAAATCTTTATAACTAAACAATACTTTTCTCCGCTAATTTTATATATTATGCTTATTTGCACAAAAAACTGCTTGTACCGTAAAATGTAGTATGTAAAATATTACCTTGTGCAAAATGCGTGTCAATTCGTATTAAAAAAAATAGAAAGAAATTGTTTTGTATACGAAAAAAGTACACTTATAGCCAACACTCAGAATAGTTGCCTTGAATATGACTTTTTTAAAATTAAAAAAATATGATCTGACGCAAAAAATAAACGTAACTACAATGGTGATGAGTATTACACTATTTTGATCTTTTTTGTAAAATTATTGACAATAGACGAACAAATGCGTATACTATTCTTAAACTAATCTTAAAGGAGTATTGTTATGAACAGTTTTGAAAAAAATGAAATAGAAAAACTCGACTCAAAATACAGACCTATAGGAGCATGGGGATATTTCGGTTACAATTTACTGTTTTCAATACCGTTTGTAGGTTTTATTTGTTTGTTAATATTTTGTTTTTCTTCTTCCAATATAAACAGACGCAGTTATGCAAGAAGTTTCTTTTGTGCGGCATTACTCGCTTTAATAGTTGTAGGTATCTTCGTCGGCATTGCTTTGGCGACAGGTATGGGCGCTCAAATAATTGAAGAAATAAAAAATATTATCAACCAAGCGAAACCGCAAGGCTGATATCTAAAACAGACTTTATTTTTAAAAAACGCAGAGACCTCAACATCTCTGCGTTTTTAATTTGTGATTATAATTGTAATTTATTGATTATTTCATCGAATGTAGGATATTCTTTATCAATGTAAAAGTACGGACACTCGTGTTGTTTACAGCCTTTCAACACTGCAATGTTTTCTTTTATCAATTCTTCTCTATCCGAACAATCTTGCGTAGCACGGTTTTCAATGCAGTTAGCATTAGATAATATATCGGAATAATTTTTTAGAATATATTCTTCGCTCATTACCAGAAACAGACATTTTATATTATCCAAATATTCTTTACAAAAATACGTTCGCCAATCAAAAGGAATATAACAACCTTCAACTATCAGGTTCTGTCCGTTCTCTATTGCGGTTTTAATTATTTCTTTTACAATATTCCACAAATAAGGCAACAATAAATTATCGTCATAAACCGTTAGATTTGTCAAATTGCTGCGAATAAGTCCCATTTTTAAATGGTCAATGGATAAATAGGGAAATTTATATTTTTCTAGAATTTTTTGCGAAAGGAATGTTTTTCCCGTATGGGTTGCCCCTGCAATTAAAATCACCATAATAATTCTGTTTATTGTATTACCGAAACTTTTTAGTGCTGCTAAATATAAGCAACTTGGCTTAATTTCCTATTTAATAAAACCTGTGTATGTAATTTTCGTACACTAATAAATTTTACTCAAACAATTATTCTGCTGCGTGATACAATGCAATAACGGTTGATTAGCAACAGTTAGTTATAGATAAGTGCCGTTAATTGTTGTTCGTATATTATTAAAGTATCAAATTTTTTGTTTTATTATTTCTTATATACTTCTTCTTTTAAAATACATATATCTTGCAAAGTTCTGAAACGTTCTTTAAAGTCCATTCCGTACCCTACTACAAATTCATCCGGAACTTCAAAACCCACATATTTAACATCAATATCAACTACACGTCTCGAGGGTTTGGACAGCAATGTAGCAATATTAACGCTTGCCGCTCCGCGTTCTAACAGCATTTCTTTTAGATACAACAATGTTGTACCGCTGTCTATTATATCTTCTACGACTATTATATCGCGCCCTATCATATCGGTAGTTATGTCTTTAAGCAACGTTATACGCCCCGAAGACGACGTTCCGCAACCGTAACTTGACACGCAAATAAAATCTACGTCAACGTCAAGTTCTACTTTGCGCAGTAAATCCGCCATAAATATCCACGCCCCTTTTAATACGCCTACTATCAAAGGGCTGGTATCTTTGTAATCGTTTGTTATTTGTTCGGCAAGTTCCGTTACGCGTTTGTCAATTCGGGCAGAAGATACAAGTATATCTTTTACACAGGTACAGTTTTTCATAAAACATTTTCCTTTTCCAGAGATATATAATAGACTTTCGAGTCGTCGTTTACTTTGAGTTTTTCGGATATTTCCACTCCGCAAATTACCAACACTTCGTTACCGCTTGCTATCAACGGTAATCTTTGACGTTTCCTTTGCGGAATTTTTTCGTCGATTAAATACTTTTTCAGCGTTTTGGTTCCTCCGCCGAATTTTTCAAATACATCGCCCTGCCGTTTCAATCTGATAACCGCATTTGACGGCATTTTATTCAAGTCAATCATAAGAGAATTTTCGCTTTGTTTTTCCGAAACTCCAACTACTCCAACGGGCGTAACCGTTCTACCTACGGCAAACGGAATTTCAAAGTATGTAATTTCTTCGGCGTCGAATTTTTCTAATGTAATATAATTGTAATCGTTAACTGCAATGTATCCGAACGGCAAATAAACTTTTTTTCCGCCTTGACCGTTTAACAAGTCCAGTATTGCTTCTATGTGCGTTTTTTCTATATCTTTAAATACTCCCAACTCTGCAAACGTCTTGCGCAAAACTCTATATGAAATTGCTTTGTGCTGAGACAATAAGTCCAATGGTATTGCGGCTTTATTATCCGAAAACTCAACAGTGGATATATCCGCCAAACTATCCAAATATCCGTTATCTAAAGCAATATTGTCGGCAAAGCGTATAATATTGTCCTCTACTTCTGAATTGATTGTTTTAAGCAAAGGCATAACTTCCAACCGCATAAAATTTCGGGTGTATTTTGTATCGCTATTCGTAGAATCGTTAACGAACGGTATGCCGTTAATGTTAACATAATGTTCAATATCTTTTTTCGACCAGTCCAACAACGGACGTATATACTTGCCGCTTTCTCTGCTTATTCCGCAGGCTCCGTGCGGACCGCTACCGCGCAATATATGCATAAGCACGGTTTCGGCATTGTCGCTCTTGTGATGGGCAAGACAAATGTAATCACACTGCAAACCGTCCAGTATACCGTAACGCAACAAGCGTGCGGACGTCTCTTCTGACAATTTGTTTTCTCGTCTGTATTCGGGAACATTCACAGAATAAATTTGACATTCTACGCCCAACTGCTGACAATAGTTTTTTACAAATTCGCAATCGGCTTGCGCTTCCTTACGGATACCGTGATTGACCGTTACAACGCTAAAATCGGGACGCGGCAAAAGACTAGCGAAATAATATAACATCGCCATCGAATCGATACCTCCAGATACGGCTAAAACGTATTTTTTTGTCAAATCAATTTTAAACATTTATATCCTTTGTTTTACTGTAATCCCGATTGCTCTATAATTTTGTACAAATCGACAAACTGCTCTACCGACAGTTCTTCTCCGCGGCAACTTACATCCAAATTTGAATCGCGCAATAACCGTTCGGCTTTATTTCTGTCAACAGCAAAACCCACCATAATATTGTTAACCAATGTCTTACGCCGCATAGCAAACGCTGTTTTGACAGTTTTTCTAAACAGTTTACGGTTTAAAATATCAAATTTGTTTCTGTTCATATCTATACGCACTACCGCGCTGTCCACATTAGGTTGCGGATAAAATAACGTACGCGAAAGCTGTCTTGTAAGCGTAACGTCGGCAACGGCATTAACCGCTACGGTAATAGCGCCGTAATCTTTTGTAGCAGGTTTTGCCGCAAGACGTTCTGCTACTTCTTTTTGTATTGTAAGCGTCAAGGACTGTACTTTGTCGCTGTTTTCAACAAATGTCATAATAAGCGGCGTTGTCAAATAGTACGGAATGTTTGCCACAACCTTAAAATCTCCGCCGCACAGAGTTTCTATATCTTCAACTTTATAACGCATTATGTCGCCTATAACCACCTGAACGTTAGAGCAAGTCTCAAGGGTTATTTTTAACACTTGTTCAAGATTGCGGTCTATTTCAAAAGCAATAACGCGGTCTGCACGCTTTGACAGTTGACGGGTTAACGTTCCCGCTCCTGCGCCGATTTCCAGTACGGTTCCGCCGTCAATTTGCGAGTCGTCTACAATTTCGTTTAACAAAGACGTATCGGTTAAAAAGTTTTGTCCGAATTGTTTATTAAAGCGAAATCCTTGTTCTTTAAGAATTTGTTTTATATCCATTTTACACATTTAAATTTTTAATCAAATTTACAATAGCAATTAACGGCATTTAATAAAAATTATATATCGCCAACCGCTTGCTAACACCCTATCACGCAACAATGCGGATTTATATGTGAAATTTCGTTCGAGTATTCCGTCATACCGTATAATAAATTTGTTTGAGTTCTTTGGCATTCATCAACTTGGGTACGGGATACAGAGGATTAGCCTCCTTATCTGCGTGCCGCGAAAGCGTATCCAAATCGTTTTCAATTATTTTTCCTTCAAATGTGGCGGGAATACCGAGTTCGCGATTGAGAGTATCGATAGCGTTTATAAACTTGCGCGCCGCTTGCGCATTTTTATCGTGAGCGTCTGCAATGCCCGTTATCCGCGCCAATTTTGCCAAGCGTTTATTGACAGAAGCGCCGTAAGCGTCTAAAACACGCGGAAGCAAAACCGCATTAGCGTAACCGTGGGCAATACCGTAAGTGCCTCCTAACGCGTGCGCAAGCGCGTGTACATATCCGACGTATGCTCTCGTAAAAGCAAGCCCTGCAAGATACGCCGCCTTTTGCATATTTATGCGTGCATTAAGATTTGTTCCGTTTAGCGTTGCTTCTTTTAAATTGTCAAACACAAGTTTGACTGCTTGCTCTGCCTGCCGTTTAGTTTTGCGCGTATTTCCCCGTCCTATATACGCTTCAACTGCGTGCGTCAACGCGTCCATACCCGTTGTCGCCGTCAAAAACGGCGGTAACGTTGCAGTCAACGTCGGGTCGAGAATTGCATAATGCGGTATAAGCGAAAAATCGTTTATTGCGTATTTATCGTGCGTTTCGTCATCGGTAATAACCGCCGCTACCGTACATTCGCTTCCCGTTCCCGCAGTAGTAGGCACAGCGAAAAACGGGGGTAATTTCCTGTTTACTTTTAGTAAGCCTTTCATTTTGTTGACAGACTTTTTAGGACGCACAACTCTTGCGCCTATGCCTTTGGCGCAGTCCATTGCCGAACCTCCGCCGAAAGCAAGAATAGCGTCGCAGTTATTTTGCAAATATATATTCAGTCCTTCTTCGACCTGCTTAACGGTAGGATTGGGCATTACTCCGTCATACACGGCGTAACTCAGTATTCCTTCGGCTTTATCGAAAAAAGGCTTTAAAGCGCCTCTGTCAAGCGCAGGCTTATCGCACACTACAAGCGGACGTACAACCCCGTGTTCCGACATAAAATTTACCGCGTCGGCAAAACTGCCGCCGCCCTCAAGCAATTCTGGTTGCCGCCACGGCATAAACGCCATACCGACATACAATGCCCCTTGATAAAGTCTACACGACATTTTTCGAAATACGTTCATACTCGTTGCCTCGCTGACTATTGAAATACTCAAATACGGTCTGAAAAATAATTATTGACAATTATACAACAAAAAAACGATTGTGTAAATCAAACTAAAAGTAAAACATATTCATTTATTATATATTTATAATAAAAATATTACTATTTTCAATACGTTTCTCTTAAATAAAACAAGTCTGGCAATGCTACTAGCACAATATTGCCTTAAAACAAATTTTAAAAATTCAATTGTAAACAACGATACATTATTTCATTTGCCGCTTAATTTAAATAATAATTTGTCTGTTTCTCTTTATATTCGACTTTTGCGGCAAGCCAATGTTTTATTAGCTTATGTATTCGGCACAGGTTAACTTTATTGAAATTGTTTTTCCTGCCTGTGCTTTTCGGATTGCAAAAAATATATCCGAAACAATATGTTTCGGATATAAATTACAAATATTAATTCTACCTTACGAGCAATTAGTCTGCTACATAAGGAATTAAAGCCATTTGACGCGCGCGTTTGATTGCAACTGCAAGTTCTCTTTGATGACGAGCGCAAACGCCTGTCATACGACGGGGCAAAATTTTGCCGCTTTCGGTAAGATACTTACGGAGTTTAGCAATATCTTTATAGTCGATATATTCCGACTTTTCTACGCAAAAGTTACAAACTTTACGACGAGCAGGTCTTCTCATCGGTCTTTTTATTTCTTTGTTTTCCATTATTCAATCTCCTTGTTGTTAAAAAGGCATATCGTCGTCAACGACTTCTTTCAATTCGTCCATTGCAGTATCTTTAGGACGAGGGGCAGGCGCAGTACCTTGAGGCGCGCCTTGCGTAGAACGAGAAAGAAATTCCACTTGATCCGCACGGACTTCAAATGTAGTACGTTTAACGCCGTCGCGTTCGTAACTGCCCGTTTGAATACTTCCCGTTACCGCTACTTGACTTCCCTTTACTAAATATTTAACGCAATTTTGCGCCAAACCGTCCCAAGTTACGATATTTATAAAATCGGCTTTATTTTCGGAATCGCGGGAAAATGTACGGTTTACCGCAATTGAAAAACGGCAATAGGAATGTCCCGAATCCAACGTCGATGCCTGTGGGTCTTGGGTTAATCTACCAATTAAAAATGCTTTATTCATAATTTTCTCCTAAGTGCCTTATTTCTTGACAATCATAAAACGGATTACTGCATCTGTGATGCGCATAACGCGTTCAAGTTCGTCAGGAAGAGTTGCGGGAGCGGTGAAGTTTACAAGAACATAGTAACCTTCAGTTTTGTAGTTGATAGGATAAGCAAGCTTTCTTGTACCCCATTTGTCTACACCGTCGATTGTTCCGCCGTTATCAGTAACTACTGCGTTAAGTTTTTCAACTACAGCATTTTTTGCTTCGTCGGCAAGTTCGTTATTGATAATGTACAACAATTCATAACTGTTCATAATCATTTACCTCCTTATGGTCTGTTTGGCTACGGTAGGTTGTCCGCAGCAAGGTGCCCAAAATTTGAGCATTATTATTATATATCACAATTGTCCAAATTGCAAGCGATTTATCCGCTAAATAAATACACAAAACGCTTTCCCGAAAAGAAAGCGTTTTTACTTATAATATTTCACGCACGGGTATGTCTACTTCTATTTCTCCGTCGGATAAAAAGTTTACTACTTTTTTTATCAAAATGTTGTCTTTGTTGGTCATAAGCATTGCGTGTCCTAAATCTTCTATCAATTCGGTAGTACAATTTGTAAAATGCTTTTCTATATACTGAACAGACGCTTGCGGTACCAATTCGTCCAATTTTCCCCACAACAACAATGCAGGCGTTTCTAAAACGTCTTTTATATCGACAGCGTTGTTTGCCATTGTAACCAACTTGCGGAATACGTTAAAAGTGTGAATGCTGATATTAGGCAAAATACGCTTTGCGGCAACCTGAGCGGAAGCCGCTATATTCTTACGGTACGGTTCCATCTCACTACGAGTTAAAAGCATCTTGCGTTTAAAGTCGCCGTTTTTTTCTTTATAACTCTGCTTTATAAACCTTAAATAAAATTTCAAAGCGGATATGGGCGATGTCAAATTCAGATATTTATTTGCAGGAGACAGAAACACTACCTTATTTACGTCGCGTTTAGCGCAAAGATAACTTGCCAAAGCGCCTCCCATAGAAAACCCTACTACGTCTACGGTATCGTGCTTTGCGCGTAATTCGTCATAACAAGAGAGTACTTCACTGATAGTATCGTTGACAGTAAATAAGGAAAAGTCTACTTCTCCGTTATGTCCGGGGACTTTGAAGGCTTTTACTTCGTCATAGAAATTCAAGTACTCGTACAATCTGCCAAAATCTTGAGTATCGGTCAAAAAGCCGTGTATCGTCATTACTGATTTCGTCATATTACCACCTTATTTCTCTGTCTTGTAATTTCAAAAATTCGTTAGACTTACTAAAATGTCCGCACCCGAAAAAGCCGTTATATGCAGACAGGGGACTAGGATGCGCCGCCGTCAAAACCAAATGCTGGGGATTTGTTATCAACTGTTTTTTCGCATAAGCGTTACGCCCCCACAGCATAAATACCATACCGCGCTCGCGTTCGTTCAAATAACGTATAACTTGGTCGGTAAAAATTTCCCAACCTTTCCCTTGATGAGAATTAGGTTTGCCTTGTTCAACCGTCAGTGCCGTATTGAGTAGCAAAACGCCTTGCCTTGCCCAAGGAGTAAGATCGCCGCCCTCAATACTCGTTTTGTATCCTAAATCGTCGTTAATTTCTTTAAATATATTGACTAAACTCATCGGCGGCATAACGCCTTGCGGAACGGAAAAACTCATTCCCATTGCCTGTCCGGGATTATAGTACGGATCCTGCCCTAAAATAACGACGTTTACATCGTCGTAAGCAGTATTGTCAAATGCATTTAAAATCAATCTTTTAGGCGGATACACGTTTGTCGCCGCATAGCGCTCTACCAAAAATTGCTTCAACTGAACAAAATACGGTTTGGCAAATTCCTGTTTGAACAGGTCGTCCCATCCGTTATAATCGCGTTCCATATACTAATCCTCTAAAGCGGTCAATATTACGGCACACGACACCGGACTTAAAGTATCTCCGTCGGTAAGCGTTACAGAATCTCCGCTATCGTATTCCCGCACAAGTCCGTTAACTCTGACGTTAAACTTTGCGCTTGCGTCATCAGCGCTTTTAAGCGCATATTTACCTGCTTTGATTTGACCTTCTGTTCCTACCGAATAAATTACGTTACGCGACATAACCAATTGTCCGTCGAAATAATCATCAACTGAAACATTATCACAACCGTCAACAGTGCCGTCAATATTTACTTCGGTATTTACCGATTCGTTTTTTTCCTTACCCTTTTTACTTCTACGAGACATTAAAACCGACTTTACGATTAACATTGATACTGCCAAAACTATTGCGACTATTACTACGCACAACAATACAATCTTGCCTGTATCCATAACTACAAATGCCAACATTTAACTTTCTCCTTTTACAACAGCGTAAATACATACTGGGTGCTGGAATGGTATTTATCGCCCGCTTTTAAAATCGGTTTAAGGCAATCGTCCCTATTGATAGCGTTAGGGTAAAACTGTGTTTCTAAACAAAATCCGCTGCGCTTGTTGTAAACCGATTTGCCTTCCTGACCCTTTAAAAAGTTTCCGCTGTATAACTGCATACCGCAGCAGTCTGTAAATACGTCCATACAAATACCGCTTTTAACCGAATATACGGTCGCCGCAAGATTGTCTTCTAGACAAAAGTTATGGTCATAACCGCCTACCAATCTCAATTGCATATCGTTATCGTCAATATTCTGTCCTATAGGTTTTGCTTGCGTAAAATCAAACGGAGTATTTGCTACGGGAGATTTTACTGTAGGTATAAGGTTTTGATCCACTTCCAAATAACTGTCGGCGTTAATTTGCAAGACATTATCTAAAATGTTTCCGTCTTCTTCTCCGTTAAGATTAAAGTACAAATGATTTGTAGGATTAAAAACGGTATCTTTGTCGCTTTCGCCGAAATACTCTATTGCAAGCGTACTTCCGTGGACAGTATACTTAACTCCCATTTTAAGCGTTCCGGGGTAGCCCTCGTCGCCGTCAGGACTTGTCGTTTCCAATATCAAACTGTTTCCATCAACGCTTGCATTAAAAACTTTTTTGTCAAAACCGTTTTCTCCGCCGTGTAAATGCGAAGCACCGTTGTTCTGCGCAAGTTGGTAAATTACGTCATTGAGGGTAAACCTTCCGTCAGCAATACGGTTTGCGCAACGTCCTATCACTGCGCCCATATAGTCGCCTTTATTTACTATATCGTCAGGGTTGGTCATACCCAGAACAACGTCTGTTTTATTCCCGAAACGGTCAGGAACGCGCACGGATAATATAGTCGCGCCCAATGTACAGACTATGACGTCTATCTTATCCGACAGTAAATACAAGTAAGTGTCTTTGCCGTTATACTTTTCAAAAAATTGATGGGTAATCATTTTACGACTTCCTGCCTTTATTCTTTATCTTTATAGCTTTTTTACAAACCATATACTGCTTGTACAATTTAAATAAATTTTTCATTACGTTACCGTTAAGCATATCGATAACCGTAAACAACATTTCGCGGGAGAAACTGTCCGAAACAAAAACTCTTAACGGAAACGCCAACGCATTATATTTTGCTTCTGCAGTTAATTTTTTGGTAAGTTTATTAACCAAAATTTTTCCGACAAAACTGGTCTTCACTTCGTTGAGCGGTGTGCTTATATTAACGGTTTTGTCTTGTTCTACAAGCTCTTTGCCATATAAAGCCAAAAAATCCGAATCCGACGGATTAAAGTTTTCGTCCACGTTATAATAACAAGAGAACTTATCCGAACAGTCGACGGTATCGTTATCCCCTTCTATTTCATAGTCAAGAGAAAAACGCTCGTCATTACTGTCTTTTGCTACATACAAAACGTATTTGCCTGCATTCAAGACAACTTCGCGTTTGTCGATGTCGTAATGCGCCAATTCTTCTATAGGCACGGATACTTTAACGTTTTTACTTTCGCCGGACTTAAGATAAACCTTTTTAAATGCCACGAGTTTTTTCTTTTCGCAAAAACTGCGGTTATCTACGTTACTAGCGTATACTTGCACGGTTTCGGCATCAAGACAGTTCCCTGTATTTTGCAAAGTCAAAGTGATTGTAATACTTTTTTTGTTTTTGCCGTCGCCGGTATTTATCTCGGGTTTAGACCACTTAATTTCGTTATAATTCAATCCGTACCCGAAAGGAAACGCCACTGGAACATCCGCAGTAGTATAATAACGGTAACCGACAAAAATACTTTCCTTGTATAGCGCACGTTTGTAGTCGGTTCCGAAACTACGGCTGAACTCCGGCAAACTTAACGGCCAAGTTTCAGCAAGCCTTCCATTTGGCGCTACATCTCCGAAAATAACGTCAAATATCGCCCGTCCGCTTTGTTCGCCGCCGTAATAATCAATCATCATTGCTTTGACGGAGTGAACAAAATCAACATTTACAGTAGAACCGCATTGCAAAACTAATACAACGTTGCTGTTTGCAGAAGTAACGGCGTCGATAAGTTTTAACTGATTTTCAGGCAAATTCCAACAACTGCGGTCGCGCCCCTCCGAATCAAGCCTGTCGCCTACAATCAAAATTACTTTATCCGACGAAGTTGCGGCTTTGCGAGCTTCTTCTAAAAGATTGTCGTCTAAACTGCCGTCGGTATGATATCCTTGCGCATAAACGCAATCTATATCGTTATCCTTTATAACAGAAAGCAGACTGTCCGTTCGGTAAGGAATAACACGACTGCTTCCGTCTCCCTGAAATACAGGGGTTTCTGCAAGCGCGCCTATTACGGCAATATTGTCTGTTTTAGACAAAGGCAACAACCTACAATTATTTTTGACTAGTACCGTGCACTCCGCTGACAGTTTACGCGCAAGTTCGTTTTGCGAATCAAAATCGACTAGACGCTCGGCGTTATCTACAAATTTCTCCGACAATTGCAATACTCTTTCGACGCACTTGTTTAAATCGGCTTCGTCAAGAGTTCCGTCATTTAACGCTTGCATAACGGCATCGGTATTGCCTTGCGGCATTTCAAGGTCCAATCCTGCCTTGATACCCTTTACCCTGTCGTCTGTCGCGCCCCAGTCTGACATTACTAAGCCGTCGTATTTCCATTCTTCACGCAATATATCTGTCAACAACGTTTTATTCTGAGAACAGTATTCGCCGTTGAACCTGTTATAAGCGCACATTACCGCACAAGGATTAGACTGCTTTATTACCCGTTCAAATGCAGATAAATAGATCTCGCGCAAAGCCTTGTCGTCTATTACGCTGTCTACTACCCACCTGCCGTACTCTTGGTTGTTTCCGGCAAAATGTTTGATACACGCGCCTACGCCCTGACTGTTCAAGCCCGATATATAAGCGTTTGCAAGTTCGGCAGTTAAAAGCGGGTCTTCGGAAAAATATTCAAAGTTACGACCGCAACGCGGATCCCGCTTGATATTAAGCGCAGGAGCAAGAAGTATATTGACTCCCTCCGCACGGCATTGCTCGCCTAACATACCGCCGACGGTACGGAGCAAATTCACGTCAAAACTACACGCCAATTTTGCAATAGCAGGTACGGCAACGGCGGGAATCGTTTTGCCGTTGCGCTCACGCCGCAAACCGACAGGTCCGTCAGATACCGTAACGGACGATACATTCAAACGCTCGACCGAAGCGGTATTCCAATTGCCTTGCCCTGTAGACAAGGAAATCTTCTCTTCTTTTGTCAATTGCCCCAATAAATCTTGGTGAGTATTATTTGTCATAAATTCTCTCGATTTTATTTATAGTTTAAAATTTGTAAAATTCTACGCATATATTATACATTGTTTAACACGCTTTGTCTATAACAAATTATCATTGTCTGTAATTCTGTTATATTCAATACTTTCGTTTACTCAATTGTTTCCCGATAATTTAGCATTTTTAGCCTATTATTCAAAGTGCCTTATGCCGTACTCTAAGTTTATAAAGAAATTTCCGATAATAACATTTTAGACGTTTGTAAAATTTAAGACAAACGAATAAACAAATCGACTTGCCGGTAACGCTTGTTTTTTAGCATCTAGCATATAAATTTTTATTATACAATAAAACTTTACCGACAGCCGCTTCAAACGAAACCCGGGTTTCAAAACTTAATATTTGCATTTATAAAAATGTCTGCCTTAAACAAAAGACAAGTAACTTTCAAACCGTACTACGGCTTTTAATTCTTTCAAAAATCAACAAATAATTGAGTTTTTTATTGTCAATTCAACTGTCAATCGATTGCCCGCAAACGCCGAGTATGTTAAAATTTGAACAAAGATAAGATATTCTTATTGATAAAGGAGGCATTATGTACAATTTCAAAAAAGGTTTTTACGCCGACATTCGCATCGAAGACCGCTACGAAACTAATTTACGGTTACAAAACGGACAGCTTCACGAAGCAAAGGAAGCTGTAGAGAAAAAAGCGTTTATACGCGTATTTGACGGAAAAATGTGGTACTACACTTCTACAGACGACGTAAACAACATTCAGTCGGCGCTAGAAGAACTTTACGGATATGCTACTCCGAACACTCAAATAGACAATCACCCTATTGTCGTAAAATACCAAGTTAATAAAGACAAAATTATCAAATTCGATAAAACCTGCGTCAAAAAAATTCCTTTACAGCAAAAGTTACAATTGATTACCGATACTGTTAGCCGTATGAACTCTGAACTTTGCTCATTTAAAAGCGCAACTTACCTTGACAGGTATTCCGTTTACGAATTTTATTCTTCCAAGGGCGCAGACATAAAATACGACTTTCAAACTTGCGGCGTTGCTTACGGTTTGGCATTTAACTACAATGAGGAAAATTTACAAGAACAACTGTCGAAATGCGAAACTGTTTTTGACAAATTGCAGTACAGCGAGGACGAATTACAAACATTTATAAGCCGCTGCGAAAATTACATTAAAAACGCAAAACCCGTTACCGCAGGAACATACCCCGTTATCCTTGCTCCCATTGCGACAGGAGTATTTGCTCACGAAAGTTTCGGACACAAATCGGAAGCCGACTTTATGCTGGGAGACGAAACAATGGCAAAGGAGTGGACGCTAGGCAAAAAAGTCGGCAGCGATATTCTAACTATTCGCGAATCGGGTGTATTTGAAGGAAGCGGATATGTGCCGTACGACGACGAAGGCACAAAAGCAACCGATACATACCTTATCAAAGACGGCATTTTAACAGGCAGACTGCACAGCGCTACTACCGCCGCCGCTCTTAACGAAGAATTAACAGGCAACGCGCGTGCCATCAACTGCAATTACGAACCTATTGTCAGAATGACAAGTACGTTTATCGAAGCCGGCAATTCCACGGTTGACGAACTTATTAGCGGCATTAAACACGGCTATTATATACACTCCATAAAGCACGGTTCGGGAATGTCTACGTTTACTATCGCCCCGAGAATAGCATACGAAATCGTTGACGGCAAATTGGGCGATCCCGTTAAAATTGCAGTGCTTACGGGAAGCGTATTTGAAACATTGGGGCTTATCGACGGAGTTGCCAACGACCGTACACTGCTAAGCTTTGTTACGGGCGGCTGCGGAAAAATGGAACAATACCCCTTAAACGTAGGTTTGGGCGGACCTCACATAAGAGTCAGCCGAATGAATATTCAATAAAGGAGCAAATAATGAAAACGGAAAAAATTATAAACAAGACTTCGTCCAGATGTATAAATATAACCGCAAGCAAGGTTGATTCGCTGCGTATTAACAACAATTTAGAAAATACGGTACGCGTATACGACAACGGCGCGATAGGAATAGAGGGCGTTTTGGGCAATGCCGACTTTGACGTAATGACAAAGAACGCAACGGCAAAACTCCAACAGGGTATACCCTATCCCGAAACTCACGACAAACCCAATACCATTTCAATCGATACTACAAAACACATTTTTGACGACAAGGAATTTATACCGCAAATATCCAAACTGATGGACAGACTTTCGGCAGAAAATCCCGATTTTTTATTCAGCAATAAAGTTTTGCTTAACAGTACCGAAAAAACGTACGAAAACTCCGACGGCTCGGCATTATCGTATAAGGGCAACCAACTGGATTTCGGAATCGTAATAAAATACAAAGGCTCTGCCAATATAATGGATGAGTTTTACTCTTGCGAAAGCGACCGTTACGATGAGGACGAAATATGCCGCGATATTAAATTTCAATGCGACGCGTTTTTAAAACAATGCCCGCATATATCGGAGGACGAAGTAACTATAATAGGCAGTTTTGAACCGTTACAGTATGTTTTAAGCCACTTTGTTGCAGACTTATACTTTAATAAAGCGTCATTACTCGACGGCAAACTTGGGGAAAAACTCTTTAACGAAAAACTCAACATTGTTGTAGACCGATCGCCCGAAAGACAACTTAATATTCCGTTTTTCGATACCGAAGGCGTAATAAACGACAACTATCTTAATTATTTAGTAAAAGACGGTGTTTTTGCAAAACTCATTACCTGTAAAAAATCTGCCGCACAGTACAATACACAAAATATCGGGGCGGCAGGCGCGGCTTACGACGGGGTACCTATGGCAAGCGGAGGCGGTCTTGACGTTATGACAACCGCTCAAAATCTGTCCGAATTAGTAAAAGGCAAAGCGGTATATTTATCCAATACAGGCGGAGGAGATATGACTACGTCGGGAGAAATCAGTATTCCCGCTATTGTGGCGTATCTATACGAAGACGGCAAACTAATAGGCAAACTTCCCGAGTTTACCGTAACGGGCAGTATTTTCGACATATTAGGCAAAAACTTTATAGGCATTGCAGAACGCGGATTGTTTGAGTTCGGCAAACGTAAATATATGGTATACAAAGCCAAACTCGTAAATAAAGCATAACTACAATTTAAAATACAGATTACAATACCCGCATAGGTCAAAAAGCCGAGCGGGTATTTTGTTATACGCAATTAGAAGCACAAAAATTTATCACTTAGAAGAAGTATAATAAAAAAATTATAAACACGGAAACTGATGTGAACCCCAAACGTACACACTGCTCTTGTTTTTAATATTATTTATTGCAGATTCAAACATAATATAATGACAAAAATACATTTACTTCGTTATAAACTTTTGCAATATAAACTCAATTATTAGGCAAACAATGCTAAAACTGTGCAAAGGGAAAATCTTTGCACGATTATTCTGTTTAACAATCGATACTTAATTTAAAGCGGACATAAATTCCTTGACGGATTCAAAAAAGTATTCATACGATTTTAATTCATAAACGGTATCATCGTCAGATTCATCCTTATCGGCGGACAGAGAAAACTCCTTTTCGTCAATATCGATATTCAAAAAATAATCTTTATACTTTGCTTGCACAAGTATACCTTTTACGTTCTCAAACCAGTCAATATGAATTTCCGCGTTGTGTATTCCCGTATCGGACAGTTTTTCTTTAAAGTTGTTACCGATACAGTCTTTTAATAGCAAATCGAATGCAGTATAACTGTTTAGTTGTTTTTCATTTAAGTATTTCAATATCTTTCTTTTTTGGGTAAAAAACATTTATTAATACCTCTTGGTTTTTTGTCTACAATCAATAAACAACTTGCATATAAGTGTTTGGACCCTGCAATTAATCCTTTGATTTATTTGGGTTTAGGACCGTTAAATGCGTAATACGAGCACTTTATTCCCGCATTGTAAATATACCGTTTTTTATCCGCTCTACGTCCGAAATCGCGTTCAAAGTCTTGATAAGGAGACAGAAAATAAAAATTCCAATTATCGAGATTTTTGTAAAGTTTGCCCATATCCTTTGCAATTTGTTTTACTTCGTCCAAGTCTCCCAAACGCTCGCCGTAGGGAGGGTTGCTTACAGTAACTCCGTAACTTTGCCTAGACACAAATTCTTTTGCGTTACGCAAATTAAATTTTACATATTTGTCAACTCCTGCCTTGCGCGCGTGAAAATTTGCAATTTCAACCGCTTTGGGGTTTATATCTCCGCCGATGATATTAAGCTGACGGTCTAAACGTATATCGTTTGCTTCTGCAAGAGCCGTTTTATATGCCTGCTTGTCCACGCATTTCCACGACTGATATGCAAAAGTACGGTTAATACACGGAGCAATTTTCAGCGCTTTTATTGCCGCTTCGATAGGCAAAGTGCCGCTTCCCGCAAATAAATCGGCAAATGCCTTATCGGGATTCCATACGGACAAATCAATCAACGCCGCCGCAGTAGTTTCCTTTAACGGGGCAGAATACGGTTCGGTACGGTAACCGCGCTTGTGAAGTCCTACGCCGGAAGTGTCTAAATTGACGCTGCACACGTCATCGGTTATATCAAGTTCTATTTTATACTCTGCACCGCTTTCGTCCAAAATACCGTACTTTTGTTGAAGACGGCTTACAATGGCTTTTTTACCTATAGCTTGTACTGAATGGTGCGCAAACAGTTTACTGTTAACCGTTTTGGTAATTACGTTGATTCTTCCGTTTGCGTCAATTATATCCGACCACTCTACGCTCTTAACTCCGTCAAACAATTCGTCAAAAGTTACGGCATTAAACTCGGCAAGTTTAATCAGTACGCGCTCGCCGCTCCGCAAAAACAAATTTAAACGCGCTATGTCAAGCCAGTTGCAATTGTCAACAGAAATACGCCCGTTTACTGCTCGCGTATCGGGATAACCTAAAAGCGTCAACTGTCTTTTAACTACGGCTTCTATACCTGTAGCTACGGGAATAAGTAATTTCATATTTACATAATAACATATAAAAAACGCATTGACAATATTTAATCGCGCTTCTCCCTTAATATTGGCAGGCGTAAAGTGTTTTTAATTTTACAATTCTCTAAAATACAAACACGGCAGTCAAGTTATTTATGACTGCCGTGTTTGTTAAAGATTTTAAATTTAATATACTTAACGGAAACTATTTAGTATACTTTTCTATCAAATAATCAATGTAATAATCGGGATTAAAATCCTCGCCTGTAGCGAGTTTTAAAATTTCATCGGGATACTTACTAGAGCCGTACTTGTGAACGCGGTTTTTAAGCCACTCGTTTACCTGTGCGGTGTTGCCTTTTTTAAGACTTTCCGCCACATTAAAGTCTTTGTTCATATAGTGATAAAGTTGCGCCGATATTGCACTCCCGAGCGCATAAGTCGGAAAATATCCGAAATTGCCGTACGACCAGTGAACGTCTTGCAACACGCCCAAAGTGTCGTTAGGCGGAGTAATACCGAAGTATTCTTCAAACTTATTATTCCAATACTCGGGTAGATCTTTTACCTGAATTTCGCCCGCAATTAGTTTTTGTTCTATTTCGTAACGCAACATAACGTGCAAAGGATATGTAAGTTCGTCCGCTTCCGTACGGATAAAACTTCTCTCAACCGTATTGATATACTCCATAAATTCGTCAAGAGAAACTTTTAAAAGTTGCTCCTTGAACATTTCTTGAAGTTTTGTATAATGCACTTCCCAAAAAGCGCGGCTGCGGCCTATCATATTTTCGTAAAAGCGGGATTGACTTTCGTGCATACCCAAACTTGCTCCGCCGCCAGACAGAGTTCCGTTAAGAGATTCGTCGCATTGCTGTTCGTACAAAGCATGTCCCGTTTCGTGTATGCACGAGAATATAGACGAATCGAATTTGTCGGGATAGTAATGATTGGTAATACGCACGTCATCCGTGCCGAACCCGCTTGTAAAGGGATGTTCGCTCACTTTCATAATTCCGCGCGATTTATCGAAGCACATTACGTCGCGTAGATATTCGCAAAATTCTTTTTGCTTATCGACAGAGAATTCCCTCTTTGCCCACTTCGGAGTTTTAGACGGTTTTTCCGTAACCTTTTTGACAAACGGTACCAAACGCTCGCGCAAAGCGTTAAAAAATCTGTCGTACTTTGCCTGTGTATAATGCGGCTCGTACTGATTGAGTAAAACGTCATAGCCCTTCAAATCGTCCGTTTGCAGCCACTTTGTTTGCTTGCGGCAGTAATCGACGATTTTTTCCAGATAGGGACGGAACAATTCAAAATTGTTTTCGTTTTTTGCTTTGACATACACGGGGTACGCTTTGCTTGTCAATTCGCTGTATGCAGTATACTCGTCCTGCGGAATTTTCTTTGTGTTTTGCACTTCAGTATACGCCACTTCTATTTCGTGCCGCAAAACTTCGTCAAGTTGTTCTTTGTTGTCATACAAAGTTGCAACTGCTTTTTCAAATTCGGGATCGGTCATAAGTAAATAACTCATTTCCGACACAACTGCTACTTGCTCGCTGTCAGCCATAATGCTGTTTTCCGCCGCGTCCGTTTCCATATCCCAACTTATAACAAATCCGACGTAATTTAATGCGACAATCTTTCTTCTTTGCTGTAAATAAAAATCTAATGCTTTTTGCATAAGGTACCTCTGATATTTTAAATTGTTTATAACTATAGTTTAACATAAATAAAAAAAGATTGCGTAAATTACCGACAATCTTTTTCTGATTTTATTTTATTCTGTTGCGGTTGCTTTAGCGTTAATCTTTTCAATATGCTTTCTGTCGATATAACGCACCAAAAATTTAAGCCCTATTATGATTCCTGCCATAACAAGAACGTTGATTACGACAAACAAAATTCTGTACGCATTAAAATCAGCATAGACAAACGTAGGATCATCCGGCGCTTTGTTAAACAACTTGCTTGCAAATGCCATAACGGGAGAATAGAAGAATATGCACAACGTAGTACCGACTACTCCCAGTACGCCTATGCCTATGTTTATCTTGTCGTACGGGAACAGTAATATCAGCAGTGCGGCAACTCCCGTAAATGTAAAACTGAACATTGCAATACTTGTTATCTCCTGTGCAGTTGCAAGGTTTAGTACTCCGCTGAATGCGTAAGTCATTGCAACCGACAAGAACATAGCCGTTCCGCTGGGCAATGTCTGTTTCAGTACATTGGGAATAAATTTGCCTTTGATGAGATTTTTGTTCGGCTTTAATGCCAACAGGAAAGACGCTATGCCTATGACGAAAAATTCTGCCGAGGCGAGATGCTGTGCCTGGAAGGGGAAACTCTTGCCGATTATCAAACACAATATTGTTGTAAATACAACCATTGTCGTTTTCATCAAAAACAGCGAAGCGCTGTTTTGAATATTGTTTACAACCTGTCTTCCTTCGGCAACTACTTTGGGCATTTGACTGAACTTGTTGTCCATAAGCACCAAATTTGCAACGGTTTTAGCCGCATCGGTACCGCACCCGACAGAAATTGCGCAGTCGCTTTCGCGCATAGCAAGAATATCGTTTACGCCGTCTCCCGTCATTGCAACGGTGTGTCCTTGCGCTTTCATAGTTTTTACAAGCAATGCCTTTTGCTCGGGAGTAACGCGTCCGAACACGGTATACTTTTTAGCTGCAGAAACAACTTCGTCGTCATTCATACCGTCCAGAGATATGTACTTATCTGCATTTTCTACTCCTACTTTGCCTGCAATAACCGAAACGGACAAAGGATTGTCTCCGGAAATAACTTTTATCGCAACGTTATTTTCTTTAAACCACTTAATAATTTCGGGCGCGTCTTCGCGGATAGTATCGGCAAGGGCGACTATAGCAATAGGTTCAAGTCCGTCCACGGTGCCGTTCTGTGAAATTGCTTTCTTAGAGCGTCCTATAGCCAACACGCGCAAACCTTGTTTTAAAAGCGCGTTGCATTTCTGGTTAAAGTCCTTGTTAGACTTTTTAAACATAAACTCCGCCGCGCCTATTGCAATCGTTCCGTGTCCTTTGATTGAAGCGGCAGAATACTTACGCGCAGAAGAAAAAGGAATATGCGCCGTAGAGTCTAACGGATTGACGTTTCCGAGATATGCCGTCAACGCTTTTGCAGTCATATTGTCGTCGCCGGTTGCGTGTATGACGGTGGCAATATAGGTTTTAATTTCGTCTTCCGTACTTACAAGCGGTATTACTTGCTCGACAGTCATAGAACCGTCGGTAATCGTTCCCGTTTTGTCAAGACACAACGTATCTACACGCGCAAGCATTTCGATACAGGGCAACTCGCGAACAAGCACCTTTTTACGCGCAAGTTTCAATGCGGCAACAGCCAAAGCAACGCTTGTTAAAAGCACCATTCCGCTAGGAACCATACCCAGCATAGAGCCGCTCATTGCAAGCAATGCTTCGTCAACTTTTTGTACTATCGGATTAGACTTGTTGTTTATAAAATTTGCAAAATATTCCGTAAATTCGTTTGTGCCGAACATAGAAACAATGTTAGGATGTCTTAAAAAAGTTGCTATTCCTAACGGGAAAATAATTATCGCAATAAATTTAATAATTCTGCGGATACCCTTCATCAATTCCGAAGGAGGCATTTTTGCCTTTTTAACGCGAGCGGAAAGTTGTTCGACGTAATTGTCTTTGCCTACTTTGTCGCAACGGGCAGTACAATTACCCGAAATTATGTAACTTCCGCTATACAGCGTGTCTCCCGCTTTTTTCTTGACGGCGTCGGCTTCGCCCGTAAGCATAGATTCGTCTACTTCAACTTCGCCTATTATAACGATACTGTCGGTGCAAATCTGCTTGCCCGCCGAATACAGCAAAATATCGTCCAGTACTATATCGCGCGTCTTGATAGTTTGCGCCACTCCGTCGCGCACTACTTCGGCAGTAGGCTCGGATACTAGCGACAACTTTTCGACAGCGATTTTACTGCGTATTTCCTGAAAAATTCCTATTACCGTATTAGCCACGATAATAACGATAAAAGTCTTATTTGCAAGTCCGCTATGAGCAATTAAAGAAATTATAAAAACAATAAAGCCCAGTAAGTTAAAAAACGTAAGCAAGTTAGAAGCAAAAATAGCGGCATAACTTTTACCTACTACCCTTTTGACCCTGTTGGTCTTTTTTGCTTGAACGCGCGTCTTGACTTCTTCGGCGGTAAGTCCTTGGTTTATGTCCGCCTGCACGCGCTGTAATTCGACTTTTTTCATATTAACTCCTGTTGAGATTTACAAAAAAATTGTAACAAATAGTTTTATGCGTTGATTTCCGTATTTACTACCGATAACAAAATTTACCGTACAAATTTTAACGGCAATATCACGCATTAGACAAACCGTGCTACTGTTATATACACATATCAAAAGTAACTGTCAATTAACTTGCTATAACGTCAATGCGGCTTTTCTCCGCGTAATTTCAGCGTAGGACAGGCATTGAGCGTCATATCGGCAAATTCGTTTTGAAGATACATATAATAGCCGCGAGAAGCTATCATTGCCGCATTATCGCCGCATAGCGACAGTTTGGGCATACATACTTTGTAACCCTCTTGTTCAAACTCCTGCATACGGCGCCTGAGATAACTGTTTGCGCCTACTCCGCCTGCAACCGCAACGGTTTTAAGTCCGCTTGCCTTGGTTTCCTGACGTAACCGTTCTATCAAGCCGTCAACCGCAACGGTATTAAAGGAAGCGGCAACATCGGCTTTATTTACGTCTTCGCCCTTTTGCTCGGCGTTATGCACAAGATTTATTACCGCCGTTTTAAGTCCGCTGTAACTGAAATTTCCGTTAGATACCACTACCGAATGGAATTTATAAACGGGTTTACCCGAACAAGCCAACTTGTCGATTTCCGGCCCGCCCGGATAACAAAGTCCCAAAACTCTTGCAACTTTGTCAAAGGCTTCGCCAACTGCATCGTCTACGGTAGAGCAAAGAACGTCGTATTTGTCGTAATCGAGCACCTTGACGACTGCCGTATGTCCGCCGCTTGTAAGCAAGCACATATAGGGCGGTTCGAGTTCGGGATAGGTAAGATAATTTGCACAAATATGCCCCTCGATATGGTTTACTGCAATAAGCGGCAAACCGCTTGCCTGACACAAGCCCTTTGCATACGATACTCCTACAAGCAACGCTCCCACAAGCCCCGCGCCGTAAGTTACTGCAACGGCGTCAATTTGTTTTAGAGCAATACCCGCTTCCGTCAAAGCCCGCTTTACAATTTTGTCAACGGCTTCAACGTGATTGCGGCTGGCAATTTCCGGAACGACTCCTCCGTAAAGTTGGTGAATATCTATCTGCGAAAGCACTGCGTTAGACAAAATTTCGCGCCCGTTTTTTACAACAGACGCCGCCGTTTCGTCGCAGGAACTTTCTATGCCTAAAATATAAATATCTTTATCAATATTCATTATATATTTATAATACGACCAAAACGCTTTTTTGTCAAATTTTTGCGCTAAGCAATATTTAATTTTAAGCTTTGTGCGTTATACTTTGTTTCGTTTAAATTTGGCGTAAAAATTTTGACAATTATAAAAATATTTAATAAAGGGCCCAAAAATAAAGGGGTTTAAAATCAATAATAATTGTGTTATACTACTGTATACAAAACTGACTTTCTCAAACATATTTATGTTTTAAACAAACAACAGGTAACACTAAACTTTACTTAGCAGGTAAAAAATATGAAAAAATTTTTCCGATTGTTTTTCAGCCGCGTTCCGCTGATTCTGCTCGCGATAATATTACAAATAGGCATAGCCGTCGTTTTCACAATGTATTTCCGCGAATACTATTTTACTATACGCGTAATTACAACGGCTGTTCTTGTTTTGGTATTGCTGGGAATTATCAACCGCGATATGAGCGCCGAAGGCAAACTGCCTTGGGCAATAATCGTTACCCTGTTTCCTATTTTAGGCGTAATACTTTACTTTTCATTCTCGCGAAATTACGCCAGCCACAAAGAACGCAAACTGTTTGCAAAACTTCCGCAACTTAAATTTGCCAACGAACGCCCCAAAGCGCCGGACAAAATTGCAGGTCAAATAAATTATCTAAAACAGGTGGGCGCGCCTTGTTTTTCCAACGCGCAAACAAAGTTTTTTAAATGCGGCGAAGAATTTCTGCCCGATTTACTCGAAGAACTCGAAAAAGCGCAGAAGTTTATTTTTATGGAATACTTTATTGTCGAGAACGGCAAAATGTTCGATTCGATTTTAGAAATTTTGGAAAGAAAAGTCGAAGAGGGCGTAGAAGTACGCTTGATGTACGACTATGTAGGCAGTTCGGTGCACGTCGGCTACTCCTTCTTCCGCAAATTGAAAAAATCGGGCATAAACTGCGTACGCTTCGGCAAACTCAAGCCGATTATTTCTGCCGTTTACAACAACCGCGACCACCGCAAAATTACCGTCATAGACGGCATAGTAGGCTACACGGGCGGAATAAACCTTGCCGACGAATATATTAACGAAACGCATCCTTTCGGCTACTGGAAAGATACAGCGGTCAAAATCGTAGGCGAAAGCGTTTCGTCGCTGTGCGTGATGTTTTTGCAAATGTTCAGTATGGCGCGAAACAAAACGGAAAATTTCGATAAGTATATCGACGCCTGCAAAGATAAAAAACGCACAGAAGAATTAAACAGCGCAGAAAACCCTGCCCGCCTAGAAAAACAGGGAATAATCGTTCCTTTCGGAGACGGACCCAAACCAATCTACACCGAATATATCGGTCGCAGCGTCTACATTAACCTTATTAACCAGTCTGAAAAAGAACTGTGCATTACAACCCCCTACCTGATAGTAGACGACGAATTTACGGAGGCTTTGCGCCGCGCCGCTATGCGCGGAGTAAACGTCAATATAATTATTCCTGCCGTGCCCGACAAAAAATCGGTATACGCAATGACTAAACAGGGATGCGCAAAACTCGTTAAAAGCGGCGTTAAAATTTACCTTTATTCCAAGGGATTTATTCACGCAAAGGGCATTGTGTCCGACGGCGTTGCGGGCGTTGTAGGCACTATCAACCTAGATTACCGCAGTTTTGTACACCATTACGAATGCGGCGCATATATGTTCAACACGGTTGCGCTTTCTGAACTGCGCGCGGACATTATGCAAGTAATAAACGAAAGCGAACTCTTATTAGAACCGCCGAGATTGAAACTGTCGGAAAAATTTACCTGCATATTTGCCAATCTTTTCCGTCCTATGCTGTAACAACGGCATACGTTTACTGCATATAATGTTTACAAACAAAGTCTAACAAGACTTGGTAACTAACATTATATGGAGGAGAGCAACTTGGCAACATATTACATAGGCGCAAATGACGAACACGGACAAAACCCGTTTACGCAAGGCAAGCGCACGCCTATAATGCCCTATTTAAACGTTCCTTTTTACGAAAACCAATTTAACCGCCCAACGAAAAACAAATTTATCGAAGCGTGCCTCAGAAACGGCTTTGCCGCATACGACGTAAAACCCGAACTTACCGACGTATCTATCGGAGAGCGCGTTCGGCGCATAAACAGACAGAACCTGACGCTCCTAGTAACGTTCGGATACAACGCTTTCGGCAGCGGCAATACTTTTAACTCCGCGCAGGGCATATCGGTATTTTACTCCGCGCGAAACGTAAACGCCAACCTTTCGAGAATGTTATCGGAAGACGTTTACGAGCAACTGATTACAGGCACAACCCAACGCGGCCGCGGCGTATCTACCCTTACTGACGTAGGCGTACTGCAAAGCGTCAACTGCACGTCTACCCTTGTAGAATCGGGATTTATGACCAACTTCGAAGAAGCTAAGCTGATGCGCGACCCCGATTACCAAACGGAAGTTGCGGAAGAAACTTGTAAAGGCGTATGTACGTTTCTGGGTCAAAGTTACATAACGCGGGATAACCTTGCCAACTATCCTCTGCTGCGCGCAGGCAATACGGGCAATTTTGTTTACCTGTTACAGTTTATGCTCAATCAAAACGGATACAACCTAAGCGTTGACGGCGTGTTCGGCGCAAATACGGCAAGAGCAGTAACAGGCTTCCAGCAAACAAACGGCTTAGTTACCGACGGCATAGTAGGCAACAGAACTTGGCAAACGCTCCTGACACTGCCTCCGCGCCCCACACTAAGGCGCAACAGCCGCGGAACGTATGTGAGATATTTGCAGGAAAAACTTACTTCAAAACTGTACCCCACAGGCGCAATAGACGGAATATTCGGCGCGGCAACCGAACAGGCAGTACGCGAATTTCAAAGGGAGAACGACTTGTCCGCAGACGGTATTGTAGGACCGATGACGTGGCAGGCGGTGTCCGTAATAGGCGGCGGAAGAAGTCAGCCGTAACAAAACAACAATTAAAAAGCAGTCAAAGACAAATACTTTGACTGCTTAAATATTTTAGTGTAAATATTACTTTATATGCTTTGCAACAAATTCGGGCAAATCTTCTCTTGCACCGCTGGCTGTGATGGTAAAGCCTACTTGGTGTTCGCGGGCAATCGCGTCCAAACCTTCGTACAGTTCCGCAAGTTCGGAAACATTGCAGTCAAGCAATCTCGAAAGACCGTCGATGTAAATCATTTCGATATCAAAGTTGGTTGCCAACATTCCCTTGATAAAGGACAAAATATCGCGCTGGCTTTTCAGTCCGTAGTGGGACGCGTCTACCAAACGGATATTGCGTTGTAAATCGTGCATACGGTGGTTGCTTCTGTCAAAATAAACTACTACGCCTTTCGCAGTTTGCGCGTATTGGTTTGCATCCGCAACAATTTGCTTTGTTTTTCCCGAGCCTTTTGCGCCGTAAATTACATGTATCAATTGAGTATCCTCCTAATTGTCGAAAAGCGGAAAACTTTTCTTTAGTATATTTTATATCATTTTAAAGCAAAATTCAATACTTTTTACGATAA
>Ga0137307_100947_pt1 | contig 30245 bp, 28 predicted proteins | sample NAcewD2O_March_2_FD_97180 | JGI IMG/M metagenome (GOLD analysis project Ga0137307, IMG submission 97180) | Mouse cecal microbial communities from Vienna, Austria - N-Acetylglucosamine amended D2O_March | ecosystem: Host-associated > Mammals > Digestive system > Large intestine > Cecum | place... | reverse complement strand
GCTCCGGTATTGATGATGCAGTGCCGGCCGATCACGGCATCGGCCTGAACAATAGCTCCCGGCATCACGACAGTACCTTCGGCGATACGACTCGACGGCGATACGACCGCCGACACATGCACCCCCGTTCCGAAAACATGTCCCGTCAAACGGTTCGCGATGCTCTTTCGGATCGCATTGTCGCCGATACTGACGATCAACGGATCGCATCCGTCCGCATCATGCAACACCTCATATCCGGCCAATCGGTCTTTCGACGGATCGTCATCGATACATCCGTTCACTTCGACTCCCTGCGATTTCAAAATATCGATTATGACCTTCGCATGGCCACTCGCTCCGTACAAATACATAATTTATCAGTTATTGCCGTCGAACGGCTCCATAGTCGACGATGTCGCCGAAGAGATGTCCTCGCGACACAAGACTTTTTTGATTGTCAGAAAAAGAATCTTCATATCCGTCACAAACGAAATATGATCGACATACCACACATCCAGTTCGAACTTCTTTGTCCAACTAATAGCATTGCGTCCATGACATTGCGCCCATCCGGTAATACCGGGGCGTACTTCGTGGCGACGGGCCTGCTCGGGACTATACAGCGGAAGGTACTGCACCAGCAGCGGACGCGGACCGATCAGCGACATGTCGCCCTTGAGCACGTTGAACAGCTGCGGAAGTTCGTCGAGCGAAGTGGAGCGAACGAAGCGCCCGACCCGGGTCAATCGACGCTCATCCGACAACAGATTGCCGTCGGCATCTTTTTCATCGGTCATCGTTTTGAATTTGACAACTTTGAAAATCCTTGCTCCTTTGCCCGGGCGCTCCTGAAAAAAGAACACTCCAGCTCCTTTGTTAGCGAAATGAAGCCATACAATGACAATGACGAGAATCGGACTCGCACAGATCAATCCGACTCCGCTCGCCGATATATCGAGCGCTCTTTTGAAAAAAGACTTGTAAAACATCTGTTATTGAAGATTTTTATACATTTCCAACGTAGCCTTCCACACATCCGGCTGCGCATAGCGGGAGGCGATCATCTCGCGAGCCGCACCCGCCATCTTCGCAAACGCTTCCCGATTCTCGACCAATCCCTTCATTGCATCGAACAAAGCGTCCGCATCCTGTTTAGGAACGATCCTCCCATTCACCCCATCGACAATGGCTTCGTTACACCCGTTTATGTCCGTCACGATACACGGCAGGCCCATGGCTCCAGCCTGCAATACCACATTAGGAAAGCCCTCCCGATAACTGGGCAACACCAACACATTCGAGGCCGCCATGTACGGGCGCACGTCGCTTTGGTATCCGACAGCACTGATAGACGGGTGTTCCTCGACCCATCGCCGGGTTTGAGGAAGTACCGGATCCAATCGATCCTCGAAAGTCCCGACCAAACACAATCGCGTATGAGGACAGACCTCGTTTAGCTTCACGAATGCCTGCACCAGCTCATTGATTCCTTTATCCTTGACCAATCGTCCGACAAAGACGAACGAAAAGTTTCCGGCAGCTCCAGCGCCGAGCTCACGGGCCCGGATCTCCACCTCCGGCAGGCGATCGAAGAATCCGAGATCCACACCGTTGATATTTCCATTCAGAATCTTACGCAACGGCTTTCGCGTTATCCGTTCCCGCCGAAGCGTCGCCGCAACGCCGTCGCCTTCGGGAATCACCTTCGTTGCACACGCACATGTGATCCGTTCCATCGTCTTCAATACCCATCGAAACAAGCCGCAGGCCGTTTCGAAGCGAAGCCCGGTAACCAGATAAATGCGGTGCGGCACACCGGTAATCCTGGCGGCGAGCATTCCAAGCAGGCTGGCCTTGGGTGTATTGGCATGAACGATATACGGTTTTTCTTTTCGGAACAAGCGGATCAAAAGAATCAATGACTGGACATCGTTCAACAAAGAGATCTCCCGACGCATCGGAACGGCAACCGTCCGCACGCCTTCTCTCTCCGCAACCTGCGCCAATCGGCCCGAATCGTCCGCTACGCCGACCACTTCGAACTCGGCACTCAAAAAACGCAATTGACCTTTCAACAAGACCCATAAACTTCCGTCTATGGTCGTCAGCCGAATGAGTTTGTATTTTTTAGACATACTCATGACACTATTTCAGATCCGTCCTTTTTCTCCAGCTCCGCTTCCTATGGATATTCAAGGCTTAGCACTGATTATTCACACCATTTAAATGGCATCTATCTCCAATCTTTATCTGCGATCCGCCGCTTGCTCAAAGATTATTTCGAACCAATTCGTCCCGATTTCAATTTGTATTCGTAGCTTTCCAACCCAAAAGCATGCGCATCCTCTCGGTAACGAGCAATAACGCTTCTGAATATCTCCTCATATTGAGGAATATACAACAGCTCCTTGCGCATCATGCGTTCGATGATCCGCAAGGCGAGCTCTTCCGTCTGCGTGAGGTCAGTCCCGCCACCGGAAAAATTCGTTCCTTTGATCGATCCGGGCGACACCTCCAATACGCGATTCTTCGCTCCGGCTTTCTCCAATTCGACGTTCACGCTTTCGATGAAACGGTGCAATGCCGCTTTGGAGGCACCGTATATCGAAAAGAACGGAGACGAAACAATACCCGCGATGCTGACCATCACAGCACAATGAAAATCATCCGTCGCAGAGTGTAGTTTCGAATAGAAATGTTTCAATATGCGAATCACTCCGATCGTGTTGACCATGAACAATCTTTCTATTTCATACTCTTCGACATCGGAAAACAGCGCCAATCGACCGTATCCGGCGGTTATCACCAATGTCGAAATCGACTCGTCCAACCGGTCGAACAGCGTATAATCCTTGTCGAGGAGATCGAACGGGAGATATCGGACATTGGCCGGGACCGGGCATGCAGGCTCCTGTTTATCGATTATATAAACCCTATCATACCCTTCAAGATGCAGCGCAATAGATAGCCCGATCCCATTGCTACCTCCTACGACCAATGCCGATTTCATATTAAATAAGCGTTAAAGATTCTTTGTTGAGGTATTTTTCGATGATCCCCGCAATCGCAATGCTCTCGCTTCGACGCAGCCGGTGCGAACTCAATCGACCGCAGACAATCATCGAGATAAACTCCTGGAGTTCGTATCGTAAGCCTTCGCCCTCGTAAGCATAGAAATATTTCCTATTTCGGTTCTGATCTTCGTAACGGACCTCGAAAAACTCTGTCTTCCACCACGGAGCCGGAACATAGACATAACCTTTCGTACCGGAAATGACGAGATTGCCTTCGGTCTTCACCCCCAATCCGAGGGTTACGGTCGACACGGCATGCGGATAATTGATAATCGCTTTGGTAAACACGTCGACTCCGTTCTCCATCTTCGAATAGAACTGAATGTCCGTGTAATTCTTCCCCAGCAATTTGACAATGGACAATAGCGGGAAAGGGGAGAGCTCCGTCATACTGCCCCCCGACTGCGCAGCATCCAACTCACGCAACCGCTGCCCGACAACCAGCTTCGACAAGGAGGCTCTTACGTCGATCACCTCTCCGATGACCCCGCTTTTCACCAATGTCACCAAATGGGTAAACGCCGGACAATGCGCCGTCTTGCTGGCCTCGAGCAATACCAGGTCTTTCGATTCGGCCAGCCCATAGAGCTCTTCGGCCTCGGAGCCGCTCAACACCATCGGGATCTCGCACAACACGTGTTTGCCGCGCGACAAACAGCTCTTGACATATTCGTAATGCGTCAGGTGGGGCGATGCCACATATACCGCATCGACATTCTCGATGAAAGAGTCGAACGAAGAGTAATAGAGCGGGATACGGTTGCTGTCGGCGAAGCTGCGGGCCTCTTCGATGTCGGGATTCAGGACAGCCGCGACCTCGACTCCGCTCACAAACCGACATTCGGGAATGAACCGCTGGGCAATACGGCCTGTGCCGATGATACCCAAACGATAGGCAGGCTGGGATTCAGAACGGAGCATCGTCGACGAAATTCCCTCCGTCCTAGGCAAATAGACTACCTGACAGAACTCATTGAGATAATCGAATTTGCCTTCCCAATCCGACCCTATGGCAAAAATATCGACATCGTAACGTTGGATGTCGTCGATCTTCTGCCCTACGTAATCTTCGATGATGATCTCATCCGCATAGCCCGTCTTGCGTACGGCCTCCACGCGCTCCAGTACGTTATTGCGCACATTGAGTTTTCCGCGTTCCCTGTCGAAACTATCGCTCGTGACCCCGACGATCAGGTAGTCGCCCAATTCTTTGGCCCGTCGCAAAAGATTGACATGCCCCTGGTGCAGCAGATCGTACGTGCCATATGTAATCACTTTTTTCATCGGAGACCCAGATTTTCGGTGATAATCGCCACGGTTCGCTGCGACGACCGACCGTATTCTGTCACATATTTTTCTCGGAATGCAGCAGTTTTGCGGATATAACCGGCCCGGTCGAAATTCTTCAGCTCCGCAATTACGTCGTTCTCCGTCGTCAGGATCCGACCGGCCGACAGCTCCTCACGAATGTCGAAATACACGCCCCGCTGTTCCGCATACTTATCGTAGTCGTATGCAAAACACAACATCGGCTTATTCAGGATCGAATAATCGAAGAAGATGCTGGAATAGTCGGAAACCAGCAGATCGGATGCGAGCATGAGCTTGTTCAGATCGGGGAATCCCGAAACGTCGCGCACGAACTCTCCATCGATCGCACCCATTGCATGGGCCACCTCGTAATGGGCCCGCAACAAAAGAACGTATCTGTCTCCGAGTTCGCGCTTCCATTTTCCGAAATCGACCGGCAACGCAAGCGTGCACTCCTTGGCCTTGGTCTGGTCGTATTCCCTGAATGTCGGAGCATAAAGAATCGCCTGCTTGCCCTCGGGAATCCCGAGCTCGCATCGGAACGAAGCGATCCGATCTGCCGGAGTATTGGCCAGTTCGTCGTTGCGCGGCAACCCGATAATCCGAAAACGGTTTTTCGGAATCGCGAATACCCGAGAGAAAATATCGGCATCGAACCGGCTCTGCGCCAGGAAAACATCGGGAACGACCGTCGACTTGCTCTTGAAAGAGTTGTTCTGTCGCGCAATATCCCCGCCCATCTTTTTGATCGGCGATCCGTGCCAGGTATTGACCTGGAAAGTATGCTTTCCGATAAACGACAAACCTCGCTCCACGGAGCTGTTCGTTATCCAGCAACGCGCTTTCAATGCAGTCGTAAAATACTTCAGCGTATCGGTCCGTATTTTCTCTCCTATCGGAATATCGAACGCTTCGGGCCGGTTGAAAGCCCACACGATCCTGAAGCCGGCGAAACGCGGATCTTCGATCAATGCCCGATAGACGGCCTTGGGGCTGTCGTCAAACTTTTTTCCGCCATACGAAACGAACAGAAGCAGCCGGTCGTCGGGTCTTACGAACCATCGCAGCACCCGCAACAAAGCGGATCCGCAATAGAAATAAACCGCATAGACGAACCGGGAATATTTTACGAATCCGACAAGGTATTTTTTCATACGTACAAACTCTCAACCTGCAATCGATACAACATGTTCGATCAGCATTTGTTCAACCGGGACAATATCTTCTTATGGTTCTTCTCGTCGCGCAGATCCAATCGATAAAACAGCCACCCAACCGGGTAAAACAGCTTGCCCCACCAAGGCAACGCAAACTCTCCGCTGCGGGATCCCCTGTATCCGATCGTCGAACGATAATAGTTGATCGCCGCCTTCACCCGCTTCCAACGCGATCGCAGGTAACGCGCCCCCTCCGCATAGACGATCATGCTTCCACGGGGAGACTCCCGGTGGGTGACTCTGTTATGGAAACTCAATCCGTCGGGAAGATATTCGCATACGTAGATACCCTCGTAAAAAAAGCGCATCTTGTACTTTTGCGCGAGCCGCGTCCAAATCACCCCCTCGGACAGAAACTTTTCGCCGTCGTACTCCGGGAAAGGGTAGCGGGCCAGCACTTCCGTTTTATGCGCCGTGGCGCGATCGCCGCCCAAATATTGTTTGATGTCGATTTCATCGGCATCCATAACCGAGAACTCGCGTTTCAGCCCGATAACGGAACCATTCGAATATATTCTCAAACCGCCTACTCCGGCAAAATCGGGATCGTCCTTTATCTGGTCGTAATAAAACCACAGCCTTTCGAGGGCATTGTCCGTAAGATAATCGTCGCTATCGACAATGAAAAACAACTCTCCGCGCGCCTCCGTTATGGCCCGATTGATCGCCCGATGCTTTCCACCGTTAGGTTGTTTGATATAACGGATCGGAATACGCCCTTCCTCGACATACCCGGACAGGAGCTGCGCCGTATTATCCGCCGATCCATCGTCTACGACAAGCCATTCGAAATCCGAGAAAGTCTGACGACACAAACTTTCATACAGCTTGTGAATAATATAAGCCCGGTTGTAGGTGGGAGTAAATACAGTTATCATAAAATACGTTCCAAATGTGATTTCAAATTTGTCGTGTTATGATTCCGGGAATACATCTCCCGGGCATGAATATTTTCCGATCCCGAACGTGCAGCATCGTTATCGATCGCAGCGATGAAATCCGCTGCCGACCGGCACAGGATCATGCACCGCGGATCCATTTCATACCCCTCGAAGGTCTCCGTAGTTCCGATGATCGTCTTTCCATACATGAGCGCTTCGGCCGTTTTGGTTTTCATACCTCCTCCGGCCCATATGGGAGAAATCACCGTTTTGGCCCGATAATAATAGGACGAAAGATCGTCTACGTACCCTCGAATATGGATCCGGGGGGTGAGGTTCCGAAAATCGACCCGATCCATACCGCTCCCCACGACATAAAGGTCACCCGCCACATGCGGCATCACCTCGTCGATAAACCATTGAACACCTTGGATATTGGCAAAAAACGCCACGCCGACGAAAAGATAGTCTATCGCCCCTTTTTCCGCATGATCGATCCGCGCTTGTGCATCGTAACGATCCTCCAGGGAGGTGGGCAAGGTCAAGGCCGCCTCTTTACCGTAGCACTCGTGCAATAAGGCGGAATCCCTCGTATTGAGCGTAATCAGTACATCCGAATATTCGACAGACTTCGATTCCCAATATTTTACGGCATACTGAAACGGTAACGAACGAAGCCCCTGTACTTTCCGATACTCCTCCGCATATTGAACCTCGATATTGTGAAAAAAGGTTATGATTCGGATAGCAGGGTAATGTCGTTTGATCCATCGAGCCGTTCGTCCCAACAACGACTGAGAGATGAATACATGGGTATATCCACCGGTCGCGAGCTCCTCATTCAATCGGAAAAGGAACTTTCGGGTGATTCCGAAAACGAGCTTGGCCGCCAATCCATTGCCGTGGGGAGCCATATAAAACACCCCGTCGCGAGCGATCGCCTCCAGCAACATCTGATTCCGCTTGTTGACTTGATCGGCACCGCTCGTCGGACGCTCGATCTTGCGACCTATATACAGGATTTTCATGGATATGCCTTATAACTCAAATAATCATATATGTTCGAGGTGAATATCCTGACGATGGAGTTATCCATATAACTCGAACAATAACCGCCGGAAAGCGTCCGTCCATAGGTCATTTGCAAATTCAACATCATGAACACCGCCATATAGGCGAACGACATCCACTTCTCCTTCTTGAGCTTCAGCAATTCCAGAAACTCCAAAGTGGCGACGAACGAACAAAAATTGGCAAACCGGATAAAAGCATTGGAGTTGTTGTAGTTCAGGAACATAATCAGCACATATAGCAGAACGATATTCCCCCGGCGCGAAGTGTCATCGAACAGTCCTTTCCGACGCAGGAAAACGGCCATCGACAGCAGAATCAAGCCGATCAGAATATACCGCTTGGTCGAAGCTCCACCCATATCTCCGCTGTAATCATCCGCTTTGGCTAGCAACAAATCGCCCCACCCCCCCGACGGAAGCACATCGATGGCGAGCTGCATCAGATTGACCATCGGAGATATGCACACCGCTGCAACGGTTAAGACAAGGAGGTTACGGAAACGGATATTCCGAAAAAAAAACAGCGGAAAGAACATCAATGCCTGTGCATGGATTCCGATATTAAAAAAATAAAGCACCGCAATAGTTCCTCGACCGGCCCCCTTGATATGCAACGACAAGATGTAGAAGAAAAACGATATGGCAGCAGCGCTTTTGATCGTCTCTGTAACCTGCGTGAAAAGAACACCTCCGAATAGAGCGAAAACCACCCAACGCAGGACATTCGTATTGTAAAGCAACCGGTCCGCCTCTTTGTCGCTCTTAATAAAATTCAATAAGGAGAGAAAAAAGAAATAATATATGAAAAAGGTCCAGAATATGGATACGACCTGAACATTCTTGAAAATCAGGACCAGGGAAACATTTACCGTCGTAAACGTATAGGTCAATATTTCAGAGGAGAAAACCAGAAGCAAAACATCTGCGGACTGACCTAAAAAGCCCGATAATCCGCTATAATAACGGGCTATATCCGTATCCTCCCAATAGAGCGACTTCTGCGTAAATGCCAAAACGGCAAACGAGAGGGAGATCAGAAACAGCACATATTTCAACTTCCCGTCGGTCAATCGTCGTTTTGTACAACCGACGATGGCAAGCAGCACAAAAATAGCCCCATAAGGTGAAATCAGCCAGAACAGAGTCGCGAAAAGAAGATGCAGGCTCGTCGGGCTTATGGTTCTCGTATCGGACATGAATCTGAAACAAAATCGGATCTACTTGAAAAGGCGCTTCAACGGCCGAATAAAAAAGCCGCTTATGAATTTCAGCTGCACCCAATATTTATTGGACTTCAGATGATATTCGGTTTTCAGAAAATCATAGTTTTTTCTTAGGAAATACCAATTGTTCCGCACCATATACCACTTGTATTTCCATACGGATTTTCCTCTTGCCCCGCCCGTGGCCAAATTGGTTGGAAGATTGAACTGACACCCCTTCGCATTGTAATATACGGTCGCTCCGTTTTTGGCACATCCGATTATAAAATCGGTCTCCTCGCGGTAGGCATTTCCGATGTAATTGGGATCGAACCCCACCTTTTTCGCGATCTCCGTTCGACAAAGAAGACACGCTTGGCAGAACGGAACCTTAACGGGAGTGGATATATACAACGAAAAATTCGCTTTTATTTCGGCAACATCGACTATATCTTTCACGTCGTCGGTTTCCCTGAAATGGCGGGCCATCGCCTCATCCAACGGCAACCGATCCTCCCCGACCCTCATGTACAATGCCCGGGCACCGACAATATCCACACAGTATTTGACAGCAGTCTCGTAAAGTTCGGAAATGGTTCCGGGAACAAGGATCGAATCGTCGTCGCCGAAATAGACCCATTCCGTGTCGACCTGTTCCATCCCCCTGTTTTTGGCCACAGTCTGGCGCATATTTCGAGGTTGACGTACGTACTCGATTGCGGGATACTCTTTCCGTAATTCCTCAACGACTTCGGTCGTATCGTCAGAAGAACAATCATCTACCAACACAATCTTCGCCACACGCTCCTGAAGATACGTAGGAACTGTTTTTCTCAATAAATGCCCCCGGTTGTAGGAGGGGATTATAATCGTCACATCCCTTTTTTCCATGAATTTATCGCTTGATCAATCTGTTTACGAACAACTTCAGACCACTATTGGTAAAATATAGCAGCGCACCAAGAAACAGAGAAAAGATCGTCATGGAGATCACTCCCTCGGACAACAAACCGAACATGGACTGAGCCGATGGTACCGGCACGCAAATTCGCACATAGGAGAAAACCCACATGGCGATTGCTGTCAATAAAACGTGTTTGACCAATGTTCGGATATAAATACCGAAAGGCCGCCGAAAACCCTTTCTAAATGCGAAATAGGCTTTCCACAGCACAGGTATCAATACGATGCTTATCAGAACACCGGTCAATATGCCATTCAATCCGTAAAAATATCCCAGAAGCAACGACAACCCCAGATTGATCGTTGCCTCGGCGATCGGAGCCCAGATGTCGTAAACCAGTTGATAAGCATATAAGAAAGCGCCAGCGCTGGTTCTTATGATATTGAGGAACAGGATCGCCACCATAATCGACAGAGTCGAATCACTCAACAGATATTCGGGTCCGATCCAAAAAGTGACGAAGTCGGAAGCGTATAGATATATCGCAAAACACAATACCGAAGCATAAAAAAACCTCAGACTGAACAACTCTTCGAATATCGACATGATGCGGTCGGTTTTCTCGGTCGACACCAAATTGCCTATGCTTGCATCCAAACCATTAAAGATGGCGTTAGTAAGGCTCATCACACCCAGTATCATCAGCATATAATTATCGTACAAAGCAACCTCTGTCAACGAAATATATGCATAGATAATCAGGGGACTGGTCTGTGTTAAGACAAATCCTGATATTTTATGAAAAAAAAGCTGTTTTATTTTTATCGTGAAATCGGCGTATTGCTTTTTCAATTCGTCGAATTTCTTGGAGGATTTCCGCAGATAAGGCGCGGCCTTGGCCGTCGTCCTGCTTAAAGAAAGAGACCCCAATATGGCAAACAAAACCTCGCAAACCAGCCAACATACATATCCGCTATCGAAGTTTTTAAGCGCATATACCTGCACCAGAACCTTCAGGATCATGATGCTCTTATAGCTGTACTGAACTTTGTATTCCTGTTGATTAGCCGTTAAAACGACCTGTTTGTAATTAACGAAATATCCTAATAAGGCACTAATAAGAAAAACGACGAACGCAGCATACGCATACCAAAGAGGCAAAGTGATCTTGGCAAAAATCCAAGGGAAGAAACACATCAGAACGGCCGAACATCCTATTATGAAAAAAGCGATCCTACGATATAAATGCCTCTGTAAAGAAACGACCTCGCTTACCGTATCGTAATCATCGCAAGCTAATGGCCGGTACAAGGTGAATCCGACAGCCGAACTGATTCCCAGTTCCGCGAGATTTAAAAACTGAAGGAGGTTCGAAGCCGTGGTATTCAACCCCAAAACCTCAGCGCCGAGATAATCGAGAAAGATCTTACGGGAATAAAACTGCAATATCAGATTGACAGTAAAAAGAGCAAGAGCTACCGTACTATTTTTGAAGCTTTGCCGTATTCTAGAGACAGAAGCCATGTATTGCAGACGTCTAAAATATAATACTTTAACGAAGTATTCGTTTATCTTTCCTGCCGTTTCTCCGCCTGCCGTTTCTTGTGGCGTATCAGCTTGCGGTCGTAGTAGAGGTGGTCGCCGTCGTCGTTGTAGTAGCGGCGGTTGTGCTCCTCGATCGAGGCCCAGTCGACCCGCTTCAGGAGCAGGCGGAGCAGCAGCAGGGCAAAGCCTGCGGTGATGATGATCTTCAAAAGCATATCGAATACGCTTATTCGCGCCAGGAGCGCATCACTTTTTGTCGAACGCCTCGAAGCGCGAATTTTTCGAAATGAACTCCGGTACCACCCGCTTCATCAGGCGCACCATGTCGGCGATCTCCACCGCGCACGAGAGCTCCTCGAAGCGCTCCGTCGCCTCGCGCACCTCCCCGTATTCGTACTCGCGCACCTTGGCGATGCGGATGCGGTCGTGGGTAGTCGGCAGGGTGTTCTCCTCGTCGGAGAGCACCTCCTCGTAGAGCTTCTCCCCGGGCCGCAACCCCGTATACTCGATCTTGATCTCCTTGCCGGGCGTGAATCCCGCCAGCTCGATCATCCGCTCGGCCAGCCGCACGATCTTGACCGAGGCGCCCATGTCGAAGACGAAGATCTGGTTGCCGGTCGACATCGTCGCCGCCTCCATCACCAGACGGCACGCCTCGGGGATGGTCATGAAGAAGCGCGTGATATCGGGGTGGGTCACCGTCACCGGACCGCCGTGGGCGATCTGCTCGCGGAAGCGGGGGATCACCGAACCGTTGGAGCCCAGCACGTTGCCGAAGCGCGTGGTCACGAAGCGCGTACGTCCGCGCCGCTCGCCCCGCTCAGTCGCGAGGCCCAGCGACTGCACGTAGATTTCGGCCAGACGCTTCGTGCAGCCCATGATATTGGTGGGGTTCACGGCCTTGTCGGTCGAGATCATCACCATCTTGTCGACGTCGTACTCGATGCACTTGTCGGCCACGTTGCGCGACCCCACGACGTTGACCAGCACCGCCTCGCACGGGTTCTCCTCCATCAGGGGCACGTGCTTGTAGGCTGCGGCGTGGAAGACCACCTGCGGGCGGTGGGTGCGGAAGACGAAGTCGAGCCGCTGCGTCTGCCTCACGTCGCCGATCACGGGGGTGAACTTCAGATCGGGGAAGCGCTCCTCGAGCTCGAGGCGGATGTTGTGCATGGGCGTCTCGGCGTTGTCGAAGAGCACCAGGTGCTCGACCCCGAAGGTGGCGATCTGGCGGCAGAGCTCCGAGCCGATCGACCCGGCTGCTCCCGTCACCAGGATCGTCTTGCCGCGGAAGTTGGCCACGATCTCCTCCATCGAGATCTCGATCTCGGGGCGGCCCAGCAGGTCCTCGATCTTGATCTCGCGGATCGACGACTTCATGAGCTTGCCGTCGACCACCTCGTCGATGGGCGGGGCGATGAGCACCTTGAGGCCCGTCTCGCCGCAGTGGCGGATCAGCCGCTCCTGCTCGTCTCGGGCATCGTTGTAGACGGCGAAGAGCAGGGCGTCGAGGTCGAGGCGGTCGCGCAGATAGGCTATGCTCTGCTCCGAGTCGAAGTAGTAGACCGGCAGGTCGGCGATCTTATGCTCGGACTTCGTCGAGCCGTAGGTCACGAACCCGGCGACCCAGTAGTGGGGCGAGTTCTGCAGGCGCGTGACCAGCGACACCGACTTGTCGCCCGTGCCGTAGACCAGCACGCGGCGGCAGCTGCGGCGCCGCTTGGTGTTCTTGATAAGATGATCGTAGACCACGATCATGCAGATGCGCATGATGACCAGCGCGCTGAAGGTGAGCAGCATATCGAATAGGATGATGCTCAGCAGCAGCAGTTCGGAGCGCACCTGCGTCTCCATGAACGAGAGTTGCAACCAGAGCAGCACCCCCTTGCCTACGACGGCCACACAAAGGCCCCAGAATCCGCGCAGCGTCGCGTGGCGGATCACCGTGCGGTGCACGCCCAGCAGCAGGAAGAAGAGCGCCGACCAGACGAGCGACCCCAGCAGCCACAGCGCCATGTTGCGGGGTGAGAGGGCGTGGGTCCCGGTGATGGCCAGGTTGAGCAGGATCGACAGCAGGGTCGCGAAGCCGGAGACCATCGCATCCAGCAGCAGGACGAGTTTCGAACTCAGATAGCGGTCGTAGCGGATGCGATTCAGAATACGGTGTATCATGACAAGTGATTTTTCGGGTGGATGACGGGGCCTCAGTAGGCCATCAGGTCGCGCAGGGCGTCGAGCAGCTCGCGCTCGTCGGAAGAGAGCGGGGCGGGGGCGGCCTCGCGGTCGCGGAGCAGGGCGAGGGCCTCAGCCGCCAGCCGCTCGTCGAAGAGTTCGCCGTAGGCGTAGACCAACAGGCGGCACTTGAGCAGCGAGGGTTCGAGCTCGGGCAGCACGCGGACGATGCGGTCGAGCACGGCCGCACGGCGCTGCGCCTTGTCACCGCTGTCGTAGATCGTAGCCATGTAGCCCATCAGCAGGGCAAGGCACAATCGACCCTCCTCGTCGGGCGTGGCTCCCCGCAGCGCGAAGAGCTCGTCGGCCAGGCGGAGTGTTTCGGCATGGCGCACGCGGAACTCCTCCGGATAGCAGTCCGCACCGCTGTCCGGGTAGAGCAGTCCGTGCGCCAACTCATAGAGTTTCTGCGTCCGGTTCATGTTCGGCCTCTGAAAATTGAATATGGAAATGGGGCGACGGCCGCGGGCCGCCGGATGCCGGGCGGAGGGCCCGGTCGGGAATGGAAATCGCTTACTTGAGGATGCGCAGGCTGCGGCGCGGAATGCGCACGGCGGCCGAAAGGATCTGCGGGATGCGGATCATCACGCAGCTGCGGTTGGCCACGCGGATCAGCTCGCCCTCCACGCCGCACAGCTCGCCCTCGGTGACGACGACCCTTTGACCGGCGCAGAGCGGGCACTCCTCGATGCTCACCTCGTCGGGCGCGGCCATCATGCGCATGAAGTCCTCCATCTGCTTGTCGGGTACGACGAGCATGGAGCGCGTCTCGAAGTCGCGGATGTACCACAGCGGCACGCCGTAGTCGTTGGCGGCCACGCAGGCACGCTCTTTCGAGGCGTGGACGAAGATCAGGTTGCGGATGGCCGGCACCTCGACGCGCAGACGTCGCGTGCGCAATTCGCGCACGACGGTGCGCATGGGAAGAAAGGTGGCGATGTCGAGCTTGAGCAGCATGTTGCGCACGGCCAACTCCTGGCAATGTTTCACACGCGCCACAAACCACTGTTTATCAGCGTCCGCAGGCTGGTTCCGATCGGGGATTCGCATGGATTCGGATACGCTTCGCGGTTTGGACCGGGGCCTCCCGCCCGACCAAACCCGACTGAAAACCCGCTCCCGGATCGGGAGCCATACAAGGGTTCTGCGAGACAAATATAGTGAAAATTTCCATACGACCAACCTTTCGTAGACACAAAAAAAGCGCCGGAGCCCTCGCAAGGGTCCCGGCACCGCTACAATCGGGGTATCTAACGGCTGGGCGGTACGTCGCCTCCCGGCTCGGCCTCGAAGACCCGCACCGGCACGGCCCGCAGCACCGACGCCCGCTCGGCCTCGGCGAGCGAAGCGAACGAGCGGCCGAACCAGGCGCGCGCCGCCTCGTCGCGCAGGCCGTCGAAGGCCTCCGTCAGGGCCTGCTGCACGGCGCAGAAGGTCTCATAGGGACAGTCGCGCGCCTCGAGCGACACGACGCCCCGGCTCACCGCCCACGTCGCACGGCGGCCGTCGGGCAGACAGAACTCCTCGTCGGTGCGCTCGGGCAGCGCGTCGCTGCCGTCGGCATTGCGCAGGAAGGCTCCGACGCGGGCCGCAAGGTCGCCGAGTGCGATCTCCCGCGGATCATGAATGCCACCTGCCAGGATCCGGCCGGCATGATTCACGCACACAGTAAACAGATTGCGCTCCTTGACGACGACCACCGGCCCATCGATCGGCCCGTTGTCCGTCACGTCGACCTTGAGCACCGTCACCTTCCCGTCGGCCGAAGCGGCCGGCAGGGGAGGCAGCACGCGGCTCACGGCAGGCGCGCCGTCGGCCATGTAGCGCACGCGAAGCCACCCCGTGCGGCGCAGGACCTGCCGCACCTGGTCGACGCGCCCCATCGTCACGCCGTCACCCCGGGCGGCGATGCAGACCTCGGTCCGCTGGAATTGCTCCGCCATGAGTGCCTCACGCCGGGCACGGAGCAGCTCCTCGAGGCCGGCGAGCGACACCTCCTCGCCGTTCAGGCGCAGCGAGCCGTCGCCGCCGAGCTCCACGACGGTCATCGACGCGACTTCGGCCCGGACCTTTCCGTCCGCTGCGAGAGTCAGCCGAAGCCCCATTGTCGCACGCTCGGCCTCCGAGAGCCTGGCCCGCTCGGCGGCGATATAGTCGACCAGCTGTTCGGGAGAAAGGAGCCTGCCGTTGAGCGTCACGCCGTCGGGACCTACGTGGGCCACCGACACCTGCGCGGGGCGCTCGTCGGCCGAAGCCGTCCGGGGAGTAAAACTGCAAAGCATCATCATTCCGACCACTACGGGAAGGGCGGCACCGAGACGCAGGGCGGCATCGGAGCGCTTTTTGAATTGTGTCATCATAACAAATCGGTTTTTAGTGAGTGAATGATTCAACCCGCAGGCTATATCCGGATTACAGCCGAAGAGTTGATGGAAAATCACGGTTCTGTAGCACGTCAGGTCGTAACCCGCATCGAGCACGTCGCGGTCGGCCTCCCACTCCTGCACCTCCGTGAGCCAGCGCTGCGCCATCCACACGAAGGGGTTGAACCAGAAGAGGCAGCGCACGCACTCGACGGCGATGCGCTCGGCCGAATGGCGGTGCCGCACGTGGCTCGCCTCGTGGCACAGCACGATCGCGCGCCGCTCGCCCGCGAAGCCGTCGCCGAGAAACACGGTGCGCAGGAACGAGAAGGGGGTGGCGACATCCTCGTGCTCGGCCAGCACGTAGTCGCCGCAATCGGTGCGGCGGGCCCGGCGGCGCAGGCGGCGGATGGCCGCGACGCGCACGGTCAGGAGCCCCGCCAGCAGCACGACGACCGCCCCGTAGCCTCCCGCGCCGATCCGCTGCGCCAGCCGCCGCAGGTCGACGCCAGGGCATGCGGCCGCGACCGGCCCGGCAGCCTCCGCCGGAGCCGCAACGGGCTCGTCCGACGCCACGAAGGGCTCCTCCGCGGCCGCCGTCACCAGCGGCAGCGGGTAGACGACCGTGCGAGCGGGGTAGATCGGGATGTCGAGCGCCGGCAGCACCACGGGCAGCACGACGGCCAGGAGCAGGAAGCGCCGGCAGGCGGCGAACGACACCTTGCGCACCAACAGCAGGCGGTAGAAGGCCGCCATGGCGCCGCTACAGAAGAGCACTTCGACGAGGTAGAGGAGGGGCGATTTCATGGCCGTGCTATTTCTTGTCGCGCAGCAGGTTCAGGATGGCGTCGGTCTCCTCCACCGAGATGGCCTTGTGGTCGGAGAAGAACGACACCAGGCGGCTGAGCGAGCCGCCGAAGAAGTTGTCGAGCACGGTATCCATGTAGCGGCGCGCGTAGTCGTCCTTCGAGATCAGCGGGTAGTATTCGTGGGTCTTGCCGTAGGCCTTGTGGCCGACGAATCCCTTCTTTTCGAGGATGCGGACGATGGTCGAGACGGTGTTGTAGGCGGGGCGGGGCTCCTCCATAGCGTCGAGGAGGGCATGCACCACGGCCGGCCCCTCGGCCCACAGAATACGCATGATCTCCAGCTCGGCACGGGTCAGCTCCTGGGGGCGGTTTTTCGATACGGCTACCATAACTACGTTTTTAGTTCATTGTCGTATCGCAAACATACAACTATTATTTTAGTTATACAACTAAAAACGCAGTTATTTTCTAAAAAAGTAGTATTCAGCCTACCGCGAGGATACGACAGAGGCGCCCGCCTGATCGGCAGACGCCTCGAACATGCGACAGGGGAGCGCTATTCAGCCATATCGATGCGGATGGCGCCATAGCGGCCCGCTTCGCCGTAGAGCTGCACGGCCTCGACGGGCAATATATAATAGTAGTGCATGGGCATCCCGGCCGACATCTCGAACAGCCCCGCACGGCACATCTCCAGCCAGGCAGCGACCGTCGTACGCTCGCCCCCGAGCACCACGAGCGGCGAGCGGCCGGGGTAGGTGTCGCCCACGACGCAGGGCCTCCCCTCGGAGACGCAGACTACAGACAACGTGCGGAGGATCAGCCCGTCGATGAACTGGAAAAGGGGAGAGGACACCTCCACGCCATCCAACACGTAGGGAATATCGCGCGGCAGCGCATGGCGGAACGCCTCGGGAACCGCACCCCGCGCGTCGACCTGCCCCGCACGGCGCAGCGAATCGACCTCCGGGCGCAGCGTATAGAGGCCGATATGGGCCGGAACCTCGCGCCAGCGCCCGCCCTCGCGAATGTGCGACACCCAGGTGTAGCCCGCCACGTTGCCCAGCAGATGGGGCCGCGCCCCCTTGCGGCGGTCGCGCTCGATGAAGAACTTCAGCAGACGCACCCGCTCGCGGCCCGTCGTGTCCGACAGCCGCATCCGCCGCGACTTCACCCGCACGCGGCGGACATTCCAGAGCGTCACTGCGTCGTAGGCCGCAGCCTCCGACACGCGCCGGCGGTTGAGCTTGCAGGCGAAGGGGCGGCCGTCGTCCTGCGCCGGTGCGTCGGCTGCGACGTGCAGGTCGGCAAGCTCCTCGCGGCTCGCCTGGTCGAAGCGCAGCACGGCCTGCGGAGTCCGCTCCTGCGCGGCCGCCGCGACGACACCAAACGACAGCACGAACATGAAATAAAGCGGTTTCATCGGATGAATTTTATTTTCGGTTATCTGATGCGAAGATATGACTAAAAAGTTAGTAATACAAATTTATTCGCAGAAATCCGCACGGCGGGGGAGGGCGCCGTACGCGGCGCAGCAGCCCGCAGCTACCCCCGGCGGAGGGCTGCTCTCTTCGTTCGCAGGTCCCTCCGCTGGCTGCGAACTGAAAAACATAAAGCAAATCCCGGCTCTTAGCCGGGCTGCCGCCCGAGAACATCATGAAACACAAAAAAGCGCCCCACCAGAAAAGGCGGGGCGCTCGGAAACGGGAATAGGCGAGGCCTATACCAGTTTGAGGTCCTTCTTGATGCCCTCGATCTTGGCGTCGAGCTCGGCCTGCACGCGGTCGTAGTCGGCCACCGAAGCCAGCGGCGCCTTGACACCGAAGTAGAACTTGATCTTGGGCTCGGTGCCCGACGGACGCACCGAGACAATGGTGCCGTCCTCGGTGAACCACTGCAGCACGTTGCTCTTCTCCTCGACGATGGGGGTCTTGGCGCCCGTCGCGACGTCGAGCGTCTCCGACGAGAGGAAATCGTTGATCTTCACCACGGTCGAGCCGACGATGGCCTTGGGCGGATTCTCGCGGAAGCCGACCATCATGCGCTGGATCTCCTCGGCGCCCTCCTTGCCCTTGCGGACCACCGAGACGAGCCCCTCGCGGAAGAAGCCGTACTTGACGTAGAGCTCCTGCAGCCACTCGAAGAGCGTGAGGCCCATCGTCTCGCGCGCCCAGGCCGCAGCCTCGGCCGCCAGCGAGCAGGCCGACACGGCGTCCTTGTCGCGCACGTAGTCGCCCGCCAGGTAGCCGAACGACTCTTCGCCGCCGCCGATATACTTGGCCACGCCCTCGTTCTCGCGGATGATCTTGGCGATGTACTTGAAGCCCGTGAGGCAGTCGTAGCACTTCACGCCGAAGTGGTCGGCCACGGCGTTGGCCATCTGCGACGTCACGATGGTCTTCACCACATACTGCTTGCCGTCGAGCTTGCCCAGCTCGGCCCAGCGCGTGAGCTGGTAGCTCATGATGAGGGCCAGGGTCTGGTTGCCGTTGAGCAGCACGTACTCGCCCTGCTTGTTGCGCAGCGCCACGCCGATGCGGTCGGCGTCGGGGTCGGTGGCCAGCACCAGGTCGGCACCCTCGCGGGCGGCCATGTCGATGGCCATCGACATCGTCTTGCGCTCCTCGGGGTTGGGCGACTCGACAGTGGGGAAGTCGCCGTCGACGACGGCCTGCTCGGGCACGAGCAGCACGTTCTTGAACCCGAACTTCTTCAGCGAGGCGGGAACCAGCCGCACGCCCGAGCCGTGGATCGGCGTGTAGACGATCTTCATGTCGCTGTGCTTGGCCACGCACTCGGGCGAGAGCGAGAGCTCGTGCACCTTATTTAAATAGATTTCGTCGAACTCCTCGCCCAGGATGGTGATGTTTTCGGGGTTCTTGCCCGTGAGGATCATGTCGATGTCGGTGATCTTGGCCACCTCGTCGATGATGTTCTTGTCGTGGGGCGCGGTCACCTGCGCGCCGTCGGTCCAATAGGCCTTGTAGCCGTTGTACTCCTTGGGGTTGTGCGACGCCGTGACCACCACGCCCGAGTGGCACTTGAGCTCGCGGATGGCGAAACTCAGCTCGGGAGTCGGACGCAGCGCGTCGAAGAGAAATACGTCGAAGCCGTTCGAGGCGAAGATGTCGGCCACGCGCTCGGAGAACATGCGCGAATTGTTGCGGCTGTCGTGGCCGATCGCCACGCGGATGCGCTCGCCGGCGAAGTTCTTCTTCAGGTAGTTGGCCAGTCCCTGCGTGGCGGCGCCCACCGTGTAGACGTTCATGCGGTTCGAACCCACGCCCATGATGCCGCGCAGACCGCCCGTGCCGAACTCGAGGTCCTTGTAGAAGCTCTCCACGAGCTCCTTCATATCATTCTCCATCAGGTACTTGACCCGCGCCTTCGTCTCGGCGTCGTAGTTGCCGTCGAGCCAGCTTTGCGCCTTATGCAGAACGGCCTGTTCCAATTCGTTTGCCATAATCGATTTGTTTTGCTTATAGTTTAATACGGATTCCGACCAAAATTTTTATATGCAAATATAGTGTTTTTTATCCGATTCTTCACTATCAGAGAGTTAAATTTTGGGAGCTTGGCGACCCCCTTTTCCGTATAGTAGAAAAAAGAGATTTTGCAAGGCGGGCGGGGAAATATTTTCGGTAATTTATTCACAACTTTGCCTTGTCAAAAAACGAGAAAACCCCCATCATGTTGAGTAATTCGCAGGCATATAGCGATATGTGGCAGAACTGTCTTGACCGTATCAAGACGCAGACCTCCGCCGAGGAGTTCGCGAAGTGGTTCGAGCCCATCGTCCCGCTCGAATTCGACGGTACGACGCTGCGTCTGCGCGTGCCCAACGAGAGCTATGTCCGCCAGATCGAGAAGAACTACATTCCCTTCCTGCGCCCCATCATTTCGCAGCTCTACGGACAGCAGACCCGCCTGCACTACGCCGTACCGCGGCCCTCGACCACGGCCGTGCCGGTGACCTCGGAGGTCGACTCCACGGCCATCACGCGGTTCAACACGCAGACGAACACCGCAAATATAAAGAATCCTTTCGTCATTCCGGGCCTCAAGCGGATCATCATCGACCCGCAGCTCAACCCGAGCCTCACCTTCTCGACCTTCATCGAGGGCGAGTGCAACCGCCTGGCGCGCTCGGCGGGCATGTCCGTGGCGGTGGATCCGGGACACACTCCCTTCAACCCCCTCTATATATATGGGGATTCGGGGCTGGGCAAGACCCACATCATGCAGGCCATCGGCCACGAGGTGCGGCAGCGTCATCCCGAGCTGCAGGTGCTCTACGTCTCGATGAACAAGTTCCAGGCGCAGTTCCAGACCGCCTACAAGAACGGCGAGATCCCCGACTTCATCCACTTCTACCAGATGATCGACGTGCTGATGATCGACGACATCCAGGAGCTGACGGGAAAGACCGGCACGCAGAACGCTTTCTTCAACATATTCAACCACCTGCAGCTGGCAGGCAAGCAGCTGATCCTCACCTCGGACAAGCCGCCCGTGGAACTCAAGGACATCGAGCAGCGCCTGCTCACCCGCTTCAAGTGGGGATTGTCGGCGCAACTGGCCTCGCCCGATCCCGAGACCAAGCTGAAGATCATCCGCGCCAAGGCCCGCAAGCTCGGGGCAGAGATCTCGGACGAAGTGGTCGCCTACCTGGCCGACAACATCTCGGCCAACGTGCGCGAGATCGAGGGCGCCCTCTCGTCGCTGGTGGCCAACGCCTCGTTCCTCGGACGGCGGATCACCCCCTCGCTGGCCAAGGAGATCCTGAAGGTCTACGTGAAGCTCAACCACAAGGAGATCACCATCGAGAGAATCCTCGCCGTGGTGTGCGAGCACCAGTCCATCGAGCTGGAGCGTCTGAACTCGACCGAGCGGACGCGCAGCGTGGCCCAGGCCCGGCAGATCGCCATGTATCTGGCCAAGCAGCACACCAAGGCGCCGCTGACGACCATCGGCGCCTCGATCGGCGGCCGCAACCACGCCACGGTGCTCCACTCGTGCAAGGCGGTTTCGAACCTCATGGAGACCGACAAGAACTTCCGCCGCCAGGTGGAGGAGATCGAAAGAAAGATCATGGCATAGGAAAATTCATGCCCGAAACGACCCGGCGGCCGGAGGTTTTCTCCGGCCGTTTTTCGTCGGATACTCCGAAGATACCGCACCCCGGCGCAGGCCGGCTCGCACGTGCGCCCGGCAAGATGCAAGCGAGCTTGCTTTTGCCCTCGCTTATCCGTATCTTTGGCTCCGCCTTAGATACTTCGCCTCAACAAAATCCAAACAAGTTTGGTTTTGTTTTCGGCTTATCCGTATCTTTACCCCCGAAAACACCCCGACGCATGAAATTCGCCCTCTCATACAGCTGCGGCAAGGAGAGCTCGCTGGCCCTGAACCGCCTCATCGAGGCCGGGCATAGGCCCGTGTGCCTGCTGACGATGGTCCGCACCTCGGCGGGGCGCTCCTATTTCCACGGCGCCGACCCGCAGATGCTCCGGGCCTACTCGGAAGCGCTCGGGCTGCCGATGATCGAGTGCCCGAGCGACGGGGACGACTATGCCGAGGCATTCGAACGCGGCATCGCCCGCGAGGAGAACCGCCGCTGGGAGGAGGAGCGCTGCGCCCGCACGGACATGCGGGCGCTCTTTCCGCTGTGGGGCGCGCGGCGCACGGAGCTGCTCGACGAGCTCTTCCGGCTGGGGTTCGTCTGCCTGGTGAAGTGCATCGACACCGAGACGCTGCCCCGCACGATGCTCGGGCAGCGACTCACGCCGCAGCTTGCGGCCGAGATGGCCGCCGCAGGGATCGACCTGTGCGGCGAGCGGGGCGAGTACCACACGCTGGTGGCCGACGGCCCGATCTTCATGCGGCCGCTCGACTTCGAGATCGGCCCCGCGGTGGAGCTGGGCCGCTATGCCGCCGCCGACATCCGCCTGCGCGACGCAAACCCCACGAAAGAGACGCAACGATGACGATCAGGACACTGCTTTGCACCGCCGCGGCGGCCCTCTGCACGGCCGCGCAGGCCTCGGAACCCTCCTACGACCGGGCCATCGACAGCTGTCTGACCTGCCTCGCGCAGGGCGACACGGCGCGCTTCGAGCGCCTCTGCGCCGACCTGCCCGACCTCTACGAGGAGCACGTCGACCCCGCGTCGACCGCCCTGCGCCGGCAGCTGGTCGCACTCCGCAACCGCGACCAGGGCATCCGCCTGCTCCTGCTGGAGGCGATGCGGCGCTCGGGCGACGACAGCTCCCTCGTCGACACGCTGCGCGGGCGCATGCGCCGCATCGACCGCGACAACGCCCTGCGCGTGCGGCAGATCATCGACCGTCACGGCTGGCCGGGCAGGGAGGAGGTGGGCGAAGAGGCCAACGAGGCGCTGTTTCTCTGCCTGCAGCACGTCGACGACACGATCGTGCAGGAAAAATACCTGCCCGTACTGCGGCAGGCCGTGGCCGAAGGGCGCGCCGAGGGGTGGCACCTCGCATTCCTGACCGACCGCATCCGCATGAACCGCGGCGAAAAGCAGATCTACGGCACGCAAACCGTCACGCGGGGCGGGCAGCTCGACTACGTAGTTCCGATCGAGGAGCCCGAGCGGGTCGACTCGCTGCGCCGCAGCATCGGCCTGGAGCCGATGGCCCGATACCTCGACGGCGCGTGGGACCTCGAACGCTACCTGCGCGAGCTGCCCGAAATCGAACGCAAATACGCCCAATACGTCGCCCGCCGACGCAACGCGACCCGATAGCACGCCCATGGACCAGCCCAAACTCGAACGGCTGCTGCGGCTGATGAAGCTGCTGACGGCCAACACCACCTACACGGTCGACCAGCTGGCCGAGCGGCTCCAGATGTCGCGCCGCACCGTCTACCGCTACATCGACACCTTCCGCGAGGCGGGATTCGTCATCAAGAAAACGGGCGACTGCATCCGCCTCGACAAGGCCTCGCCCCATTTCCGCGACATCTCGCAGCTGGTCCACTTCACCGAGGAGGAGGCCCACATACTCAAGAGCGCCATCGAGAACATCGACGACACAAACCTGCTCAAGCAGAACCTCAAGCGCAAGCTCTACTCGGTCTACGACAACCGCACGCTGGCCGACACGGTCGTGCGCGGCAAGAACGCCCCCAACATCCGCGCGCTGGTCGAGGCGATCGACGAGCGGCGGCAGGTCGTCCTGCACGGCTACCGCTCGGCCCATGGGGGCGAGGTGCGCGACCGGCGGGTCGAGCCCTTCGCCTTCACGACCAACTACGTCAATGTGTGGTGCTACGGCCCCGACGACGGCTCGTCGAAGCTCTTCAAGACGGCGCGCATCGGCTCCGTGGAGCCGCTCGACGCGCAGTGGGAGCACGCCGCGGAGCACCGCGAGGGGTTCATCGACGCCTTTCGCATGCACGGCGACGAGCGCCACCGCGTGCGGCTGGAGCTGGGCATGCTCGCCTGCAACCTGCTCTCGGAGGAGTATCCGCTCGCCGAGCGCGACCTGCAGCCGGCGGGCGAGGGGCGCTGGCTGCTCGACACCGAGGTGGCGGGCTACGCCGGCATCGGCCGCTTCGTGGCGGGGCTGCTCGACGACATACGGATCGTCGACGCCCCGGGGCTGCAACGCTACCTCAGGGAGTACGTCGCGGCCCACCTGGCCGCGCTCTCGTAGCGCGCGCTTGCCACGCGCGCGCAACACGCCGTAGCACGCCCGCCGCGTCCTCGCAGCACCCCGCAGCGCGCGGAGGCCGCAGCAAAGGATTTTTTTGCCCCTCCACGCCTTGTGTCACAACTTGTCACACGACCGCCGTTTCTTTGCATCGTGAACCAATAAAACGAACCACGATGGGAACGGCTTACAAAATCAGATGCAAACATTGCGGCGCACAGTTCGACCACTCGGCGCACCCCTCCTACGGCCTGCTGCCGGCCTGCGTCGGCTGCGGCGAATATGTCGAGACCGAGACAGCGATCCGCTGCCCGGCCTGCCGGCGGCGGCTCAACACCACGCCCGAGGAGTTCAACGAGCAGGTGGAGGTGACCTATATCTGGGACTGAAGCGGACCGAAACGTAAAAAAACAGGGTCAGGATGCGGAGGATTCGGGGAATTTCATTAACTTCGAAACGTAAATCCACCTTTTCGAAACGATGGCAAAACTGCAGGTAGGGGAGCCGGCTCCCGATTTCCGGTCGACCACCCAGGACGGCGAAACGCTGACCCTGGCCGATCTGCGCGGACAGCGCACCATTCTCTACTTCTATCCGAAGGACAACACGTCGGGCTGCACGCTCGAGGCCAAGAGCCTGCGCGACGGCCGCGAAGAGCTGAAGGCGATGGGATTCCGCATCGTGGGTGTGAGCCCCGACAGCGAGCGGTCGCACCGCAACTTCTGCCAGAAGCACGAGCTGGGCTTCACCCTGCTGGCCGACACCGACCACTCCGTGTGCGAAGCCTTCGGCGTGTGGGCCGAGAAGTCGATGTACGGGCGCAAATACATGGGCGTCGTGCGCACGACCTTCATCCTCGACGCCGAGGGGCGCATCGAGCGCATCTTCGACAAGGTGAAAACCGCCTCGCACTACGAGCAGATCGCCGAGGCCTACCGCTCCGAGGAGCGATGAGCTCCCGCACCGGCAGCCTCACAGCCGCATTGCTGCTGGCGACAGCCGCCGCAGCCCCGGCGCAGGAGCCGCAGCAGACGATCGCACGACCCGTGGTGGCCGACCCGGATGCGGTCTTCGCGCCCCTCAGCCCGGGCGTCGCGGCCCCGGCGTGCGACTTCGGCCGCCTGCGCGAGGAGCTCGATCCGTTGCAGCGCGAGCGGCACGAAATTCGCCGCCTGATGCGTCTGCGGGCCGAGCGCGCCGCCCTGGGCGCCCCGGTGCGGCGCACGCAGAGCGAGCCGGGCGACGCGCCCCGGGGGATGCGCATGGCGGTCGGCAACACGGCCGCGACCAACTGGAGCCCCTACCCGGACAAGTGGCTCGACGCGCGGGCGATCAAATATCCGCTGCCCCGGCGCTGAGGCGCCCGGCAGGAGCAACGAAACGTAAACGAATAAAAAACAATAAGAAAGCAATGGCAGAAAAAGCACAGGTGAACGCGGACAAGCTCAAGGTCTTGAACGCCGTGATGGAGAAGATAGAGAAGGACTTCGGCAAGGGGTCGATCATGCGCATGAACAGCTCGGAGGTGAACGACATCCCCGTGATCCCGACCGGGTCGGTGACCCTCGACATGGCACTCGGCGTGGGCGGATACCCCAAGGGGCGCGTGATCGAGATCTACGGTCCCGAGTCGTCGGGTAAGACCACTCTGGCGATCCACGCCATCGCCGAGGCGCAGAAGACGGGCGGCATCGCCGCCTTCATCGACGCCGAGCACGCCTTCGACAGCTTCTACGCCCAGAAGCTGGGCGTGGATGTCGACAACCTGCTCATCTCGCAGCCCGACAACGGCGAGCAGGCGCTCGAGATCGCCGACTCGCTGATCCGTTCGAGCGCCATCGACATCATCGTCATCGACTCGGTGGCGGCGCTCACGCCCAAGGCCGAGATCGAGGGCGAGATGGGCGACTCGAAGATGGGCCTCCAGGCACGCCTCATGTCGCAGGCGCTGCGCAAGCTCACGTCGAGCATCTCGAAGACCAAGACCGTCTGCATCTTCATCAACCAGCTGCGCGACAAGATCGGCGTGGTCTACGGCAACCCCGAGACCACCACGGGCGGCAACGCGCTGAAGTTCTATGCCTCGGTGCGCATCGACATCCGCCGCGTGTCGGTCATCAAGGACGGCGAGGAGCAGCTGGGCACCCGCACCCGCGTGAAGGTGGTGAAAAACAAGGTGGCGCCCCCGTTCAAACGCGCCGAGTTCGACATCATGTTCGGCGAGGGCATCTCCAAGATCGGCGAGATCATCGACCTGGGCGTCGACTTCGGCGTGCTGAAGAAGGCCGGATCGTGGTTCTCCTACGGCGACCGCAAGATCGGCCAGGGCCGCGACTCGGTCAAGGAACTGCTGCGCTCCGACGCCGCACTGGCCGAGGAGATCGAGACCAAGGTGCGCGAAGCGATGAAGAGCGCCAAAGAGTAAACGACCGACCAAGCATACGCCGACGCACCCCTCCGGACAGCCCGGAGGGGCTTCGGCCATCCAACCCGAGAGCCTATGGACTACACCGCCGAGGACGAGATCATCATTCAGGAGAAGTGGGAGGACCTGCTGCGCTCGTGCGCCAGGATCTGCCGCAACGACGAGGACCGCAACCTGATCAAGCGGGCGTTTTTTCTCGCCAAGGAGGCGCACCAGGGGGTGCGCCGCCGTTCGGGCGAGCCCTACCTGCTGCATCCGATCGCCGTGGCGAAGATCGCCGTGGAGGAGATCGGCCTGGGCGTGAAGTCGGTCGTCGCGGCGCTGCTGCACGACGTGGTGGAGGACACGGAGTACACCGTGGAGGACATGGAGCGCATCTTCGGGCCGAAGATCGCCTCGATGGTCGACGGGCTCACCAAGATGTCGGGCGTCTTCAACGCCGACACCTCGGAGCAGGCCGAGTACTTCCGCAAGGTGCTGCTGACGCTCTCCGACGACGTGCGCGTGATCCTCATCAAGATCGCCGACCGCCTGCACAACATGCGCACGCTCGGGGCGATGCCCATGAACAAGCAGATCAAGATCACGGGCGAGACGATCTACCTCTTCGCGCCGCTGGCGCACCGGCTGGGCCTCTACGCCATCAAGAGCGAGCTGGAGGACCTCTGCATGAAGTACCGCTTCCCGCAGCAGTACGCCGAGCTGACGCGCAAACTGCAGGAGAGCGAGGCCTCGCGCCGCGAGTTCATCGACAAGTTCAACGCCCCGATCATCGAGGCGCTCGACCGCGACCACATCAACTACGAGATCTCGGGCCGCCTCAAGAGCGTCTACTCGATCTGGAACAAGATGCAGCGCAAGCAGATACCTTTCGAGGAGGTCTACGATCTGTTCGCCATACGCATCGTCTTCAAGCCGCTGCCGTTCCCGTCGGAAAAGACCCAGTGCTGGCAGATCTACTCGACGATCACCGACATCTACACCCCCAAGCCCGACCGCATGCGCGACTGGATCTCGATGCCCAAGGCCAATGGCTACGAGGCGCTCCACTCGACGGTCATGGGCCCCGACGGGGTGTGGGTCGAGGTGCAGATCCGCACGCAGCGCATGGACGAGATCGCCGAGCGCGGCTTCGCGGCCCACTGGAAATACAAGAAGGCGACCATCTCGCAGGACGAGGACGAGTTCGACAAGTGGCTGCGGCAGATCCGCGCGGCGCTCAACAGCCCCACGGAGAACGCCGTGGACTTCCTCGACAACTTCAAGCTGTCGCTCTACACCTCCGAGATCGTGGTCTTCACGCCCAAGGGCGAGGCGCGCAAGATGCCCTACGGCGCCACGGCCCTCGACTTCGCCTACGACATCCACTCGAAGATCGGCAACAGCGCCATCAGCGCCAAGATCAACCACAAACTCGAGCCGATCACCACGCAGATCAACAACGGCGACCAGATCGAGATCATCACGGCCGACGCGGCGCGCCCCAAGCCCGAGTGGCTCGACGCGGTGACCACGACCAAGGCCAAGGCGGCCATCAAGAGCTACCTGAAGCGAGAGCGGCAGAACAACATCGAGCGGGGCATGCAGCTGCTCGACGAGAAGATGAAGTCGCTCAACATCAAGCTCAGCGGCCGCGTGCTGCGCAAGATCGTGCCCATCTACGGCAGCAACAACAAGGAGGAGCTCTACAGCAAGATCGGCGCGGGAATCATCTCGCTCGACGAGCTGGAGAAGGCCCTCAAGACCAACTCCAAGAGCAAGATACTCAAGTTCTGGACGCTCTTCATCCCCCGCAAGGAGGAGGAAGAGGGCGAAGAGAGCGACACGGCCACGTCAGCGCCGGCCGACGGACAGGCGGCGGCCCCGGCGCCCGCGCCGCAGTTCGAGATCGCCGAGTGCTGCAAGCCCATCCCGGGCGACAAGGTCGTGGGCTACCGCGACCCGGCGACGGGCAATATCGTGGTGCACAAGGCCGCGTGCGACGAGCTGAACCGCCTGGCGGCGCAGTACGGCAAGAACATCGTCAAGGAGGAGATCAAGTGGTCGCAGCACAAGGCCATGTCGTATCTGGTGACCGTGGAGCTGCGGGGCATCGACCGCATGGGGCTGCTGCTCGACCTGGCAAAGGTCGTAAGCGGCGATTTCAGCATCAATATCCGCGAGGTCAACATACAGAGCCACGACGGGATTTTCGAGGGAAATATCAGCCTCTACGTCAAGGATGCGGAGGGTCTGCACGCCGTGATGGACAAGCTGAGGAAAATAAAGGGAATAGAGACCGTCAAGCGGCTCATAAACTGACACATCTATGGAGGATTTTTCGCCTATCGTGACACTTATGGTTTTCGTCGCCTGGTTCGCCATCAGCTACCGGAACAGCCGGAAGAAGCAGGCGGCCAAGCAGCCCCACGAGGAGGCGTGGCCGACCGAAACGCCCCTGCCGACCGCGGCGCGGCCCGCGCCTTCGCCGGCTCCGGCTTCGCCCAAGGGCATGCGGGCGTCGCAGGCGGCACAGACCGCACAGAAGCCGCAGATGGCCCGCCACGCGGCCGCAACCTCCTCGGCTGCCGGGCAGCAGCGCAAGGGCAAGGGCGAGGCCGCAGGGCTCCGCCGCACCTCCGAGGCGCCACGCCTCCTCGGCAGGGGAGCGGCCGTGGTCGCAACCGCTCCGGCCGACGACAGCATCGAAATGGCCGAGATCGGCCGCGAGGCAGCCCCGGAGGCTCGCGCGGAGTTCGACTTGCACCAGGCGGTGGTCTACGCCGAAATCCTGAAGCCCAGGTTCGAAGATATAGAATAACCGGCGCCGGAGGCTGCCGCCGCAGCGGCGGTTGCAGACGCAGGGCGCGCCCCGAAAGGTGGGCCCAGCCCTCGGAAAGCCTGTCAGGCGCCGCAGCGGCAGTCGCAGACGCCGGGCGCGCCCGCAAGGGCAGGCCCGAGAAGAGCGGCAAGACGAGCGCCCTGAGCCCCGCAGCGGCCGATTTCGCGCCGCAGGGCGGCTTTCAGTGCAGCAGGCCGGGTTCGATACCGCAGGTCGGGTTTCGGCACAACAGACCGCGTTCTGCGCCCGCTCGATCGCCGGAACCGATGCCGAGCGGCGGGGCGCACGCCGACACGCGCCGCCAGACCGGCGCACCCCGCACACACGCCCGAGGGCTGCCCCCAAGAGCCACCGCCGCCCAAATATCCCGCACAACCCAAACAACAAACGATATGGCATCCATTTTCTCACGCATCATCGCCGGCGAGATCCCGTCCTACAAAGTCGCCGAGGACGAACGCTACTACGCATTTCTCGACATCAATCCGCTCGCCCAGGGGCACACGCTGGTCGTACCGAAACAGGAGGTCGATTACCTGTTCGATCTCGACGACGAGACGCTGGCGGGCATGATGCTCTTCGCCAAGCAGGTCGCCGCCAAAATCCGCCGCGAAATAGCGTGCAAAAGGGTAGCGGTGGTCGTTCTGGGGCTCGAAGTACCCCATGCGCACATCCATCTGATCCCCATCAACAGCGAAACCGACGTAGATTTCCACCGCGAAAAGCTCAA
>Ga0137307_100945_pt1 | contig 30274 bp, 34 predicted proteins | sample NAcewD2O_March_2_FD_97180 | JGI IMG/M metagenome (GOLD analysis project Ga0137307, IMG submission 97180) | Mouse cecal microbial communities from Vienna, Austria - N-Acetylglucosamine amended D2O_March | ecosystem: Host-associated > Mammals > Digestive system > Large intestine > Cecum | place... | reverse complement strand
TAGAGACGATCAAATCCGAAGGATTATTGATTTTTGCCATCTGGCGCTCTTTCATTTTTCCATTTTCCACATCCAAATCATAAATATGGATTCCCATACTGTGTTCATGGGTATATGTGCCCACATATGCAACATACTTTTCCTGTTTCATGGTCAACACTCCTCTTCTTTCCTGCGTAAAATATCATACTGTGACAATGTTGTTCCTAAATCAATGAATAACTTCTGTTTGGGATGGGGCGCACTTTGCAGTTCGTTTCCCTCCTCGTCCAGAATTTTTAAAACCGAAACCTCCACATTTTCTCCGTCCGGTTTCATCACCTCAATCATTTCCCCCACAGAAAACTTATTGCGCTGCCTAATCTCACAGAGTCCATCCCGAAAATCTTCCACGATTCCCAGATATGTGTACTCTTTCAGATAGGTATTATTATCATAAATCTGTGCTTCCTCCGAAGGTTTTCCAAAGAAAAAACCTGTGGTAAACTGGCGGTAAGTACAGTTTGATATCTGGCTTTTATACCAGGGCATATTCTTTTCATATAATTCCCTGGACTTCATAAAATCATCTATGGCCCTGCGGTATGTCCTTGCCACCGTGGCCACATACAGGGCCGTTTTCATCCGCCCCTCTATCTTAAAGCTGTCAATGCCTGCCTCTATCAATTCCGGCACATGCTCTATCATACAAAGGTCCTTGGAGTTAAAAATAAAGGTTCCCCTCTCATTTTCAAAGACAGGCATATACTCTCCCGGCCTCTGTTCCTCCATCAGCGCATATTTCCAGCGGCATGGATGGGTGCACTCCCCCTGGTTGGCATCCCGCCCGGTAAGGTAATTGCTGAGGAGACACCTGCCGGAATAGGAAATGCACATAGCCCCGTGGATAAATGTCTCTATCTCAAGCTCTTCCGGGATCTGTTCCCGGATGTCTCTGATTTCTTTTAAGGAAAGCTCCCTGGCGGAAACCACCCGGCGGGCCCCTAATCTGTGCCAGAAAAGGTAGGTGCCGTAATTTGTGTTATTGGCCTGGGTGCTGATATGGACCTCTATTTCAGGGCAGATTTCCCTGGCGGCCTGAAATACCCCTGGGTCCGAAATAATCAGGGCGTCGGGGCCAATTTCTTTTAATTCCAGAAAATATTCCCTCACTCCCGTCAAATCTTCATTGTGGGCCAATATATTGGCTGTCACATATACTTTTACATCCCGGGCATGGGCAAAGGCAATCCCCTCCTCCATGTCCTCTCTTGAAAAATTTCTCGCCTTGGCCCTAAGGCCAAAGGCCTCTCCTCCAATATATACCGCATCGGCTCCAAATACAACTGCTATTTTTAAAACTTCCAGGCTGCCGGCGGGTACCAATAACTCCGGTGCTTTCATGTTATGTCCTCTTTTACTAAAAACTAATCCACTTTTGTGCTCACCGTAATCCCGTCCCCCACAGGAAGCACTGCTGTAACAAGGGATTTATGGTGGGTAATCTCATAGAGATACTCCCGCATCCTCTTGTGGATGGTCCTGTTCCTTCTGGTAACGGCAAATCTGGATTCTATAATATCTCCCTCCTGGAGCACATTGTCGGAGACCAGGACGCCGCCAGGCTTTAACCTTTTTACCACCTCCGGCAAAAAGGAGATATACTGCCCCTTCGCCCCGTCCATAAAAATAAAATCATAGTTTTCTTTTAGGGTTGGAAGTATATCCTGGGCATCCCCCTTTAACAGGGTAATCCTATCTTCCCTACCTGCCCGCTTAAAATTTTCCCGGGCAATGGGAATTCTTTTTTCATAATTCTCTATGGTGGTAATCCTGCAGGGCAGGGGATTGTACTCTGCCATAAGCAGTGCGGAAAAACCCACCGCCGTACCGATTTCCAATATATTTTCCGGCTTCCTTAAAGTTAAAATCCATTTTAAGAACTGCTGCATTTCCTTTCGGATAATGGGCACATAGTTTTCCAGTGCCTCTCTCTCTATCTCTTCTAAAAGAGGGGTATTTCCCTGCTCCAAAGAGTTGATATAGGTTGTCAGGCGTTCCTCTACTATCATTTTTCATCTTCCGTTTCTGTCTCTTCTTCCTCTTCGGCAGAGATAACCTGCATCATTTCCTTTGCAGTCATGGAGGTGGACAAGGTATATGTCCCGGGCTTCATATCATCTTTATATGCGGAGAGCATAAGCTGTACCACAAAAAGATTGGAATCCCTTATCAGTTCCTTGCTCTCTAACAAATCCCCGATTTCCTTTGCCCCCATATCAGAAGTAATCCTTACCACCTTGTCTTTTGCGTTTTCCTCTGTGGTCATGGCCTTCTCCGTAAATACCCGGTAACCAAAATCGAAGGAATACTCTCCCATGCGGTACAAAAGGAAGGCAAATACCACAAAAACGATTACGGAAAGACACACACTAAAAAATTTCATCAGAATCCTGCCTGCATCCATAGAGCCTCTACTCCGCCTCTCTTAAAGATTTTCCAATAAAATCCGCCTCAAAATCCAATTCTTCTATTAACTGCCAGTTTACCTGCTGAATCAGCCGGCAAAATGCATTCTCCGCATTTAAATACCTCCGCACCATGGCATTGTCCAACATGGAGGCAAATTCCTGCTGAAGTTTCTCTGTCTCCTCCAGCACATTTACCGTAAGGTTCTGCAGTTCGTAATTTCTCTTCCGAAATTCGTCCATCTGGGCTTTCAGCACAGGCATCTGCATAATCTCTTCCTTTGCTGAAAGATATGTCTGGTAAACCTCGCTCTGGCGGATGGCAGACACCAGTGACTCTGCTGCTGCTTTCACCGGGTCGGCACTTGCCTTTCTTCTTCTGAACACATCTATTATACTTCCATAATGATTGGAATAATCATTGGTCTTCGTTTCGTTTCTCTCCATACAAATTCTCCCAGGGAATCCTTGATTTCTGTTTTAATTTTGCTCCAGTCTGTTATATTTCTGTTTGTAATATCCATCATGGTGTCGTCTAAGACCTGTTTTGCCTCATCCATTAAACTCTCGGATCCTCTCACGTAGACAAACCCTCGGGACACAATATCCGGGCCTGCCAGTATCTGCCCGGAGCCGGATTCCATGGTGAGGACTACAATGATAATGCCCTCCTCCGCCAGATGCTGCCTGTCCCTTAAGACAATATTTCCCACGTCTCCCACGCCAAGTCCGTCCACCATTACATTTCCCACATGGACCCGGCCGTTTACCTTAGCCTCCTCCTCGTTAAGCTCCAGCACGTCGCCGGAAGAGAGGATAAAGATATGGTCTTTGTCATACCCCAGTTCCTGGGCTATTTTTGCCTGGGCCACAAGATGTTTATACTCCCCGTGCACCGGGATGGAGTATTTTGGCCGCACCAGGGAATAAATCAGTTTGATATCCTCCTGGCAGGCATGTCCCGACACATGGGCATCCTGGAAAATCACATCCGCCCCCTTCATAAAGAGCTCGTTTATCACATGGGATACAGACTTCTCGTTTCCTGGAATTGGGTTGGAGCTGAAAATAATGGTATCCTTTGGCTTTATGGTGATTTTCTTGTGCATCCCGGAAGCCATGCGGGAAAGGGCTGCCATGGATTCCCCCTGGCTTCCCGTGGTAATTAATACCGTCTGCTCGTCGGGATAATTTTTAAGCTGCTCTATGTCAATCAATGTATTTTCCGGTATGTCGAGATACCCAAGCTCCGTGGCGGTGGAGATAATATTTACCATGCTCCTGCCCTCCACCACAACTTTCCTGTTGTACTTGCAGGCTGCGTTTATAATCTGCTGCACACGGTCCACATTGGAGGCGAAAGTGGCAATGATGATCCTGGAATTTTTATGCTCCGCAAAAACATTGTCGAAAATTTTTCCCACTCTCTTTTCCGACATGGTAAATCCCGGGCGCTCCGCATTGGTGCTGTCGCACATCAGGGCCAAAACCCCTTTTTTCCCGATTTCCCCTAATCTTGCCAGGTCTATGGCATCCCCGAATACCGGGGTGTAATCCACCTTAAAGTCCCCGGTGTGCACCACAATCCCCGCCGGGGAATAAATGGCAAGGGCTGCCGCATCCTGTATGCTGTGGTTTGTCTTTATAAATTCCACCCGGAAGTTCCCTAGGTTAATGTGCTGTCCGTACCGCACCACTTTCCGTTTCACTTTGGTGAGCATATTGTGCTCCCTTAACTTGTGGTCAATAATTCCTATGGTAAGCTTTGTGGCATAAATAGGAACATTTATCTCTTTTAATACATAGGGAATGGCTCCGATATGGTCTTCATGGCCGTGGGTGATAAAAAATCCTTTTACCTTGTCTATATTATCCTTTAAATACGTAATGTCCGGAATCACCAAATCGATTCCCAGCATGTCGTCCTCCGGGAATGACAATCCGCAGTCCACCACAATAATACTGTCTTCATACTCAAAGGCAGTAATGTTCATTCCAATCTGCTCTAACCCTCCCAAAGGAATGATTTTAAGCTTACTGTGTTCTGTTGTTTTATGTTTCAATCTGTTACCTCCATAACTTTTTGTGTCTTACTTTTTATTTTCTCATATTAAATTCTGATATAATAATTTCTAATTACACTTCAATATCCACGTCTTCGATTAATTCTTCAAAGATTTTCCCCAGGGCGTTTAACTCCACCTCATCTGTTACCATGGCATATGTGGCCTCCTCCTCTTTCTGGGTTATCTCTTTTAATATATAGGCATCCGCATCGCCCTCTTCATCCTCCGTGACTAAAAGATAGGTAAATCCCTTCATTTTCGTCTGCTCCAGACAGAAAAATAAGATTTCCTCCCCGGTATCCGGATCCGTAAACTTAATTTTTTCCATGCGCTTATTCCTCTTTTTTACTCTGATTTGACAGATAGTCCAGATATCCCTGCAAAATCAGCATGGCTGCAATCTCGTCCACGTATTCTTTGCGGCGCTCCCCGGTTATATTGCTCTCTGTCATAATATTGTCCGCTGCCACTGTGGTGAGACGCTCATCCCACAGTTCCACCGGAAGATTTACCCGGCGTACCAGCATATCCCTAAATTCTTTTGTTTTTTCGCACCGTTCCCCCTCTGTGCCGTTCATGTTTTTCGGGTATCCCAAAACGATTTTTTCCACACCATAAGAAGAGACAAGACTTTCGATTCTTGCCAATGTCTGCCGCAGCTTGCCGGGGGATTTCCTCCGGATAATCTCCACCCCCTGTGCGGTGATGCCTAAGGAATCACTGACTGCAACCCCCACGGTATGGCCGCCGAAATCCAGTCCCAAAATCCGCATCGCAACCTCCAATTCCCTGTTAATTTGACAATACTGAATGAATATACTCCTTTAAAACTTCTTCTACGATTTCGTCCCGCTCCACTTTCATAATCAGACTCCTGGCGTTATTATGGCTGGTAATATAAGTGGGATCTCCAGACATAATATACCCAACAATCTGGTTCACCGGATTGTAGCCCTTCTCTGTCAGCGCCTGATATACCACTGCCAGCACGTCCTTTACCTGCATCTCCGGTTCTTTTTCAACTCTAAAATATTGTGTGTTATTCAAATTCTGCATCATTTCACGCCCTATTCTCTGCTCTTTTGTTTGCTGCACGCAAAAGCACTGCTAGTAGTATTTTAATATATTATGTCCTAAAATTCAACTATGAAACGGAAAAAAGTATCGGGCAATCCCATCCTTTCTTATATTTCTTTGTCACTCTGCCAGGTAAACGCCGCTTAAAAGCCGCTTCGTTATCCTTCCTTTCACAAAGGTATTAGAAATATCCGTCTTTGATTTTACCGCCGCTTTTACATATTCTTTTGTATATCCTCCGTAATACACCTCCCCTTCCAGGAAAAAGGGCTCTTCTATTAAAATTTCCACTTCCCTGCCAAGGTAATATTCCCGGAATTCCTCTGACATTTTCTCCCCCAGGGCAATCAAATCCTGGCTGCGCCCTGCCTTTACAGGCTCTGTTATCTGTCCCTCCATCTCTGCGGCCTTCGTGCCTTTCCGCCGGGAATATTTAAACACGTGCATCTCATAAAAATGGATTTTTTCTAAAAATGCCTTTGTCTGCCCAAATTCTTCTTCACTCTCCTCTGGAAATCCCACGATAACATCCGTGGTAATTGCGGGATGTTCAAAATATTTTCTTAATATATTACAGCTCTCTTCATATTCCCCGGTGGTATACTTACGGTTCATCCGGGCTAATGTGGCATCGCAGCCGCTTTGCAGACTCAAATGAAAATGGGGGCAGACCTTTTCTATCCCGGAAAGCGCCTTTGCAAATTCTTCCGTGACAATCCTTGGCTCTAAGGAGCCTAAGCGGATTCTCTTTATCCCTGGTATCCTGGCTGTCTCTTCTATTAAATGCAGAAGTTCCTCCCCGGTATCTTTTCCATAGGAGCTTAAATGAATCCCTGTGAGGACGATTTCCTGATAACCATGGTCTGCTAACTCCTTTGTCTCCTTTAAAACATGGGAAATCCCACGGCTTCTCACCCTGCCCCTGGCATAGGGGATAATACAGTAACTGCAGAACTGGTTGCAGCCGTCCTGGACTTTGATAAATGCCCTGGTATGCTCTTTTGGCTCTGTAAGCCATAAGTTTTCATATTCTTTTGTGCACTGGATGGGCAAAACCGTCTCTATCTTCCGGTTTTCTTCCTCATAAGCCTTGAGAATATTAATAAGTTCATGTTTTTTATTATTTCCGACAACAATATCCACCGCAGGGTCTAAGAGGGCCTCCTCCTTTTTTGTCTGGACATAACAGCCTGCGGCTATCACAATCCCTTCCGGATTCTGCTTTTTCGCCCGGTGGAGCATCTGTCTGGACTTTCTGTCCGCCATATTTGTCACCGTGCAGGTATTAATTATATAAATATCGGCTTTTTCACTAAAATCTACGATTTGAAAGCCTGCTTCTGTCAACATTTGCTGCATAGCTTCTGTCTCATATGCGTTCACTTTGCATCCCAGGTTATGCAATGCAACTGTTTTTTTGTTTAATTTGCTCACATTTTTCTCCATTTTTTGTAGTAATGACTGTCCGATTGCAGTTGACTTTTATTTGGAAAACAAGTACTATAGGATTAATCAATATGTTTGATAAGGAGGTTATTTAACCATGAAAACAGTACAGATTTCTTTAAACTCTATCGATAAGGTAAAAGCTTTTGTAAATGCCATTGCTCAGTTTGAGTATGATTTTGATTTAATTTCCGGCAGATACGTTATCGATGCAAAATCCATTATGGGTATCTTCAGCCTGGATTTATCCAAACCCATTGAGCTGGCTATACATACAGAAGGAAACGAGGAGGAAGTCCTTGAGGTATTAAAACCATATCTCGTATAATTCTGTAAACCCAAAAACCAAAATTTATCTAGCAATTATTAGGCAGGGCATCCCTGCCTTTTTGCTTTCTTAAGGAAACTTTCATCCGCGTTTCCCCTAAATTCCCTTTCTGTTATTCCACCCTTACCACTTCCACGGTGTCTATGGCTGTTTTTAACAATCCATCGATGCAGTCCGAAAGTTTCAGTTCCGACTTTTCAATCACTTTTATACTGGGCTTTGTCACAGGATGCTTCGCCACAAATATGGTACAGCAGTCCTCGTAGGGAAGGATGCTGGTGTCATAGGCGTCAATTTTCTGGGAAATATCTATAATCTCATTTTTGTCAAACCCGATTAAGGGACGGTACACCGGCAAAGTACACACTGCGTTTGTGGCCGCCAAAGACTGCATGGTCTGGCTTGCCACCTGGCCGATGCTCTCCCCCGTCACAAGGCCAAGGCTGCCCTCTTCCCCTGCAAAATGCTCCGCCAGCTTCATCATATACCGGCGCATGATAATGGTGAGCTCCTCGTGGGGGCACTTTTCATAAATGGCAAGCTGGATATCCGTAAAGTTTACCACATAAAGATTCATGGGGCCGGAGTATTTCGCAACAATTTTCGCCAGATCTACCACTTTCTGCTTTGCCCTGTCGCTGGTATAAGGGGGGGCATGAAAATACACGGCGTCAATGGCCACCCCCCGCTTGGCAATCATATACCCTGCCACCGGGCTGTCGATGCCGCCGGAGAGCAAAAGCATGGCACGGCCGTTTGTCCCCACCGGCATTCCCCCTGCACCCTTCACTTCCACGGAATAAATGTTTATCTCCTCCCTGATTTCCACGGAGAGAAGAACCTTAGGCTCATGCACATCCACTTTCATTTCAGGAAAGGCCTCTAAAATCTTTTCCCCTAAGGCCGCATTTAATTCCATGGAGGTCATGGGGTAATTTTTCCTGGCACGTCTGGCGTGGACTTTAAAAGTGATGTTCTTGTCCGGGTAAACCTTGTCCAAGTAGGAAATCACATCTTCCGCCAGGGCATCAAAGCCCTTATCCTCCACCAAAACCACCGGGCAAATCCCTACAATGCCAAAGACGTGGGTTAGTTTTTCCATCACTTCATCGTAATCATACTCTCCTAGGGTATCTACATAAATTCTTCCCTGGAGACGGCGGACCTTAAATTCCCCCTCCGCCTCTTTTAAGGCGTACTTAATCTGTTTTACCAAAGCCTCCTCAAAGAGATACCTGTTTTTCCCCTTAATTGCTATTTCTCCGTACTTAATTAAAAATGATTTATACATACTTTCCTCCAAACAAAAAACCTGCCCTGTTTTATTTTCTTATGAATTTCCTTCGGAAGGGAATGATTTCCCCCATACATCCCAGGGCGTAATCAATCTCTTCCAAAGTCGTAGAAGGGCAGAAGCTGAACCGCACTGTGGAATCTATTAAATTTGGATTTAACCCAATGCACTGCAACGTGGAGCTGACGGCCCTTTTATTGGAAGAGCAGGCGCTCCCTGCGGAAACATACACGCCTTTCTCCTCTAAAGAATGTAACAGCACTTCGCTTTTTACGTCCCTTACACTAAGGCTCACAATATGGGGGGCGGAAGTTTCATCGATTTTACCATTTACCGTTACCCCTTCTATCTCCGTTGCCTTAGATATAAAATATTCTTTTAATTTTCTCATATGTTCCATATTCTGTCCAAGATTCTCATATGCCTCAAAGGCTGCCACTCCCAGCCCTGCAATGGCAGGGACATTTTCTGTGCCGGAGCGCATGCCTTTCTGCTGCCCTCCCCCCAAAAGTATGGGTTTTATCTTGGTCTTGTCCTTTACATACAAAAACCCGCTGCCCTTTGGCCCGTGAATTTTATGTCCGCTGACAGAGAGCAAATCTATCCCCAGCTTTTTGGGGACTATGGGAAATTTACCGTAGGACTGAATAGCGTCCACATGGAACAATGCCCCCGGAGCATATTTTTTGATCAACTCCGAAATCTCCCCCAAAGGCTGGGCCGTACCGATTTCGTTGTTTACATGCATAATTGACACCAGGATAGTCTCATTATTTAAAGCGTCCTTTAATTCTTCTAGTAAGACAAGGCCCTCCCTATCCACGTTTAAAAATATCACGTCATATCCCATGTCTTTTAAATATGCCATGGGTGCCTGCACCGAAGGGTGTTCTATGGATGAAGTGATAATCCTTTTCCCCCGGCGCCTGTTGGCGGATACGCTTCCGAAAATCGCCAGATTATTGCTCTCCGTCCCTCCGGAGGTAAAGAAAATTTCTTTTTCCTCCGCTTTTAGGGTTTTGGCAATTTTCTGCTTGGCCTCTTTGATATACTCCTCCGCTTTTACCCCCACTTTGTGGAGGGAGGAAGGATTTCCAAAATCTTCCCGCAATACCTGCACCATCTTTTCCGCAGCGTTTTTGCTGCACATGGTGGTGGCGGAATTGTCCAAATATACTTCCATGCTGCCGCTTTTTCCTTTCCAAAAATAAACTGCTGTTTTACTGCATTTCCATCTCCATCATTACCATGGACATTGCCGTGATTGCCGCCGTATCCGTCCTTAAAATCCGCTTTCCCAGGGAGATAACCTCCCCCCTGGATTTTACGGCTTCTATTTCCTCCGGGGCAAATCCCCCCTCCGGGCCTATGAGAATACTGACAGATTCTTTTCCTCTGATTTTTTTCAAAGCGGCTTTTGTACCTTCCATTCCATTTTCGTTTTCATAGGGGATCAGGCAGGCTTCCGATTGAAAGGCATAGGCAATGGCCTCTTTGTAAGACATCACCGGGTGGATGTTTGGCACCAGGCTCCGCTTGGACTGCTTTGCCGCAGCCATGGCTAAAGCCTGCCATTTCTTTAACTTCGCCTGCTGCTTTTTATCGTCCAGCTTTACCACACAGTAGCGCATACGAACCGGTATGATTTCATATACCCCAAGTTCCACTGCCTTTTCAATGACATGTTCCATTCTGTCCCCTTTGGGGATTCCCTGAAACAGGTAAATTTTCCCAGGAAGCTCTGTTGTGGCGGCCCCCGTCTCTAAAATATCCGCCTGGACGAAATCTTCCCCCACCTCGCTTATTTTGCAAAAATAATCCTGCCCCTTTTGATTGCTCACCCGTATGGTCTCCCCGGGCCTCATCCGCAGCACGTTTTTGATATGGTTTACATCCCCGCCTGTAATGGTGATAAATTCCCTGCCGATTTGTTCCTCTGTTACAAAAAACTGATACATCTTACCCGTTCTTTCTGGCCGTCACATTGACCCACTCGCCCTGATGGTTCACTTCTATGATTTCCATTCCTGCTGCCTTAATAGCTTCCTTTACCTCATTTTCTTTAAAATCTATAATTCCTGAGGTAATAAAAACGCCCCCCGCCTTTAACAGGGAAGGGATGACCTTTGCCATTGGAATAATCACATCCGCCAAGATATTGGCAACTACAATGTCACTTGTCCCCACCTTACTTTGCAGTTCCTTATCGTCAATAAGGTTGCCCACATAAAAATTCCCGGACTCTGCCGGAAGATGGTTGATTTCCATGTTTTCCCTGGTGGAGGTAATACAGTTTTCATCCAAATCTGTCCCCAGTACAAAGTCTGCCCCCAGTTTTAAGGCAACAATGGAAAGGATTCCGCTGCCGCAGCCAACGTCCAGCACTTTTACCGGGGCATCTTTTTTATATTCTTTGATATATTTTGACAACTGACGGATACAGAGTTGGGTAGTCTCATGCTTTCCCGTCCCAAAAGAGATACCAGGGTCGATTTCTATTAAAAATTTATCCTTATCCTCCGGCTTTAACTCCTCCCAGGTAGGCTTAATTAAAATATCGTCTATGGTAAATGCATGGAAATACTGTTTCCAGTTGTTCATCCAGTCCAAATCTTCCGTGTCGCTTGCGGTAATGGTTCCCTCCCCCACATCCACAAACTGGCGCTGCTCTTCTATGCCCGCTTTTACCTGTTCTAAAATTTCCCTGTGGTCTTTCCCGTCCTCTAAGTAAAAACTTACATATCCCTCTCCCTCGTCCGGGGGAAGCTCCGGGAGAAAATCAATAAACATCTCCGCCTGGTCCTGCTTTGTCAAAGGGACATTATCCTCTATTTCAATTCCCTCTATGCCAAGGTCACTTAACATGGCGCTTAAGAAATCCTCCGCAATGGTTGTGGTTTTTATGGTAAATTTATTCCATTTCATCTGATACCTCCAAAAGTACTTTTTCTATCAATTCATTAATCTTATCCGGCTCATCGGTATTGGAATTGTGCCCCGCTCCCTCTATCCACTCCAGGGGAATTCCCGTATCTTTATGCCAGACTTTGCTATACCGAATACAGGAACCTGCACGGTCTTTTTCCCCACATATTAGCAGGGCAGGACAAGAAATTTTGTAAGGCAGGTCCGCCTCTATGGCTTCCGCCAGTATGCGAAAACCATGGCCTGCCAACTGAGCATATCTCCTCTGGTCCCCGTCATAAATCATCATCATATCATACATCAGCCCTTGGCCGTATGCCGAGGATGCCACTCCTTTTGTCCCGATTTTTAAAAGAGATTTCCAGGGGTAATATCGATATACCGGTTCCATATTCTTCAGAAGCCAGATTTCTATCCCCGTTGTAAACTTTCTCTGTAAGGGGGCTGAGTCAATGGACACAAATCCTTTTAGTTTCTTTGGAAATAACTGGACATAGGCCTGCCCCACATATCCCCCCATGGACTGGCCCACAATCACAGGATGATTGATCTCTTCCTTTCGGAAAATCCCATCCAGCCATCTTGCTTTATCCATCAGGCTAAAATTCATTTCAAAGGGCCAGGATACAGCGTGTCCGGGGGCATCCCAGACGAGCACCTGGTATTTTCCCTCAAAATATTCTATCTGTTTTTCAAACAGTCTGTGGTCTGCGGTGAGTCCCGGCAAAAACACCAGGGTCAAAGTATGTTTTTCTGGTTTCCCACTGACCCAATAGTGGATATCACCACATGGCGTTTCAAATGTCTTTTCTGTCATTAAAAGCTCTCCTCATTTATATAGGATTTCTCAAAGTCTATTTGAAACCCCTTTAAAGATTCTCCCATAAATTCCAGTGATTCGCAAGACAAATTTTTCCACTCATTTATAGATTTTCATCAGTAAACAAGTCTTCGATACTTTCAGCAGGTATGGAATCTCCTGTAAACATAATGGGTCCATTCTTTTTTTCATCTGTAGGTGTTTTATTCCAGGCAAACTCACAATATTCTTTTGCCATTTTGGTATACTCATACAAATTGCCGCCGGAATCTTCGTCTGTTCCTATACCTAAACCTGCATACATTACCCACCCCTGAGTGACCAATCCTTCTTCTTCCATAGAAGTTATATAGAAATTATCATTAGAAATATAATTCGACATATATTTTAAATCCTGCAACATGGTATTGGCTGTCATAATAACAAATCTTCTAAATCTGTCATCATCTATCTTTTCATCCATTTTAACTTCCCATAACCGCGAAAAGATATCTATCTTTTCCAACTCCTCTACCCTGGTTATTACATCCAGAATAAATACAGTATCCTTATTGAATTTTTTGCGTGTTATCTTTTTAACATATTTTTTCCTTTTGTGTTCAGGTATTTTACCTATTCCAAGACACAATCTCTCAAATTTTCTAAGAAACAGCCTATCTGGAATACTTGCTACAGCCTTTATGCCTTTATATATCTTTGATAACCCTTCAGCCGAATCATCAATCGTTCTTATCACCTCCACAGAATTTTCAAAAAATGCTGAATTAATAACAGCATCATATGACGATTGGGCCAATTCAAATGCAGATGTAAAAAACTCATCAAGTACATGTAAAATATTAAAAGTTTCTTTTGTTTCTATAATTTCATTCAAATTATTATCCACATGAATCCTCCATTAATTCACCGCTTATGTTTTTTAAATATTTTTCTATGCACATACATTCTTGTCAAATCCGGCTCGCCCTCTCCCTGCACCATACATAAAAACTCCCATCCGTAACGCTCATAAAAAGAAGTGTGGTCTGTTACCAGGTATAACACGTCAACCCCTTTGTCCTTCATATCTGCACAGACATGATTTAACAACGCACCGGCCACTCCTCTGCACCGCCTGTCCTCTTCTGTGTAAAGGGCACAGACATTGGGGGTAAGGTCTTTTCTGCCATGGAAATCATTTTCGATAACGCCTAATCCGCCGATTATTCTGTTTCCCTCCAGGGCCATATACCACTGGGGCACTGGTTTTTCTCCGGCCAGGCACTCTTTCATGCTTTCCAAATATGCTTCCAGGGGAATCCCCCATTTTTCATGAAACCACTGTGCCGCCCGTTCTTTTATTTCAGGCATATCTCTCAAAGGCACTATTTCATAATTCATTTGAACATCACCTCACATCGGTTTTAAATTTTTGTTGAGCCTGTCCACCATCCAGGCAATCCTCTTTTCCCGTCCGGCATCTGTCTTCGCATCAAAATATGCCCGGGTATAGGTTTTCTTTACAGATAAGGACATAGCCTTAAAATTTGTGAAGGCAGGCTCATACTCTTCCAGCAATGCGGATACCTGGGCAATTTGTTCCTCCGTAACCGCCATGGAATTTTTTGCGTTCCACTGGCCGTTTTTTTTGGCTTCCTCTATTTTCTTCCTCCCAAATTCTGTCATAAGCCCCTGTTCTTCAAGTTTTTGGGCCAATGCCTTATTTTTTTCTGACCACTTACTCTTCTCCCTGCGCATAGAAAAATATTTCTTATAGGTTTTGTCGTCGATGCTTTGCATCTGTCCGTCTATCCAGCCAAAACAGAGAGCTTCCTCCAGTGCTTCCCCCGCCTTAATTGTTTTTGGTCCGCCGGCTTTGCCGAACAAAAGCCAAATCCCCGCATCTGACTGGCAATTCTCAGAAAGCCATTTTCGAAATGCTTCCCTGTCTGCAAATTTCATCATATCCCTCATGATGCACCCCTTTTCTTCACATGACAATTCCTAAACACTCTGCAATGCCGTCTTCATCTTTACTGCCAATTCCTCTATGAATAGATTTTGCATAAAGGTATTATACTCCCCTCCGGGAAAATCAGCAAGGACAAGATATGTCTTGCTGCGGTATCATTATCCAGACATTTGCATTCTAAACTTCCACTCATGTTTCTGTTTTGCATTTTTGGCAGATGATGATTGGACAGAATAAAAGAATAAGAAAAATAAATAGAATCCTGTGTGTATTTGTGGTAATATAACAAGAAACAGATTGACGCCACTGTATTTGAACCACTCAAGCGTTGGGAGTTTGATATGGAAAACAGCATATTATAGAAAGCCAAAAGGAGGCAGGAAAATGGTATTTGAAGAGAAAAAAGTAACATTAAGGGATGGCCGTGTATGCATACTGCGGTCTGTTGAAACAAAAGATGCAAAGGACATGATTGCATATCTGCGAATTGTATCTAGGGAGACTCCGTTTCTTCTTAGAAATGAGGACGAGGCTGCATTTACCCTTGAGGCGGAGGAGCAGCTTTTAGAAAGTAAAAGAAATCACCCCCGGGAAATAATGATGGCGGCGGAAGTGGAGGGCATTCTCGCAGGTAATTGCGGAATTGTAACAAATGGCGACCTGCGGCGCATTGCCCATAGATGCGGTTTTGCGATAGCGCTCAAGGAGGCCTATTGGAATATTGGCATTGGTTCTGCAATGATGGATTATGCTTTTTTACTGGCAAAAAATATGAACTATGAACAGATAGAGCTGGAGGTGGTTGACGGGAATAACCGGGCAAAGAGTTTGTATGAAAAATTTGGATTTAAAGAAACCGGGAAAAATTTTCGCGCCCTTAAATATGACGATGGCAGTTATAGAGATGAATACAAAATGGTTAAAATTTTAGTGGAATAATCCTTGGGATGAATGAAAGCTGCAGTCACATAGGCATCCCTTACCCCCAATCAGACCTCCCACATATATTTTCTTTCTCTGGATATACTATCTCTGATATTGAATGCAGCATTATCATGTATACCTATGATCAACTTTCTCCGGAGGATAACCACACAAGAATGAAAAAGAATAACCTTCAACAAAATCTACAACAACAAAATTTACCCAGAAAAAAAGCAGTTTCCTTCCTAATCTCCCAGATGGTATTCTTCTTTTTTCTGGCTTCTATTGGCGGTTTCCTCTGGGAAGTTTTGATTTTTCTCTTTCAAGATGGAATCTTTAGAAACCGCGGCTTTCTTTATGGCCCATGGCTGCCGGTTTATGGGGCGGGCGCTGTCCTCTTCTACCTTCTGCTTGGAAATCCCCTGCAGCGCATCTTGTATGCCGAACCCATCAAAAAACATCACCCGGTTACTATTTTTTTACTTTCCCTGCTGATTGGAACGCTTTTGGAATTGGCCATCGGATATTTCTTGGATACGGTCTGGGGACTTCGCTACTGGGACTATGGTGGAGCTTTTTTAAATTTCCACGGTTATATCTGTTTTTTATCTGCTCTTGGCTTTGGAATTGCAGGTACTGTCTGGATCTGCTTTCTGTCCGGTTTTATCACCAGGCTGTGGCTGAAACTTCCCCTGCCTTTCAGAAATACCATGAATACAATCCTGCTTCTGGCTTTTGCAGTGGACTGTGCGGCTGCCCTGATTATCCCAAATGTGGGAAAAGGAATTACCTTTTCCTATAATATAGGCACTCTCTTTCTTGTTTAAGAAAAGCCTGTGATTTCTATAAAATCCGGCAAAATGTAACTTAGCTCTGTACAAAATCTCCTATTTTGCCAAGTAGTTTCCCAACACTATGGTACATGCCGGAATAAATTACAGGGTCAAGTTTTGTAAGATTCACATCAAAAGTATCTTTGCAGTCAAGCTGCTCATCTATCTGAATATTTTTTATTGCACAGAAAAAAGTAGTGGAATTCCCGGTCTCTACAGATCGAACCACTTCACATTCATACACCCATGGACTTGCATCAAGAACGGGAATATCCACAACTTCACCCCGTGAAACTTCGTATGGAACTGCGTCTTTCTTTCCATCTTTTCCGTGATGCGCGCCAAAATAGTCCATAAGTTCAATCATATCTGTACTCACAAGGTTTACACTTAAAACTCCTGTCCTCCCTACGTTCTGTTTTGTCTTTTTCCAGCCGAACATGCTGATAACCAGCAAATAATCATCATCTTTCTCATTTGTAACGCTGACCCAGGTAATGGGGACGAAATTGTATGTCCCGTCTTCATTGTTTGTCCCAATAATAAATGCCGGCTGAACGCACATGGAAAAATGCGTTCCCACCGATTTTCTCTTCACCGTTTTCATAAACGTTTACACTCCTTCCCCGTCAAAAGATGGAATAAAACTCTCCTTCGCCGTATCTCCCTCCTGGAAAAATCCGTTTTCCAGTCCTTTTTCTATGGCAAAATCCAAAAGAGCCTCATACTTCTCCTCCGCGACCCTGGAATTTAACTCCGGCATTTCCGGAAAAACTCCCATAGGGGTATACTGGTTCATTATGCTTATATATATGGTTTCGCCGTAAGTTTCTAACAGATAGGAAATAATTTTTTTGCTATCTTCTAAACCTCCCGGCAAAAGGAGATGCCGCACAATAGTTCCCCGGCGCATTAAAATTCCTTCCCCATCCTCCAGGGCATTATATTTTCTGCTGTCTAAACCTTCCCCGTTTTTCCCCACAAATTCCGGTTTCCCCTGCTGGCGCACCATCTCTTTTATCGCTTCCTTTGCAGTGAGAGGATAATCTTTCGCCTTTGCGTAGCGGTATGCCCTTCCACTGTCATAATATTTAAAGTCGGGAAGATAAATATCCACCAGCCCCTCCAAACACCGAAGGGTATCCGCTTTCACATAGGAAGAGGTATTGTATACCACTGGAATGCAAAGCCCCCCATCCCGCCCCCGCTGTAATCCTTTCACAATCTGGGGCACAAAATGGTCTCCCGTCACAAGGTTAATATTTTCCGCTCCCTCTTCCTGGAGCCTTAAAAATATTTCCGCCAGGTAATCCACACTTACTTCTTTTCCTGCGCCGCCCCTGGCAATGGATGCGTTCTGGCAAAAAACGCATCCCAGTGTACAGCCGGAAAAAAACACGGTGCCAGAACCGCCCCGGCCTGTAATGCAGGGTTCCTCCCACATATGCAGCGCCGCCCTGGCAATGCGCACTTTATCTCTCTCCCGGCAGGCTCCCCTTTTTCCCCCGGCCCGGTCTGCCCTGCAGTCCCTGGGACATAAGCTGCAATGGGTAAATTCCTCCATCTTACCTATAAAACCTCCACCTTGTTTTTCCCAGATTTTTTTGCTTTGTACAGCGCTGCATCCACCCTGGTACACAGGCTGTCTAAGGTATCATCCTCCGTTGTCTGGGTCACTCCAAGGCTGATGGTCTGCATCCTTACCGTGGGAAATGAAGTGTTTGCAAAACACTGGCGGATAAGCTCTGCGATAAAGGATGCCGCAGACACGTCGGTATCATGCAAAAGCAGCATAAATTCCTCCCCGCCCCATCTCCCGGCGGAAAATTTATCCGTGTAGGCCATCTCCTCATTGTGAAGGATTTTTGCCAGGGCAATAATCACCATATCCCCTTCCTGATGGCCGTAGGTATCATTCACCTGTTTAAAATTGTCAATATCAAGCATGATCAAAGAAAATTTCCTTGTACCCTCCCGGGCAAGCTCTTTCTCAATCTGGGACTGAATTTCCTTCCTGTTGTAAAGCCCGGTAAGGCCGTCTATAATCGCCGCCATTTTCAGTTTTTCATTGGCGTACTCCAGCTTTTGATTCGTCTCTTCCAGCTCCAGAGAGGTAACGCTGATAAAAGTGGCAAGACGGGACACAAGAGGCACTTTTGACAATGTTCCCCGCTCTGTCAATACAGACATGGCGGAAGCCTCTTTTTTCTCCCCTTCCCGCATGGCGGCAATGACAAGGGTCACATTGTGCTGGTTTAAATTTCCCTTTGTGCGCAAAAACTCCCCGTGGGAAAAGAAGCCACAGGAGGGGGAAATTTCCTTAAAGGGCTGAATTTCATAGGTTGGCTCTTTGGATGTCCAGAAAGTCCGTCTGGCCGCACAGGAAAAAATATGTAATATATCCGGCTGGAACTGATGAATCCTCCGGCTGTCCTCCCGGATACTCTCCACAATGGTGCTGGGGTCCCCGTAAGAAATCTGCACCAGGGAGCCTACGTCCATATCCGATGTCATGGTAATGGAGCCGTCCGCATTGCTGGCCACCGGGGTGCGCAGAATGGTGGTGCCGTTATGGTCATAAAAAAGGGGAAATTCCAGGGTATTGTAAAAAAGTTTTCATCATTTTTTATATTCAGGTACTTGTGGTACACGTCATATGCCAAAATCCCGTCCAGTTCATGGAGAATACAGCCGTCGGACTTTGTCACATGGAATTTCCTGCCCAGTGGTTTCCAGCCGGTAACTTTAATGGAATCCACATAAAAATCTTCCCCGCCGTAAAACACAATTACCACGGATTTGGAAGAAATCTTTCCCCCTTTGGAAAACACAAGGCAGTCATTGCTGGTGATATCGTCGCTGCAGGAGACGCCCCCGAAAATCTGGATATCCGGGTCTACATCCTTCATGCCGTCGCAAAACCGGGTGGTAGAGCCCTCCGGGATGGTAAAAAACATCTCTATGGCCTTTACCCAGGGATTTTTCTTGGTCTCCTCCACAATCTGCCCGGTAATACTGTCCACGCTCTCCCTGGAAAGGTCATACTGGTATATCTGAAACTGTGTGGAAGAATATTCAAAGGCCGTGCACACCACTGTAATTTCTGCAGAAAGCTGGCAGTCAATGATATTTCCGCTGGTGGAACAGCCTATGTACATTGCCTCTGGAAAAACGCCTTCTATCCCAAGGCAGACTTCACTGATTTTTTCCGGCTCTAAAACCTCAGAATATATCTGGAAAAACATATTAGAAAAATCCTTGGATTCCAGCTGCTTCTTAAACTCTAAAAGATTTTCCTCGAAATTTTCCGGATTTCTATATGCAAACTGAAATTGTTTCATTCTTCCCCACCTCGTATCCCTTATCAAAGATTATTTCTCTTCCATTATATCTGACAAAAGCTCCGGTTGCAATGGAATTTCAGATTTTCAAAATTCATTTTTTATCCATTGCACTTTTTACATTTTTTCTATATGATATAGAATATAATGCTATAACACCAAATAACAACAAGGAGACTTTCTATGAAAACAAATTGTATTGTGGCCCAGTCCGGAGGCCCCACCGCCGCCATTAACGCAAGCCTTGCCGGCGTGGTTAAGGAAGCTGTTTCCAGCGGGGAATTTGACACTGTCTACGGTTCCCAAAACGGCATTACCGGAATTTTAGAGGACAGCATTTTAAACCTTACCAGCCTGGTAAAAGAGAACCCGGACAACCTTTTTACCCTGCAGAAAAGCCCTGCCATGTACCTTGGCTCCTGCCGCTATAAGCTTCCCTCCTATGAGGAAAATGAGGAAGTATACAAAAAGATATTTGAAAAATTTGAGGAATACCATATATCCGCCTTTTTCTATATCGGGGGCAACGACTCCATGGACACCGTGTCAAAATTGTCTGCCTATGGGGAAAAAATAAACAGCCCTGTGCGCATCTTGGGCATTCCGAAGACCATTGACAACGACTTGTGCATTACAGACCACACCCCGGGCTTTGGCTCCGCAGCAAAATACATTGCCGCCACCATGCTGGAAATCGCCCACGACACCTATATCTACAATATAAAAAGCGTTACCATTGTGGAGATTATGGGACGGGACGCAGGGTGGCTCACCGCCGCTTCCGCCCTGGCGAGAAATTCCTACAGCAAAGCACCCCACCTGATTTACCTTCCGGAAACGCCATTTTCCACGGAGGAATTTTTATCCGATTTAGAAAAACTTCTGAAAACCCAAAACGACGTGATTGTGGCTGTCTCTGAGGGCATCCGGGATAAAGACAATAAATACATCAGCGCTTCCGATGAAAAACTGGATAATTTCGGACATGTTCAGTTAAACGGTGCAGGAAAGACACTGGAATATCTCGTTTCGGAAAAACTTGGAGTAAAGGTCCGCTCCATCGAACTCTCTATCCTGCAGCGCTGCGCTTCCCATATTGCCTCCAAAACAGATTTGGAGGAAGCCTTTGCCTCCGGGGAATATGCGGTGAAACTTGCACTTAAGGGAGAGACGGCATCCATGGTTGCCATGAAACGGGAAGAGCCCTACGCAATCTCCTACCACGCCGCCCCCATAGGAGACATTGCCAACGAAATAAAGTCCGTTCCCAGAGAGTGGATCACCCCGGCGGGAAATGACGTAACCCCGGAGATGGTCTCCTACCTTCTCCCTCTGATTCAGGGCGAGGTTGACACTGCCTACGAAAACGGGCTTCCCGTATATCTCCCGGTAGGGCATTTAATACACTAAGGTTTTCCGCACAGACGAAAGAAGCCGCTCCCTTTAATCCAAAGGGTCTGCGGCTTCCTCTTTTTCTTCTTCGCACAGCAATTCTAAAAATCTTCCCGCCTCTCTCCATGCCTTTTTAGACTCCGGCATTAAAAACATGGCCATCTGAAATACATGGAACATTCCCTCATAAACACTGAACCGGACTTTTACTCCCTGCTTTTTGGCCTTCTCCGCCACAAGGGCGGAATCGCTTAAGAGCATTTCATAGGATCCCGCCTGTATCAGCATGGGGGGAAATCCAGTAAAATCTCCAAAGAGCGGGGAGACATAGGGGTTTTTCGGGTCTTCCAGGCCCAGGTAATCCCTGTTGTAAATCAAACTGTCCTTTGTGTTTCCAAAGAGGGGGTCCAAATGGTAATTGCTCTCGTAGGACTCCCCCGAAGCAGTCATATCCGTCCAGGGGGACATGGCGATAATACCGCAGGGCAGCGGGATTCCATTGTCTTTTAAGTACATGGTAAGGGCCAGGGCCAGCCCTCCCCCGGCAGAATCCCCGGCCAGAATAATCTGGCTGGATTCATACCCTTCCTTTAGAAGCCACTGGTAGGCCTCGAAGGCGTCTTCTAAGGCGGCTGGATAAGGTTCTTCGGGTGCCACCCGGTAATCTATGGTAAGAACACAAATCCCATGGCCCAGTTCACAGTAGGCGGCGGCAAAATTCCGGTAGGCATTGCGCATTTTTCCCACATATCCCCCGCCGTGGAGCTGAAGAATCACTTTCTTTGGATTAATTTTTCCCCAGGAAAGCCATTCCATGGTAAAATTTTCCAGGTTAATCTCCGTCACATGAAATCCCTGTGGGGGAATCCAGGGGGGCTCCACCAGTTTTTTCCGCAATTCCCCGTTTTTAATTTTTTTCCCGATTAAGTGGTCTGAGGTAAACCTGGCAATCAATTCCCGGATTACCGTGCCCTGTATGCTGGCCTCCCGCTCTTTTACACCTGTACGCCTCATATGCTCTCCTAAACCTTACCTTACATGAAATCTTCTCCGAAGCTCCATCCTGGCCCTTCTGTCCCCTACAATCACCGTTCCCAGAAACAAAAGCACAGACACGGTAAAGGCAAACCCGCTGATAAATGTCTCCGTCACAATATCAAAAAAGAAAATCAAAGCCAGAGGAATGGCGCTTAAAAATACCATAAAAATCTCCAGCATAATATAGCTCTGCCAGTTTCTCCGGTTGATAAACATCAATGCCACAATAGCGGCATCCACAAAGAGGAAGCCTCCCGGCAGCACAAAGTTTACCGACCAGCCATGGTATCCCACCACACAGTCAATTAAAATCACATATAAAATCCCCAGAAGGGTCACGGAGACTATTTTCGTCTTATACCCCGCCCCCTCATTTAACACGGCAAACCGAAGGATGAAATACACATAGGCAAAACCTGTCCCGGTGATAATGCTCCACCAGATTCCGTCATAAAATTTGTAATTTATATATACGCACAGCACCTCAATAATGATTGAGATAAAAAGAATAATCCGCACGGCAAAATTCAGCTTTTTCACCCGGAAACGAATATCCGGGTAACTTCTTTTCTTATTGTCATTCTGCTCCAAAACAAACTTGCACAGAGGACATGCCGCCGTATTATCCAGCACTTCTATTCCACATTGTTTGCATCTACTCATCATACACTCCATTACTTACAATCGAAACATCCAGTCCATCCTCCGCTAACTGCCGGAAAAATCCCCGCTGCACCGAAGTGTCCAGAAGGATAGAACTAAAGGAAAACATCAGCCTGTCCTCGTAGGAACAGATAGTTCCCTTAATATACTGCCCCTTAGACACAGCCAGAAAAGCGCCAAACATGTCAATGTAAGGCTTGTACTCCTGCTGTACGGAAACATTTCCGATATTGGTCACCGTGGTGGTATTGGCCAGAGCCGCACTGGTGTACACATAGCGCATGGCGATATTTTTTAAAAATAAAGGAACCGCCCTGGCTATAATGTTTTTCTCATTGGACACATTGTAGGAAAAGAGTTCCTCCAAATGCTCCTTGTTAATCTGGCTTTTTAAGCTTTCCTGGGTTATCTTAAGCACCTGGGAAAAGGTGTAATCCTCCTTTGTGGGCAAAAATTCCGCACTTACCATGACAAAAAAGTTTTTTGTTGTTACGGAGTGGAAATAGGGTCTTAAATTTACCGGAACCGCCACACGGATAGGCATTTGAGCCTGCACCCCCGAAAGATATTCCCTGTAGGTGCTGTAGATAAAGGCCGCCACCAAGTATTCGTTAATGCTGGCACCATATCGGCGGCAGACTTCCTTTAGCTGTGGAATCTCCACTGTCCCGTGAATCACCCCAAATTCCCCGGTGCGCAGCTTCTCTCCCTTGATTAGAAAAGCCTTCTGGGTCTTATACCCCTTGGCATGGCTCTTTTTGTAATTCTTTAAAAAACTGTCCTCCCGGTTTAAAGAAGTGCCCATGGAAAGGGAATCCCCCGCCATCTCTTTTAAGGATGGATGCACCAGCCGCAGATATTGGTAAGTCAGTTCTTTTAAAAAGTTAATCCCTCCCATGCCGTCCGTAAGCACATGGAACACTTCCAGATTAATCCTGTTTTTGTAATAGGTCACCCGGAAGAGATAACTCCTGTTTTTATTTTCGTGGATAAAACGGCAGGGGTAAGTGCTTTCTTCCCTTACCTTCGGGGCCGGCTTTCCGTTTTCCTCAAAATAATACCAAAATACCCCCCGCATAAGCCGCACATTAAAGCCGTCAAATTTTGGCAGAACAATATCCAGCGCCTTTTGCAGATATTTTTCCTGGATATTTTCATTGAGACACACAAAAATACGGTACACATTGCTCATGCTCTCCCCGGCAATCACCGGAAAGAGATGGGCGGTGTTATCCAGCTTGTCCCAGCGGATGTTTTCATCTGTACCGTAGCGGTGTTCTCTTTTCAGGGCTTCTTTATATTTACGGCGCTCTTTTTTCTTCGCCTGCTTTTCTAATGATTTCTTTTCTTTCTTTTCCTTTTTTCTGTCTTTTTCCATAAATACAAATCCAAAATCTCCTGTTAAACTGCTTTTATCATATCGTAAAACGGAAATCTGTGCAATATGTTTTTCCTATATGATTTATATCATTTCTTCTTCCTCCTGTTCTTTATCAACTCAAAAACCTGCATCAGCTTTTCCATCTGCAGAAAATCCCCCTGCTGGGACTGGATTTTCTTCCTGTTTTCCTCGCTGAAACCCACTAATATACTGTGGTTTGCCTCTGCAAGATAGTCTATAATACCGTCAATATCCGATTTGATGTTTTTCGGGCAGTGTATATACACATGCTTATTGGCAGTAATATTTAAGGTATAAGAAATACTAAAATGATACCAAAACAGCTTGTGCAGGGTGGAATGTTTATAAATCCAGATAATCTCCTGGATTGGCACAATAGCCACTCCATATCGGGAAGTTTCAATAAAAAAGTGTTCCGTGATAAACATATCCTCTGTGGCGAGCTGGGGCAATGTGGCAAGCTCCTCCTCCGCCTGGGCAAAAAGTTCTTTCCTCTTCCCGAAATTACCCAGAATCTGGCAGGGCGGGGACATATCCGGCAGGGTAATAAACAGAATATTAAGCGCCAAAGCAATCAGGGCAAACAGAGTGCTCCCCCCCATAAAAACAAGTAAAATGATGCCGAAAACATAGCGGAAATCCGGCTCGCTTAAATAGAAACTGTCTACTTTAGAAACAATGCCCGCTTTCGTCCAGTCCAAATCTGAGGACAGGTTATCCAACAGTGCATCATAATTTTTGTCTTTTCTAAGGATTTTCCCCCGGACAGCCAGCCGTTTTATCTCCGGCAGGCCCTGCTCACAGGTAGAAGGGTTCAAAAGTACAATATATCCTCTGTCCTTATATTTACAGTAATAAAAATATCCGGCAGTCCTGCCGTACCGTTTTTTTGTGTAGCCAGTAAAATTGAGGTTCTCAAGCTCTGTGGTTACATAATATTCTTTCTTCCCGTAAAGCTTTTGCATGGAGGAAATATCCTCCATGGATACCGGGAACAAAATGGAGAAAACGGGTAAAAAAATCCACAGAAACGTGATAAAAATAAGATATATCACAGGCGCCAAAAGTCTTCTGCGGTATAAACTTTTTATACTCCGTGTAATATAGTGTTCGTAGTTATCCTGCATATTATCTCTCCCTTAATCTTTTTTAGTATAAGAGTTTTTTACAGAATAGTCAACTTCCTTAATACCCATATTTCTCCCTCTGCCCCTTTAAAAAGAATACTGTAACCACTACAGCCATTACCTCCGCCGCCACAATGGAGAGCCAGATTCCGTCCACTCCCCAGAAAAGAGGAAGGATTAAAACCGCTGCAATCTGGAACACCAGAGTTCTTAAAAATGCAATAGATGCGGATATCAGCCCGTTGTTTAAAGCCGTAAAAAAGGATGAGCCGAAAATAGCAAACCCGGAAAATAAAAAGCAAAAGGAAAAAATGGAAAATCCTCTGATGGTCAGGGCCAAAAGCCCCTTGTCATACCCCACAAAAAGCTTAGAAAGGGGAGATGCCAGCAAATACGCCCCTGCAAACATAATAAGGGCAAATATTCCAATGAGCACCAGGCTTTTTTTCCGCAGGCTTTTTAACTCCCCGTGGTTTTTTGCACCGTACTGATATCCAATCACCGGGGCTGTTCCCACGGAGTAACCGATAAACACCGCCAAAAAAATCATGCTCACATACATCAGTACCCCGTATGCCGCTACTCCGTCCTCCCCGGCATACTTAAGAAGCTGCACATTGTAAAGCATACTCACAATAGACATGGAAATATTGCTCATAAGCTCGGAGGAACCGTTTCCGCAGGCTTTCAAAAGCTCCCTTCCTAAAAACTGCGTCCTGCCAATCTTTAAAAGGCTTTTGTTGGGGCAGGCAAAATAGATAAGAGGTATGACTCCTCCCACGCACTGGCTGATGGCCGTGGCTCCCGCCGCACCGGGAATCCCCCAGCGGAATACTGCCACAAACAATGCATCCAATACCATGTTGGTCACTCCCGCCGCAACCGTCACATAAAGCCCCAGGGAGGGCTTTCCCGCTGTGGCAAAGAGACACTGGAATTCATACTGCAAAACGTAGGCTGGAAGGGCGGCTAAAATGATTCTCCCATAGGTCACACAGTCCTCTAAAAGCTGCCCTTTAGCCCCCAAAAGAGAGGCTATAGGACGGACAAATAAAATCCCAAAAACCGCCAGAAAAACACCGCAGGCAAAGGAGACATAGACAATCATGGAAAACAAATCCCTGGCCTTTTTTTCTTTTCCCTCCCCCAGCGTCTTTGCAATTAAAGCCCCGCCTCCGGTGCCAAACATAAACCCCACGGAGCCTAAAATCATCAAAAAGGGCATAATAAAATTAACGGCGGTAAAAGATGTTTTTCCCACAAAATTAGACACAAAAAAACCGTCCACCACCCCATATACAGACGTAAAAACAAGCATCACCACAGAGGGAAAGGTAAAACTTAACAGTTTTCTGTAAGTAAAATGCTCCGATAACTGAATATTCATAAAATCCTCCTTAAAAACTCTTAGCCTTTTCTCTCAAATCCTTTAAATACTTCTCCGTCAATTCCAGATACATATCCACTTCCTCTTTGGGCCAGGCGGCAAAAATCTCATTTTCCGCCTGAATCATACGGATTACAGTATTTTGGGAAAGCTCTTTCCCCCGATTGGTTAAGCAAACATATTTATTCCTGGAATCTGCAGATTTCAAATATACCATTCCCTCCTGTTCCAGCTTGCGGATTGCTGAATTGACCGTCTGCTTGCTGATTCCGCTTCGGCGGCAGATTTCTTTTAGAAGACAGGATTCCCCGCTGTCGCAAATGGTATACAAAATATTCATGGCGCTATCCGACAACCCCATTTTTACTGCCATATCATGGTACACTGCATTGGTCTCTCCAAATAAATAATTACACCTTTTATTTTCTTTCGATGAATATGGTTCCATTTTCCCTCCAAACAGTATGAAATCGTACTAACCGAAGTATAGTACGATTTCATACTGTTGTCAAGAACTGTTTTTCTTCTCTTTACTCTATTTTCATTTCCAGACTTCCAAACACTGTTTTTTCATAACAGTCAAATGCTTCTAAGAGGAAACTGTCCCCCAGCTCCACTTTGTCAAGGTCAAGGGTATACTTCCATTTTCCTTCCTCCAAAGGCTCTGCACCGCCGCCTCTGATATCCGCTCCCAACTCCTCCGGCAGCCGAAAGCTTAAGCCGGAACTGTAATCCGGGTCGTTCTCATAATAAGTAATTTCCATATAGGTTCCGATATCTGTCTGAATCACTTCCGCTTTTTCCACTTTGGCTTCCGTTCCCGGAATCTCTCCGGAAACCGGCACATAGCACATTTTTTCACTGATGCTCATATCGTTTAAAGTAAATGTAATTTCCTTTCGCATAATACCGTCCATATCGGCACCGTCCTGCCGTGCCGTCCCCTGGCAGACAACATCTAATGTTTTTCCATCCTCCGTCTTTCCGCACCTTATCATAATATCCATCACATCATCGCTGACCGCACGGAAATCCATGGTGGTTACGGCTATTCCAAGCTCATCCGTATTCATAATTCCCCCTCCGATATACACAGGGGTGAGGTTTTTGGATGCGGCGTACTCCGTGACAGACATAGAGCTGTCTATCCCCCAGTCGGACACCATATCCTCCGGTATGGCGTCTGTCGGTGCAAAGAAATATTTCCCCTGTTCCACTGCACTTGCCTCAAGTACAATGTAAATCGTCTCACTGTCACACAGAGCTTCTTTCACCGTATAAGTTGCCACTCCCTCCTCCGTCAAAGGGCTCTCCGTCTGTTCCACGTCTTTTACCACCAATTCTTCCGCCTCCCTGGGAACTTTTTCTCCGATTCTCTCAAAAAAATCCCATAGCCCGAAATACCTGGTGGCCGCATAGGTGGTGCTTCCCACCAATAGCAGTGCAAACACTGCCGCTGCCGCCGCCCACCTTCCCGTGTAATGCTTTACACGGGGTTTATCCGGAAGGTTATTTAAAGTATCCACATAATTCTCCCATACCTTTTCCGGAACTTTTATGTCCTTTTCCAAACCTTTTACCATATTTTCAAATTTATTCATACGAAAACTCCTTTCTAAGCTTGCCCCTCGCTGTCTGCATACGGCTGCGCACCGTACTCTCATTGGTGTCAAGAATTGCAGCGATTTCCCTGGTGGTAAATCCCTGGACATAATACAAAAGCACAATCGCCCTGTATTTTTCATCCAGGCAATCCAAAAATTCTCTCCACTCCAGGCTTAAAAACTCATTTTCCTGATACCAAGCCTCCCCCGCTTCATCCTGTGATATTGTTTTTCTCCTCTGCCTGCAGATGGCATTGCAGTGATTGATGAGAATGCGGGTCAGCCAGGTCTTAAAATATTTATCCTTTTTTAACGTGTCTATTTTTTCCCAGCAGGTAAGGGCGGTTTCCTGCATGGCATCCGACACGTCGTCATCGTTTTTTAAGATGGCTTTTGCCACTTTGTAAAGGTCGGGGCCGTATTGCAGCATTAAAGTCTGAAACGCCTCTTTGTCATGCTTTTTTGCCTTTCTCACTAAAAAATCCATTCTTTACTTCCTTTCTCAAAAGTTCCGGAGCTCTTGCTTTTTTCTTACACTTATTAGATGGATGGGGAAGGGATTTTGTCTGAACTTTTTTATTATTTTATCTGAAAGTATCATAATAGAGATTTTGTGTAAAAAACAGCGGTAAATCTGTGATAGGATTACTGCTGCTTGGTTTGTTGCAAATATTTAGTTTTGAATGGACAAAATGGAATTATTATTTCCGATTCGGTCTTCTTTTGATAGCCAGCAATTTCATGTAATCATCAAAATCAGCCGTATTGGTCGGTTCAAACATAACCCATTTTCCGTCACGATAGGTTTTTTTGGAAGGTTTCGTTCCCGAATCAAAACTGCTGAACATCTCCTCTGCTACCCTGTTCATATAGGAATTCATTGCCTTTAAATCGTCACTCAGCAATGCTTTGATAAAATCATTATAGTTGTCACTGCCGGGTTTCCGGATAGATTCTAGATACCGTTTTCCTGCTTATATCAAGCATTTCAGCAAGTTCAACAGTTTTATATCTTGAGTTATCTTTTAATAATTCTATAATCCTTTTTTCTGTAACATCTGTAACCTTTCCTGTAACTTTTGTAACCTGGCTGTTTTTTCTATCGCTTGTCAACACTGCTCCCGCCGGGCGCATAGACACAATCAACCTGAAAACATCATCTTCCTCAAAATCTGGTTCTGCATCGGAATAGATTTTTGTGTATTTATACAAATTCCGAACACCAGAACCAAGTGAATCCGCATATCCGATATTTACAAAAAATTTCGCTATTATGGGATTTTTCGGATAAGGAGTGAAATTCGTGGGACTGATTCTCCCTTTCCACTGTGTTCTGCTCCAGTTCTCCGTCCATATCTTGTCCTTTTCAATAATCAGTTTTGCTGGAAATGCACTCTTAAATTCCCTATGCACTAGCAAATTGCTGACAATCTCTCTGGCTATCGCAGTCCTTACGCTTATATTGATGCCGTCAATCAAGAAAAACTTATCATCCGTGTGTTTCTTAATAAAGTCAATCAACAGGCTATAACTCTCCAGCAAATTGTTTTCTAAAATCAGGCGGTCATCATAACGATCTACGTTCTCTACACGGTAAATTGCATCTGTTTTGTATCCCGGCACACAGGACTGAATGGCTTCCGGCTTTCCAAATAAGAGAATACACGCCATGTTAAAGCCTTCTTTTCCGCTTTCCATGTCTTTTTCATAAAGCCCGGCACTTCGTAACAATTCCATATCTGTCATATTGCCCCAAGGATGATCTTTAAATTTATTGACAGCCATCTGCCGGGCTTTGCCCACCAAATCCATACACAAATCTTTTTCTGCGGATTATTGAGCAGATTAATAAAATTTTGCTTCCTTTCAAAACTATTAAGTAAGCAATTCCTAACTCATTTTGTCATGCACAATATTTTTAAATATAATATAAACCGCTGCCCTGTCTGCCGCCCTTGTCTCTGTTATGGAACTGTTAATAGATAAAGTATATCCATTTCCCATTCTAAAGTCAAACTTTGGAATGTATAAAAATGACAAATCAGGCAGGGGAAATGTTTCCCCTGCCCGCCCTGCGGCTTCTTTACGATACCCCTATTTCACCGTCACTTACAAGTCGCCTTCACGCTATTATTTTAATAATAAATTGTTTTGTAGATTATGTTAACTGCAAAACCTCGGCTTCAAGCTTCTTTAATTCATCAAATGT
>Ga0137307_100942_pt1 | contig 30418 bp, 30 predicted proteins | sample NAcewD2O_March_2_FD_97180 | JGI IMG/M metagenome (GOLD analysis project Ga0137307, IMG submission 97180) | Mouse cecal microbial communities from Vienna, Austria - N-Acetylglucosamine amended D2O_March | ecosystem: Host-associated > Mammals > Digestive system > Large intestine > Cecum | place... | reverse complement strand
TACAGTATACAGGTTTGAAGATGAAACAATGGAAGAATATTCTTTTAGCGAGAATATACCGGTTGGGATATATAAAGATTTTTCTTTAAAGATACAACAATAAAATAAGCTGGCTAATAAAAGCGGAATCTAATTCCATCTTTCCCTAGCTAGTGTGCATGGTTTTACTTGGATGGTTCCGGATAGGCTCCTGAAAAGCCGGATAAAATCAAAGTATTTTGGCGATTTCCGGCATTTCTTTCATTTTTTGCATAAATTTTTCCGAAGCTTTAGAAAACACTTGGTATTTTTTCCAAATGATACTCATGCCCGCTTCCTTTTTGGGCGTAAGTGGACGAAAGCATAGGTTGCTGTTTCCGGAAGTATGAATGATTTTATCCAACCCGATTGCGTATCCCAATCCTTCCTCAACCATCAGGGATGCGTTAAAGAGTAGATTATAGGTTGCCACAATTTCTAATTCTGACAGTTCTTTTTTCATCCAGGCGGCCAATCCTCCCTGTGCATTTGCCTGCTGTGATATAATCAGAGGTTTGTTCCACAAATCTTCCGGGGAGATTGCTGCTTTTGCGGCAAGAGGGGAATCCTGCAGCATCAATACACCCCACGTATCTTTAAATGGCATTTCAATGAAGTTATATTTTGTCTGGTCTATGGGACCGAATATGATTCCAAAGTCAATCAACCCTTTATCCAGTTGCTCTATTACAAATTGTGCATTTCCGCTGGAAATATGATAATGGATGCCCGGATAGGTTTTGTAAAGTTCCCGGGCTGCTTTGGCAATGATGCGCACGGCATCGGTTTCGCCGGTTCCGATATGGACATCGCCTACGATGACTTTATCGGAAAGGGAAATTTCCCGTTGGGCTTTTTGCACCAGATTCAGGATTTCCTCTGCCCGTTTCCGGAGAATCATACCTTCTTCTGTAAGGGTTACTTTTCTTGATCCCTTTGTTCCCCGAATTAATAGTTGTTTTCCTAATTCTTTTTCCATTGCTTTTATTTGTGTAGAAAGTGTGGGCTGCGAAAGATGAAGTGATTTTGCCGCTTTGACGATGCTTTGTTCCCTGGCGATGGCAAGAAAATACTGTAGTACACGCAGTTCCATATGTTTATTTTTCCTTTCCTGTTTTTTTAATTCTAAATATATCATTTTTTTTGATAGGTTTCAATTATACAAATACATTAAATATAAGTATTTGATATTCAAATCCAATTTTAATACAATGGAATGGAGGATGACACAAAAAAACTCTGTCCGACAGTGCAGCCTGGCGGATGGCACAAAAAATTTGTGGGCAAACTTTTGGCACCTGAATCTTTATTTGTAATTTTCATGATGAAGGGCGGTAACGGGGTGCTGAGGAAACAAGATTGCGCAGATTGGTGGTGGTGAATGAAGATGGATAATAATGGGGTTGGATTGGAAAAATTAACCGCGCATGGGTCGAAAGAAGCGATGGTTCAAAATATGAAGGATGCGGGATGCAGCCAGGAAACGATTGAATGTTGTATGACTTATCTGGATTGTGGTAAAGAAACGGAGCTTTTGGAACGGCTTTCTAACCACAGGGAAGGGCTTTTACATAAGGTGCATGAAGGGGAAAAGCAGATAGGCTGTCTGGATTATCTGGTATATCAGATTGACCGTAGCAGAAGCGAAAATGAAATTTGAAATGGAGGAAATCAGGCAATGAAAGTAATTGAAAACCAAACTTTTGATATGGAACGTGCGCTTTATGGAAGCAAAGACATTTTGGTAAGGGACTGCTCTTTTGATGGGCCGGCGGATGGTGAAAGCGCATTTAAGGAAGGGAGTGATATTAAGGCAGCGCATTGTTTTTTCAACCTACGCTACCCCTTTTGGCATGACCATAGGCTTACTATCACGGATTCGGAAATGACGGAACTTTGCAGGGCAGCCCTGTGGTATTCCGAACATGTGGAAATCAAGGATACGAAGCTGCATGGAATAAAGGCGCTCAGAGAGTGCAGAGATGTGGTAATAAAGGACTGCGATATTATTTCCCCGGAATTTGGCTGGTCTGTGCGAGGAATCTGTATGGAGGAAACCACAGCGACCGGCGAATATTTTATGATGCGTTCCGAGAATCTGGCATTCAAAAACGTAAATTTTAAAGGGAAATACTCGTTCCAGTATATCAAAAATGCAACTTTTGAAAACTGTATATTGGATACAAAGGATGCTTTCTGGCATGGCGAAAACATAACGGTCAAAAACAGCATAGTAAAGGGGGAATATCTGGCATGGTATTCGGAAGGGCTGACGCTGATAGGCTGTAAAATTATTGGAACGCAGCCTTTGTGCTATTGTAAGGATTTGAAGCTGATTGACTGTGAGATGGTGGATACGGACTTGGCTTTTGAGAAATCAGAAGTGGAAGCGGTGATTACAACAAAGGTAGACAGCATTAAAAACCCCTTGTCCGGCCGGATTCAGGTGCCTCAGGTAGGGGAACTGATTATAGATGATGAAGATGCGGAAGGTGAGATTGTAATTGTCGGGCGGAAAAGGGATGTATGCAAAATGTGCAGTTGTGCCTGACAGGATTCGGAAGGAAATGGAGGAAAAATGATAATAAAACAAACAGCAGGTAGAGATTCATTGGGTGATTTTGCCCCGAAATTTGCACAGCTTAATGACGATGTTTTGTTTGGTGAAGTATGGAGCCGGAAGGATTGGCTTTCCTTGCGTGACCGTTCGGTGGTGACAGTTACAGCATTAATGGCACAGGGGCTGGTGGATTCCTCTTTCCGGTTTCATTTGGAAAGTGCAAAGAAAAATGGGGTTACAAAGACCGAGATTGCGGAAATCCTGACGCATGCAGCTTTCTATGTGGGATGGCCGAAAGCGTGGGCAGCTTTCCGTATGGCAAAGGAAGTCTGGGGAGAAGAGGCATCAAAGGAGGGCGCAAAAGCGGATTATGCCAACGGAATGATTTTCCCCATTGGAGAGCCCAACGATAGGTATGCACAGTATTTTACCGGGCGTAGTTTCCTAGCCCCCATCTTTACGGAGCAAGTAGGGATTTATAATGTGACCTTTGAGCCCAGGTGCCGAAATAACTGGCATATCCATCATGCAAAGAGCGGAGGCGGCCAGATTTTAATTTGCGTCAGCGGGCGGGGCTTTTATCAGGAATGGGGAAAAAGGGCACAGGAATTGCTGCCGGGCGATATCGTCAATATTCCGGTCGGTGTAAAGCATTGGCATGGGGCAACGCCGTATAGCTGGTTTTCCCATTTGGCGGTTGAAGTTCCCGGAGACGAGGTTTCTAATGAATGGCTTGAGCCTGTGGACGAGGCAGAATACCTAGGGGCAATATGTTAAGTAAAAGGCGGGCGTGGGTGGATGGGAACAGCGCCGGTTCGCGTCCGGTCGAAGGGAGGGCAAATTCCAAAGTGAACCGTGTGCATCCATCGGATGAAGCATGTCCGAAAGACATGATTTAATGTGAAACTTTAGGCGGGCAAATTTGGATGTTGGATTTGAAATTCACCGGGCTGACCATATGGCGGTATATATTGCTGAAATCAGAAACCAGTTGGTCTGTGTGGGGGATTTTGCCGGCCGTTAGGGGAAAGTAGAGCAAACGGTAAGGGACACCGAATACAGTTGCGGTGATACCGGTGGAAATTGCCCCGTTTTTGTTGTAGAAAGATAGCCTTTTGCTACGGACGGAATGTTCTTGCGGGTCTTTGGCATAGTCCGGGTCTTCCGATTCGATGAGGAAGCCTCTGTAATCCGTAGGGGCGGATTTCATACGCTGCAAAAAAAGGGAGCCGACGCCGCAGCTACGGTAATTTTCCATAATGGCGAAATAGTCTAAAAGGCTGGTTTCCCTTTCCGGAGGAAGGGTAAAAAAGGCATAGCCAATCAGACGGTCAGCATCTTCCGGGAAAAAAAGGCCGTAGCCTTTATAAATTCCTTCTTGGGCCATCCGCTCAATGGAAGAGACGGGCTTCCTTTCGTCTTCCGGAAAATGCCGGATGGAATGGACGGTGTAAATGGAAAGGATTTCCTGTCTGGATAAGCGTTTGATGGATATATCCTTTGCCTGGGTTGTTTGACAGTGCATATTTTTCTCCATTTCTGCGTATTTTTATATATTACGATATGTGGAACGGGCAGCTGCGATATTCGTCCAATACTTATCAGTCCTTTACTAGAGAAAGTCCGCTGATATCGGAATCTATCACCATAGAATAATTGGTATGGTATATGACGAAGCCGGGTTTGCCGCCGTTTGTTTTTTTTACGTTTTTCTTTTCCGTATAATCGATTTCTGCCTTATCCTGCCCTCTGGCTTTGGAATAATAGGCGGCGAGCTTTGCGGCTTCTTCAAAAGTCCGGTCAGGGAGTATATCGCCGCCTGTTTTCACGATAACATGGGAACCGGGGATTCCTTTGGCGTGGAACCACCAGTCGTTGCCGGAGGCAAAGCGGAAAGTCAGATCATCGTTCTGGAAATTATTTTTCCCTACATAAATATGGTATCCGTCACTGCTGATATAATGGAAAGGGCGGCTGGTGATTTTCACTTTTTTGTCGTTGCTTTTCCGGCGGATGTAACCATTTTCAATCAGTTCTTCCCGGATTTGAACCAAGTCCTCTTCGCCGACGGCGATGTCAAGGGCGGCGCTTATGGATTCCAAATGCTCGATTTCTTCCTTGACTTCCAGAGTCAGGGTTGACAGGGCTTCATAGGTCCGTTTCATTTTATTATATTTCTCAAAATATTTTTTTGCATTTTCCAAAGGTGTGATAGTAGAATCCAAAGGAATCGTAATATCTTCGTCCGTATAGTAATTCCTTGCGGTAAGGGATTTATCCCCGGGCGCGGCCTGATAACCGTAAGTGTTGAGAAGTTCTCCGTAAACCCTGAACTTATCCCGGCGCTGTGTATCTTTTATCTGCCGTAATTGCAAATCATATTTTTTGACGTTACGTTCCAAGGCGGTCTGGACGATTCTCCGCAAATCCGCAGATTTTTGGCGGATTCGGGTGACCGCGTTTTTCTTAGCATAATATTGTTCCAACATGGTGCTGACGGAAGCGCAGTCCTCACGTTCGCCGCTCTGGTACATGGTAAGAGGCAGGGCGGAAAATTCCACAGGGGAACCGTGTTCATAGACAATGTTCGGCGAAAATGCTCCCGTACGGATATCCTCTACCGCATGATGGAAAACGGCATATAGTTTTCCGGCTTCCGCTTCGGAAAGGGATGCCGTGGGGAAATCCCCGTCGAGGCCGGCACGGAAACAAAGCTCCTGGGCAAATACCGGAGAAAGGCCGGTATACGTCTGATAAAGCGCTTTATGGACTGGCTGGCTGGAGGAAAGGATTGCCTGACAGAAGGAAGCCTCGTCCGCAGCAAGTGGATTTTGTTTATTCTGGGTTTGGGGGATAAAATAAGAACGCCCGGGAAGGACTTCGCGGACGCTGCTGACCATACCGGAAATATGTTTGATGCTGTCGATAATCATATCCTTATCGTCAGTAAAAATAATATTGCTATGCTTCCCCATAATTTCCACAATCAGGTTTTTGGCGCATAAATCCCCTAATTCATTTAAATGTTCGATTTTGATTTGGATAATCCTCTCCAAACCGGGCTGGGTAATCTGTGTAATCCTCCCGTTCTGGATATGCTTACGCAATAACATGCAAAAGCCCGGAGCGGTCATAGGGCTGGGCTTATTGGTTTCCGTCAAATAAATGAGCGGCAGGGAAGCGCCTGCGGATATGAAAAGCCGCATTTGCCCCCCGTTTACTTTGATTGTGAGCAGAAGCTCATCGTTTTCAGGTTGTGCAATTTTATAAATTCGGCCGCCTATAAGGCTGTCGTTCAGTTCTTTTGCAATACCAGCAATGGTTATGCCGTCAAAAGCCATAATAATATCCTCTTTCTATATTCTTTTTCATTTCATCCATTGGCCATTGGCTCCTGATTTATTTTCCAATTTTGATAAGAGCCTGGTGTCTGGCAATTGGTGCAATAGCTTCCGATAGAAACTTACTTTTATAAACCTGCTTTTATTAATTTGCTATAGATACCTTATACCGGCTATATATCTATATATCCATTATATCCATGTATATACTTGGAATAAATACAGCTGCCAGAACAGATGAAATACTCATTATAAATAAGGATAGCATAAAACTTGCCGTCCTTCCATACCTAATCGGGAACTTTCTTTATCGGAAGCCTTCTTTACCGGAAACTTTCGTTGCCGGAATTTTCTTTATCAGAGCTTTGTTATCAGAGCCTTTCTTTGCCATATGGCAAAAAGCAATTATCGCATTGCGGCGGAGAGGGAGCATGTCGCTGCTGCGGTCCGCCGCAGGCGGAGAATCTTGTAAGCAGGATTCTTTTTTACTTTATAGGAAATTCCTCAATAGTCAAAAATAGTGTATAATTAAAGTGGGAATAAAAAATGACATGATAAAAGAGCGAAGGTGTGGCTTCGCCATGACGTTGTTTGTGAAGTTTTTTGAAAAAGATTGGAAGCCCCGATTTAAAGGAACAAAGCAATCCATAGGATAAGTTTAATTTTTGCAGCCGGTTTATTTCCAATGTGTTATAATCAAAAAATAGGGGATAAAAGTTGGGAAGGAATCCATATCGGAAGATAAAGGGAAGGGAAATTTAGCAGAAACGAGGTAGAATATGCAATATACAGCGACATATCAATCGCCAATCGGAGGGATTCTTCTCGCTGCCGACGACATCGGTTTAACCGGGCTTTGGTTTGAGGGAGGGAAATATTATGCGGAAGGTTTGGACTTGGAACATGAGGAAAAATGGCTTCCGGTTTTTGATACGGCAAAAAAATGGCTGGACATTTATTTTTCCGGCCGTGAACCGGATTTTATGCCGCCTATGCATATGATTGGTTCGCCGTTTAGGCTTTCTATATGGAAGCTTCTTGTGAAGATACCATATGGCAGGACGATTTCATACGGGGAATTGGCAAAAATGGCGGCGAGGGAAAAAGGGATTGCCAGCATGTCACCACAAGCTGTGGGCGGTGCGGTAGGGCATAATAGGATATCCATCCTCATACCCTGCCACCGGGTAATAGGCGCAAATGGAAGCCTGACGGGATATGCAGGCGGTGTAGATAAAAAAGAAAGGCTTCTTTTGCTGGAAAATGCGGATATGGAAAAACTATTTGTGCCTTCCAAAGGAGCGGCGTTATAAAGGATGGAATGTATATTGGATGAGCGTTTGATTTATGAAATACTTTCGGCAGTGGAGGAAATCCCGGAAGGCTGCGTTGCCACTTACGGGCAGATTGCGCAGTTGATAGGCAGGGGGAAAAATGCAAGGCTTGTCGGGAAAGTCCTTGGCATGTCCGGATTTTATGGGGAGTATCCCTGCCATAGAGTCGTTAATCATGCAGGGCGGCTGGCGCCAGGGTGGCAGGAACAAAGATACTTGCTGCAGCAGGAGGGCGTTCCTTTTAAGGACGAGTTCCATGTTGACCTGGAACGCTGCCGGTGGATATGCGAAACAAACCTTGACTGAAAGGTTGAGGTATTCTATAATAATATGAAATACGCGAGAGCATTGAATTGGAGATGGCGAAAGATAATGATAAAAAGTATGACGGGTTTCGGCAGGAACGAAGTATCGGAAGAGACGCGCAGGATTACGGCGGAGATAAAATCAGTAAACCACAGGTATCTGGATGTGAATATTAAGATGCCGAAAAAGCTGGGTTTTTTTGAAGCGGCTATCCGGACGGAACTGAAAAAATATATGCAAAGGGGCAAGGTGGATGTATTTATCACCTACGAAGATTTTACGGAGTCCAATGTATGCGTGAAGTACAATAAAGAGCTGGCTGCCGAATATATGGGCTATTTAAAGAAAATGGCGGCGGATTTTGGCCTAGATAATGATATCAGGGTTTCTGCATTGTCCAGATACCCGGAAGTGCTTACGATGGAAGAACAGTCGGTGGACGAAGAAGAAATCTGGAAAGCGCTTTGCGGAACGATTCAGGGGGCCGCGGAAAAATTTGTGGAAACCAGAATGAAAGAGGGGGAATCCCTGAAAACCGATTTGATTGCCAAATTAGACGGTATGCTGGAACATCTGTCTTTTATAGAAGAGCGTTCTCCCCAACTGGTGGAAGAATATAAAGAGAAGCTGAGGGAAAAAGTCCATGAGCTTCTGGATGACGTCCACATTGATGAAAACCGTCTTTTGCTTGAGACGACAATTTTTGCGGACAAGATTTGTGTGGATGAAGAATTGGTTCGTTTACGGAGCCATATTGAGACGACGAGGCAGGCTTTGACAGATGGAGGAAGCATCGGCAGGAAGCTGGACTTTATCGCGCAGGAAATGAACAGGGAAGCCAATACGATTCTTTCAAAGACAACCGATTTGGAGATTTCCAACCATGCAATCGAACTCAAGACGGAGATAGAAAAAGTCAGGGAGCAAATACAGAATATAGAGTAGAAGCAGAAGGAAAATCCGATGAATAATCTGATTCATATAGGTTTTGGGAATATCGTAAATACGGAAAAGATAATCGCTGTTGTCAGCCCGGATTCTGCGCCTGTAAAAAGAATGGTGATGCATGCAAAGGAATCGGGGATGGCGATAGACGCTACACAGGGAAGGAAGACGAAATCCGTCCTTGTAATGGAAAACAGTCAGCTTGTGCTTTCGGCGCTTTTGCCGGAAACAATTGCAAATAGGGCACAGACAGAAAGTGGAGAGATAAATGAAGCGTAAAGGGATTCTTGTAGTTGTTTCAGGTTTTTCAGGGGCAGGCAAAGGCACGCTGATGAAGAACCTGATAAAAAAGTATGACAATTATGCATTGTCCATTTCGATGACCACGCGCATGCCAAGGGAAGGGGAAATGGATGGAAGGGAGTATTTCTTCGTATCCAAAGAAACATTTGAAGAGAAAGCCAAGCAGGGCGGGCTGGTAGAATATGCCTGCTATTGCGATAATTATTATGGTACACCAAGAGAATATGTGGAAGCACAACTGGAGATGGGCAAAGATGTGATTTTAGAAATCGAAATACAGGGGGCTTTGAAGATAAAAGAGAAGTTTCCATCTGCCCTTCTTTTGTTTGTTATGCCGCCGTCCGCAAATCAATTGAGGGATCGTCTGGCGGGCAGGGGAACGGAGACCCAGGAAGTGATAGACAAGAGGCTGCGCCGCGCCGCGGAAGAGGCGGAAGGCATTGAGAGCTATGATTACATTGTGATTAACGATGATTTGGAAGTGTGTACAAAGGAACTTCATTCCATTATCTTTGCAGCACATAATGCTGTTGACAGGAATGAAGGTTTTATAGAAAATATGCGACAGGAACTGAACGTTCTGGTGAAAGGAGAAAAATAATGTTACACCCATCTTATTCCGATTTAATGAAGGTAGTAAATAGTGAGGTTGAACCGGGGGAAGCGCCTGTGGTCAACAGTAGATATTCTATTGTAATGGCAACGTCGAAAAGGGCGAGGCAGATTATTTCCGGGGAAGAACCGATGATAGACGGAAGAGGGAAAAAACCTTTATCCGTTGCAGTAGAGGAGCTGAATCAGGGAAAAATAAAAATATTGAGCGAAGAGGAAGCGCAAGAACAGGAAGAGGAAGCAGTTGCTGCTGAAATAGAAGAGTAGCTTTGGTTATTATGAACTCTTATACCCGCATATAGTGCGGGCATAAGAGTTTTGTGTACTTCTCCGGAAAACTTTTTGGAAAATGCTGCAAAAAGTTTTCCGAAAAAATTTCCGGAGATTCCCCCGAAATTTTTCCAACAACTATCCCGGAGGATTTCCGAAAAACTATCTTGGGTTTCCCGGGCTTTTATAGGATAAAGAGAGTTATCGAGCTGCGGCAGGGGGATGGGTGGTTGATGTGGCTTGCTGCAGGCGGGGGATATAGAACAGGATTAGGCCGGTAGGCGGAAAGGTATTGTAATGGAATGAAAATATTATTAGTATCCCTTGGGTGTGACAAGAACCTGGTGGATTCGGAAGTGATGCTGGGGATGCTGGCAGAGAAAGGGTACACTTTTACGGATGATGAAACCGAGGCGGAAATTGTTGTAGTAAATACATGTTGTTTTATCAACGATGCGAAGGAAGAGAGCGTGAATACGCTTTTGGAAATGGCGGAATTGAAAAAGACAGGGCAGTTAAAGGCGCTGATTGTGGCCGGATGCCTGGCGCAGCGTTATCAGAAAGAAATACGGGAAGAGATTGAAGAAGTAGATGCCGTAGTCGGTACGTCTTCCATTGATGATATTGCAAAGGCGATAGAGGAAGCGCTGGAAGGGAAAGGAAAAGAATATTTGCAGCCTTTGGACAAAAGGCCGGCAGGCAACCAAAAAAGGCTGGTCTCCACAGGAGGGCATTATGCATACTTAAAGATTGCGGAAGGCTGTGATAAACATTGCAGTTACTGCATCATACCGAAGATACGGGGCGGGTATCGGAGCGTGCCGATGGAAGATTTGGTGGCAGAAGCGAAGGAATTGGCAAAAGAAGGTGTGAAAGAGCTGATTTTGGTAGCCCAGGAGACCACCCTGTATGGAAAAGATTTATATGGCAGAAAGGCGTTGCCCGAGCTTTTAGAAAAGTTGTGCAGGATAGAAGGGCTGTATTGGATAAGGATATTATATTGTTATCCTGAAGAGATTACGGATGAACTGATTCGGGTAATGAAAAACGAAGAAAAAATTTGCCATTATCTCGATATTCCGATACAACATGGATCGGACAGGATTTTAAAGAGGATGGGAAGGCGGACAGACAGTGCGGAAATCCGTGCCATCGTAAATAAATTAAGGGAAAATATTCCGGATATTTGTTTGAGGACCACATTGATTACGGGTTTCCCAGGCGAGACTCAGGAGGATTATGAGGAAATGGTGAAGCTTGTGGAAGAGCTGGAATTTGACCGTCTTGGAGTGTTTACCTATTCGCCGGAAGAGGGTACCCCTGCAGCCGATATGCCGGAACAGATAGAGGAGGGCGTAAAAGAGGAAAGAAGGGATGCTGTCATGGAATTGCAGCAGGAGATTGCCTATGAGGCTGCGGAGGAAATGACAGGGAAATGCCTTTATGCCATGATAGAAGGTAAAGTGGCGGATGAGGATGTTTATGTGGCAAGGACTTATAAAGATGCGCCCAATGTAGACGGCTATCTTTTTGTGGATACGGAAAGGCAGCTTATGAGCGGTGATTTTGTAAAAGTCCGGGTGACAGATTCTTATGAATATGATTTGATAGGAGAGATATGCGATGAATTTACCGAATAAACTGACGATTTTAAGAGTGGCGATGATTCCGTTTTTCGTCTTATTTATGCTTTTTCCGGTTATGGGGGAAGCGGATAAATGGATTGCCCTTGTTTTATTTATTGTAGCCAGCTTAACGGATATGCTGGACGGGCACATTGCGAGGAAATATAATTTGATAACGAATTTTGGCAAGTTTATGGACCCGCTGGCGGATAAATTGTTAGTCTGCTCGGCGCTGATTTGCCTGGTTGAGCTTGGGAGGATTGCATCCTGGATAGTCATTGTCATTATAGCCAGGGAATTTATTATCAGCGGTTTCCGTTTGATTGCATCGGATAACGGGGTGGTAATTGCAGCAAGCTATTGGGGGAAGTTTAAAACGACGTTCCAAATGATTATGATTTGCCTTATGATTGCCAATTTGGAACCGCTGCAATTATTTACGGACATCGTAATGTGGATTGCATTGATACTGACGGTTGTGTCATTGATGGATTATCTTATAAAAAATAAAGAAGTGATGAAAGAAACAAAGTAACCGGAGATGACATGGATGATTGGATAAGAGGAAGATTATGACAGTAGAATTGATATCGGTTGGTACAGAGCTTTTGCTCGGGAATATTGTGAATACAAATGCGGCATATCTATCGGAGAAATGTGCGGATTTGGGTCTATCTTGTTTTTACCAGAGTGTGGTAGGGGATAACGAAGAACGGCTTTCCGGTGTTTTGAAAACGGCCTTAGAGCGTTCGGACATCGTTATTTTATCCGGAGGGTTAGGCCCTACGGAAGATGATTTGACAAAGGAAGTTTCGGCGAAGGTAATGGGCAGGGAACTTTCTATGCATGAGCCGTCCAAAAAGCGGATTGAGGAATATTTCTCCAGCCGGAATTTGGAGCTGACAGAAAATAACTGGAAGCAGGCGATGGTGCCGGAAGGGGCTATTGTGCTGGATAATGAAAACGGTACAGCTCCGGGCGTTATCATGGAAGGGGAAGGGAAAAAGGTGATTCTGCTGCCCGGCCCTCCCAATGAAATGATACCCATGTTTGAAAAACAGATTATGCCGTATCTTTCCGGCAGCGATTTGGGGATGATTTATTCCCAGACCGTGAAAATATGCGGGGTAGGGGAAAGCAAGGCGGAAACAATGATTAAAGATATGATTGACAGCCAGACGAACCCTACGATTGCCACATATGCAAAAAACTGTGAAGTGCATTTGCGTGTGACAGCAAAGGCAAAGGACGAAAAAGAAGCGAAGAAACTGGTGAAACCGGTGGTAAAAGAACTGAAAAACCGGTTTGGGCCTTATGTATATACGACGAACGCGGATATTACGCTGGAAAAAGCGGTAGTTGATTTGCTGGTAGCCAATAAATTAACGGTGAGTACGGTAGAATCCTGTACCGGCGGGATGCTGGCGGCAAGGCTGATTAATGTTCCCGGCATTTCGGAAGTGTATAAGTCAGGCTATATTACCTATTCCAATAAGGCGAAGAGAAAGATTTTAGGGGTCAAAAAGGGGTTATTGGAAAAGAAGGGGGCGGTCAGCGAAGAGGTTGCCAAAGAAATGGCGAAGGGAGCAGCGGTAATCTCCAAAGCGGAAGTGGCAGTGTCAGTGACAGGGATTGCGGGACCGGGAGGCGGAACGGAAGAAAAGCCGGTAGGCTTGGTGTATATTGCATGTAATGTGTGCGGCAAAACAAAAGTAAGGAAATTCAATTTCCGGGGAAACCGGGCGAAAATAAGGGAAACCACCGTATCTTCCGCACTGATTTTAATGCGCCAGTGTATATTGGAATATTACAGCGAAGTGGCATTCGACAGGAGATAGGGGGTCAGAGGGGAGGATAGGCTATGGACAAACCGGAACAAGGCGCCAACAGGGAATTTGAAGGCGGTATTTTCAGCGGGGGTACAATGCAGGAAGCGCAGTCGACGGAGGCTTTGCGCATGGATAATTATTTTGATTATGCCCGTGGTATGCAAGAGAAACGGCAGGATATGCATGGTGGACAGCAGCCGGAGCAGAATCCGCAGGATGGGGGAAGGCAGGATAAGGAAGCAGCCGGCGGGAAGACAACGGCATGTCAGCCTGGGCAGCCCAAACGGGTAGATTTTATAGGGCAAAGCGGACAGGAAGGATTGCATTCGCAGCAAAATGTGCCCGGTGTAGGGATGCCTTCTCAAAGCGGCAATTGCGGATGCGGCTCTTGCCGGTGTATGCATTGCCCCAATGGGCAAAAACCGAGACATACTATGCCGGAGGTCCTGGCATTAGTAGCCGTCGTTGGGCTTGTTATAGCCCTGCTTGCGGTGGTGCTTTGTCTGGTGAAGATTTCGGCTGTGCAGCCTGTCCGGCTGGTGGAAAGCTCTGACAGCAAAGGGGCAGGGCTTCCATATTTGGAAGAAGAGCCATCCAAAGGAAACCAGAAAGGATGGGATTTTGAAAAACCTATGCCGGAAGCGGGGAATGGCGGGGACTATTACGGAGAAATAGAAGATGCCATCCGTACGGATTTGGATTATTCGATAGAATGGGAAAACTATGAATATGGAGAGGATGACAGCAGTGTAATGATTGCCGTGGATTATCCTGTAATCAAAGGGGATGTTCCCAATCTGGATGCCATTAATGATGTCATTGACGATGAAACGGAATATTTTCAGGAATATTATAAGGAGTATTCCAAATATATGATGCCAGAGGAAAAGTTTTTAGTTTATTCCGAAGGATTTGTCACTTATATGGATTCGGAAGTGATGAGTGTGGTATTTTGTGAAATGATATACACGGACTATTGGTCGGATTACGGTTTATACTGCCTGAATATTGATATGGAAAACGGAGTTGTGCTGGACAATAACAGCATCATAGAAATTAATGATGAATTTGCCGTAGATTTCCGTAAAAGATGCAGGCAGCAGAACGGAACAGTCAATGATTTGGATTCCTTAACCGACCAGGAAATCGTTTATTATCTTACGAGCGGCGGCACGTCTATTTTATTCTATACGCCTATGGGAATAGAGGTTGGGATGAATTTTGGGGAATATTATGTAACTGTGACTTATAAGGATTATGAGGATTTCCTGAAAAAGTATTAGAATATTATTCATAACTTATAAAACTTATAAATTTATAAAACTTATAAATGTATAAATTATGGAAGCATTTTCATGGTTGGAAAATGCTTCCATTTGTTTTTGTACAATATATTTAATTTTCATAAAATAGCCCCTTTTATGAAAGCAGGGTATTTTGTTTTGGGTTGAATTTCTTTTTATAATATAGCATAGGATGACAAAAAATGCAAGGGGTATTTCGGATAGCGGCAGGCTGGTAAAGATAACGGTAAATTTTTACAAATATTTGTAAGATAAAGTTTACAAAATACCTTTTAAAAATGTGAACAGAAGGTAAAAATAAGAACAGACGTTGAAACCAATTTTTTAGCCGTCAAAATCAGCGTCAAAGAAAGGAGGAAAAATATGCCAAAAAGAGGAGAAAATATTTATAAAAGAAAGGATGGGCGATGGGAAGGGCGCATAAAGGGGATGGATTTTTCCGTAAACGGAGGAAAGTATAAATCAATATATGGAAAAACCTATAAGGAAGTCCGTAAAAAAATGAATGAATTTCGGAAGGAACTTCCCTGCAGCAAGAACCCATGCATACTTATGATGAAAGAGGCATCAGAAATATGGCTGCAAGAGAAGAAAACGGAGTGGAAAGCAACTACTTACCGGATATACCGGCAGATTGTGGACAAGTATATTATCCCTTTTCTAGGAGATGTGAAAGTGAACCGATTGGATTATCAGGTTTTAAGGGATTTCCGGGTAAGGCTAAATGATGAGAAGGATATATCCCTTTCCGAGCGTTATCAATCTTATATCTGCTCTATTGTCCGGCAGATTCTTTTATATATTAAAAGCAAATATAGTCCTGGAATACAAATCCCTGAATTTCCGGTTTTTAAAAACAAGAAAAATAAGACGATGTTACCCAGCGATACGGCTTTGGCGGCGCTTGAAAATTATTTGTTGGAAAATATGGAGGAAGATACTTGCTTGGGCATCGCAATTGCACTTTATATGGGTATCCGCATCGGAGAGCTATGCGCATTGACTTGGAGGGATATTGATTTGAAAGAAAATGTAATCCGCATTCAAGGGAATATGCAAAGGGTAAGGGAGACGGCAGAAGGGGAAAAGAAAACTAAGGTCGCCGTTCTGCCTCCGAAAACGGCGGATTCGGTGAGGGCAATCCCGATTCCTCCTCTTTTGTTTCCGCTGCTGAAGGAACACCAAAAGGAGGAAAACTCATTTGTGATTTCGGGAAAGAAAAACGGATGGATTGATACCCGGACATTGCAGTACCGGTTTGAAAGGATTCTTCAAAAATGTGGCATTGCTTATTTTAATTTCCATATGCTCCGCCATGCTTTTGCAACCAGATGTGTTTCTATGGGGTTTGATATCAAAAGTTTAAGTGAAATCTTAGGGCATAGCAATGTAAAGATTACGATGTCGCTTTATGTGCATCCCACTATGCAGCAGAAAAAGCAATGGATGGATAAGCTGGTTTCTTACGAAACCTCTATTTGTTGTATGGAGGGGCATGTTCCGTATATGGTTCCGGCTTATCAGCCGTCAAATGTATCGTCAGAAGAATGTTTACAGAGTCTATAAATGCCAAATTTATCGGGATATTTTATGGCCGGTTTTCATTTTTCATAAAAGGGGCTATTTTACGAAAAAATATGCGGTGGATTTTTAATACATAGTTATGAATGTGAAAAAGGTGATGAATACATATGAAAGGGCATAATTCAAAAAAAAGCAATAATAATTGGTGGAAAATAGGGGGAGCAGCACTGGTCGTAGTGCTGCTGATAGTTTTGGCTGCGGTCGGTATCCGGTCGGGAGGAGAAAAGCAGCCGGAAGAAGAGCCGGTTTTACCGTTGGAAGAAGTGATTCCCGAAGCAGAAGAGGATGACGGAAAGGAAGAAGTAGGGAATGAGCTGCCCGAAGAGGCGGAAGAAGAAGAGGAAGACCAGCCGGAGTACATAAAAGCGTTAATGGAAATGGGCGTACCGATACCGGAAAAGGAAGTGGATTTTGAAGATTTGCAGGAAAATGTAAACAGTGATATTTATGCGTGGGTTTATATTCCGGGCAGCGAAATTGATTATCCGATTTTACAACATCCGGTAGATAACCGTTATTACTTGAATTATAACTTGGACGGCAGTTATGGCTACCCGGGATGCATCTATACGGAGAGATATAACGAAAAAGATTTTTCCGACCCACTGACAGTAGTGTATGGCCATAATATGAAAAACGGTACAATGTTTGCAGGGCTGCACAAATATGAGGACAATGAATATTTCAAAGAAAACCCTTACATATACATCTATACGCCGGAAAAGCTTTTTGTTTATGAAATATTTGTATCCCATGAATATGGCAGTGAACATTTGCTCTATCAGAAAGATTATACAAACGAGGAGCAATTTAACAGATATATTGAAAAAATTATGGGTGTCCGTGGGATGAACTGTAACCGGGCAGAAGATGTGGAAGTGACGGGGAATAGCCGTATTCTTGTGCTGTCCACATGTATGGCTGATAAACCGGATAACCGTTATTTGGTGCAAGGGGTGCTTCTGAATGAAGAATAGTCCGGCAGATGAGAAAAAGCGGCAAAAAAAGTACGGCGAACCCCGGACAAAGAAGCGGAAAGTAAAAAAGGAAGAAAGACGAAAGATAAAAGCGCTGGAAATTACAGCATGGGCATTGGTAGGATTTGCGGCATTTGCCCTTATATTGGCAGCCGTTTTCTGGGGGATGCAGATATCCGGAAGGAACAAATTGTATGGGGAATCGGATAGCAGGCAGATAGTGATGGCTTTGTCCGAATTGGCAGATGAGGAAGCAGAATTGGAAAACCAGGAGGGGAACTGGCAGGAAGGGGATGTCCGTTATCAAGGTATCCACTACCGGTATAATGAGGACATGCTGACGTTTCTATTTCTTGGGATTGACAAAATGACGGAAGTGGTTCCTGCTAAAAACGGAATAGACGGCGGGCAGTCGGACGCTATTTTCCTTCTGGCAATGAACCCGCATAACAAGGAGATTTATGTAATTGGCGTGCCAAGGGATACGATGGCTGAGATAGAAGTTTATGATAAAGACGGAACGTATCAGGGGATAGGGGTAGGTCAGATAACCTTGCAGCACGGATATGGAGACGGGGCTGCCATAAGCTGTGAACGCAGCAGGGAGGCAGTGTCAAAGCTTTTCTATCATTTACCGATTCATGGTTATTGTTCCATCAATATGGGGGCTATCCCCATAATCAACGACGCTATTGGCGGGGTGGAACTGGAAGCTTTGGAAGATATGGATTATAAAAATTTCCATGTAAAAAAGGGGGAAAAGGTAAAACTAGAAGGGATGGCGGCTTACTATTATTTACATAACAGGGATGTGACACAGTTTGGAAGCGCCGGCAGCCGTTTGGAGAGGCAGAAACAATATTTGACAGCCTACGCAGACGCGGCGATTAGTGCCGCAAAAAAGGATATTACCCTTCCTGTAACATTATACAATACATTGAGCCGGTATATGGTGACGGATATTTCCATAGACGAAGTGAGTTATCTGGCATCCCAGATATTGGGATACCGTTTTGATGGAAGTAATATTACGACCATAGCCGGAGAAACCGTCCGTGGGGAAAAATTTGAGGAATTTCATGCCGATGAAAAAGCCCTTTATGAGCTGATTCTTAAAGTGTTTTATGAGGAAGTGGAAGAAATGGAAAAGTAGCCCTTTACGGAGGACTGCCCGGAATAGGCAGTATGGATTCGGTATTAGGCCGAAAGGCTTGATATAACCACATGATTTTTTGGGGAAAGGAGAAAGAGAATGAAAAGAAAGAAATTTTATAGTATGCTGGCGCTTGGTATGGCCATGACCCTTGTAGCTGGCATGCCTGTTAGTGCGGCTGTATCCCCTGACACGGGCAGTACGGATTTTCCGGTAGTCGGTGACACAGATACGGTTGTAAAGGACGACAATCAGGAAGTTGTCGTAGGAAAGGATGAAGACGGTACTACAGTTTATATTAAGGTAGAAGCGTCTGTGGATTCTAACTCTACGATAGAGGAGATTGTAAATAAGGAAGATTCTGTAACGACACAGGGCGGGCAGAAAGTAGAAGCTTCCGAAGAGCTGAAAGTTCCTGAAGCAGTAGAGGATAAGGAACAGGAAGCAACTCTTAAGGCAGAGTCAAAAGAACAGTTCAAAAACATTAATGCAGATGAAATCAAGGCAGACAAAGCCGGCTTACAGATTACGGTTACTCCGGTAGCCGCAGCAGTACAGTCAGTGGCTAAGGCAGCAGCTGCAAAAATGGCTGAACAACTGGGATCAGGAAATGCAAACTTGTTGGCATCTGCTGACATTTCAATTCCGAATCTTCCGAAAGGTGAATCTGTCAGAGTAACAATACCTATGAATAATGAAAAGCCGGATACATCGAAATACAATTATTATGTGCTTCATTATGACCAGGTGAACGGTGTTTGGGAGACATTGCCTGCAACGGTTACAGCAGAAGGTATTGTTGTAGCAACCTTTAATTCCTTCTCGCCGGTATTTGTGGTGAAAGCGGAAAAACAGGATAATGTAGACAATAATAACAACAATAACAATAATGACAACAATAATAACGATAACAACAACAGCAGTAGCTCAGGCAGCTCTAGCAGCTCCAGTAGCTCCAGCTCTACAGACAATGCGAAAGCAACGCCTGTACAGGTTGCGAATACCCCTGTAAATCCGGCAGTTTCTCCTAAGACCGGAGAATAATCCAGATGGGTAAGCAGACAGTGATTAATCATGCATGATTAGCCGACGGGTAATGCCCGTTTAGATTGAATTCCCAACATGTGGTTTTTCTGCCGCCCCGTGCAAACGTAGGCGGCAGAATGCAACGAATCATGTATGATGTGGCTGTAAAAGGCAATCCAAAAGATTAAGAAACATAATTTTAATAGAACTCCTTATTTTTTGAGGTTGAAGGTTAGTAAGTTGATAAAAGAAAAGAAACCAGTATAGGCGCTGGGGTGTGCGCCTATACCGGTTAAAGTTATGAATAGGGAATGAGGATAGAGGAGAAGCGGGCATGGATTCATTGGCAACAGATATAAAAAAGATATTTGGCGAAGATGGGGCAATGGGATGTCAGGAGATATATGCCGGAAAATCCATTGCTTATAAAGCATTGAAGCGCCTGTTTGATATGGCAGCTTCGTCTGTAGCGTTAATCGTATTGTCACCTGTTTTTTTGGCTGCCGCACTGGCTATCTATTTGGAAGACGGCGGACCGGTATTTTTTGTCCAGCCCAGGGCAGGCAAGGATATGAAACCTTTTCAAATGTATAAGTTCCGAAGTATGTTCAAGGATGCGGACAAGCTGTTTGCGCAGCTTCAGGAACAGAACGAACAGTCGGGACATGCTTTTAAGATAAAGGATGACCCACGGATTACAAAAGTGGGGAAGTTTATAAGGAAATATAGCATTGATGAACTGCCGCAGTTGATTAACATTTTAAAAGGCGATATGAGTATCGTAGGGCCAAGACCGATACTGACTTTCCAGATGGAAGGATGCAATCCATACCAAAAACAAAGGCTGACGGTAAAACCGGGGCTTACCTGCTACTGGCAGATTAGCGGCCGGGCAGAAATCCAATGGGAAGAATGGGTGGAGTTGGATTTGAAATATATTAAAGATATGAGTATTGGAACGGATTTGGCAATTATTATGAAAACAATTCCTGTGGTACTGAAGGGGGATGGGGCGTATTAGGACAAAGAAGCTGCTCTTTATCCAAGGAGGTACACGGGTTAAGGAAGATATATGACCCCTTTTTATGCTGACGGATTCTTATTCCGGGTTTTGAGATAATTATAAAGGGATTCATGCTGGATGGTATTCTTTTCGTTGAGGCTTTATGGGAAGGAAGAAAAGCTATAGGTGGGAATGTCAGAATATTATTTGCTGTTTTATAACCAAACATTCAATATTGTCAGATAATTTATGGCAGGTAACTGTGTTTTATATGCCTTGTCCTTTTAAAAGGGAAAAATATATAAAATCTTTTCTTTTTTTACCTTATAAGAAAGTCCTTCGCCAGAAGGATATAAATTGAGGAAGTGCCGAAGACACTTTTTTACCATATAGGAAAGTTTTCCGAATTTCCCATATGGTAAAAAGCAATTATTGCACTGCGGCGGAGGGGGTATGTCGCTGTTGCGACCCGCCGCAGGCATAGAATCCTGCAAACAGGATTCTTTTTTGCCATATAGGAAAGTCCTTCATAAGAAAGACATAAATTGAGGAAGTGTCGAAGACACTTTTTTATCCTTACAACTGGTTTTCATAATGCGGCATATTTTGTCCTGACATTTTATGTAGCCTATATCTTTTGAGCCATTTCATTTTATTTCCTTTCGGGCAGTTCTCTTTTTTGCCGCAGAGATATTGGTACATTTTTCAGCGGGAATTTTTTTAATATCCTATATGCTCTGCTTGCAGTTCTTTTGATAAACCTGAGGATTCTTTGTTTTGTGCAGTTTTATCCAAGTATGGTCAAGGCTGCTGCGCTATGTCCAATACTTAGATGGGAAAAAATGGCTGTCGGTAAAGGGATTAACGAAATTTTAATAAAAGAAATATTCTTATAATAAATAGTATATGGAAGAAGTTTATTCTGGATATGTAAAGGAAAATCCGGGATGATTCCTGAAAGCAAGGCAAAAGCCGGCCATAGGAATGATGTGAAAGTCAGAGGGAATAGGGCAAATCAATGGAAAAAGTAATAACATGTTCTATGTCAAGAGAAGATGTGGAAAAGGATTGTATAGAATGGGCAAAAGAAATTGCGTCCGTTTATCAACCGGATTTATTAATTTTTATAGCGAAGAGTGGGTTCCTTTTTGCAAAACCGATGGTTTCGGTTTTTGGCTGCCAAATGGTGGAGATTGCCGCCAGCCGTCCACAGAGTGCGGCAAAGGATAGAGCCGGGGGCATCATAAGGCATATTCCGGAAAAGATAATTTTAACCATATTAAGTTCCCCATTTATGTATTGGTTCCACGAGCATAAAAGGGAACGTAAGATTAAAGTGCCTGGCAGGCTGGTACAGGAGGCGGAAAGGCCGCACCATAAAATATTGCTTGTGGATGATTCCGTGGATACCGGATGGACAATCTTCCATGTGAAAAAAATTATCCGGACCTACTTTCCCAAGGCGGAAGTAAAAACGGCCGGCTATGCACTCATAGAGTATAGCAGGAAGCGCGTGGAAGTGGATTTTTACCGGCATAAGAACAAAGTCATCTTAACGGCAACATCCAGAAAATCAAAGCAATATGATGGATTTATACGGGATTATGAGGAGTGGGAGAAGGGAAATGAAGAGGCGGGTTAGGTATTTTATTGGGAAATGGTTTGGGGCGGGGGATTGGAAGGTACAGAGGATGGTGAGCCGGGCAGAGGTGGTTTCGTTTGATATTTTCGATACGCTGGTCAAAAGGAATGTAAAGGTGCCGGAAGATGTACATCGGGAAGTGGAGAAAAAGTTTTTTGAGAAAACAGGGGTAAAACTGGATCATTACCAAAGGCATAGGGTAGAGGCGGAGAGGGAAGCGAGAAGGGAAGAGCGGGGGGAGGAAACTAGCCTAGAAGAAATTTTCCGGCATATGAGGGGGATACCGGAAGCTTATAAGGGGATGCTCCTGCGTTTGGAAGAAGAGACGGAAGTGGGGATATGCTGCCCCTGCCAGAGGGTAAAGCGTTTTTATCAAATGGCGAAGAAGAAAAAGAAACCAATCCTGATTACTTCCGATATGTATCTTCGCGAAACGGTTATCCGGAGAATATTGAAACGGTGTGGGTATGGGGATTTTGAAAGGCTATACCTGTCGTCATCATACGGTTTGTGCAAATCTACCGGAACTATTTATGATGTCATAAAGAAGGATTATCCGTTACGGAGAGGGAAGCTGCTGCATATCGGGGATCATGTGAAAAGCGATTTTTGGATGGCAAGGAAAAAGGGGATAAAGGCTTGTTTGATTGACGGGCAGGAGATAAACCTGAAATATTGGAAAAGAAGGAAAAAAGGGGATTTCCGGTACGAAAAACTTTTTTCTTTTATGAATAATCATACCGGCAATCCGCATAGTGAGGCTGCATCTATTGGATATGAAATATTGGGGCCTATGCTTTTAGGATATTGTATGTGGATGAAAGAAAAAACCCAAAAGGATAGCATAGATAAAATATTTTTTCTAAGCCGGGAAGGAAAAATTTTGCAGGAGGCATTCGGCATCTTATACCCGGAATGCCGGATACCGCAGCATTATTTATCGGTTTCAAGACAATCCCTGCTTGTTCCGCTTCTTGCAGATGTATCGGATTTTGACGGATTAATCGAAACGATAAAGTGCTATTTCCATGTTCCCGTGTTAAAGACAATACAAACCGTATGCCTGTTGGATGGACGGGAATTTAAGGTAGGGCTGGCGCAAATCGGGCTTGGGGAAGATGCGGATATTTACGGGATACCGGACAGCAAAAAGGAAGCCGTATTTTCCCTGATAAAAAAATTGGGGAAAGAGCGGTTCCTGCAGCAGAAAAGTTATGTGGAAAAATATTTGAAGGAAAATGATTTTACAGGGAATGTGGCGATTGCCGATATCGGATGGGCAGGTACTATGCAGAATGCGTTGCAAAAATACAGGAAGGGAACGGATACCGTTATTCACGGGTACTATTTTGGCGTCAGGAATTTGGAAAACGACAGGTATTATCAAGGTTTCCACAGGAAGGGGTATTTCTTTGAGCCGGGGAGAAATGAAGATTATGATTTGATGACAAGATTTACCCAAGGTATTCTGGAACTGCTGTTTTTAAATAAGACCGGCAGCGTACAGGCATATGGCACCAGGCAGGAGGGGGATGGAGATGGGCAATCGGTCATTCCCTTATTGGCAGAGGCGGAGTATGGGGGAAAGGAAGGGGAGTTTATTGATGAGGTACAGCGTGCAGCGTTGAGATTCCTGCGATTGGCAAGAAAAGATTTTATTCTGGAAAAGAATCTGGAGATGAAAGCAAAGGATGCGATGGAGGCCTATGCTAATTTTGCGGTATACCCCAATTTATCTTCTCTGCAAGTATTTGAGGATTTTAATTTTGTGGATGGGAACGTAAGAAAAGTATTGCCGGAACATAGTATTTTTTATTATTTGCTTCATATCGGGGAGCTGAAACAGGAAGTCAACCGGAGCATATGCAAAATATTCCTTTTAAAAAAATTTTTTAAAGTCAGATTCCCGTATTTCCAATTGTTGAAATGGATGGTCGTAAAACTGGATATGAAGAGCGAATATAGAAAAAAATATTTCAGTCAGTGAGGGTAAGATATGCATATATTATATGTTGCGGATGGGGATTCCAAATATGGGGCGCCTAACTCGCTGTTTCAACTTGTGTCGGAAATCAGAAAAATAGATAGTACCTTCAAAGTAAGTGTGGTGGTTACGAAAAATTCGGATAGAATAGAAGATTATCAAAAGTTGGGGTGCGATGTGTACCGGGTTTTTTATGAACCTTTTTACCAGGGTATCCCCTACGAGTATTGGAAAATTCCTATAAAATTGATATTCCGCGGCATTTTGTATTTATATGGCTGTTGCGTGTCGGTAAGGGAATTGGAGAGGCAGTTGGATATGGAAAAGGTGGATATTATCCATGCCAATTCATCCAGGGAGGACTTTGGGGCAAGGGTCGCCGAAAAATACGGGATACCGCTGGTATGGCATATCAGGGAGTTTAGTGATTTGCATTACCGCTGCTTTAGTTATCGGAGAAATTATATTGATTATATGAATAAGACAGCAACGGAAATGATTGCAGTATCCAATGTGTTAAAAGAACATTGGGTACATAAGGGGATTCAGGAGCCGAAGATTGTCCATATTGACAATGGGGTAAAAGAGAATGAGCAGCGAAAGCAAAGATATCCGAAAGGGAAGGAGACGATACGATTGGTAATGCTGGGTTTGCTGAATTGGGCAAAAGGCCAGCACCAAATCATAAAGGCAATCGCTCTTTTGCCAAAAGAGGAACAAAAAAGGGTGCGGTTGGATATCGTAGGGGATGGAACGGCAGCATATACGAACACGTTAAAACAATTGATAAAGGAAAACCATTTGGACGGACAAGTCCGGTTGTTGGGTTACCAAAAGGATTTTTACCGGGAATTATGCCAGTATGACTGCGGTATCATGTGTTCAAAGTGTGAAGGGTTCGGAAGGGTCACTGTAGAATATATGATGGCAGGGCTTCCGGTTATTGCTTCGGATACAGGGGCTAACCCGGAATTGATACAGAATGGGTACAATGGAATGTTGTACCGATATGAGAACATAGAAGATTTGGCAGACAAGATAATGTATTTGTTAAGCCATACGTCTTGTATGGAAATGCTTGGATGTAATGCCTATGCATGTGCGGTAACGAAATATACGGCATCCATTAACGCGTGGAAGATATATGAGGAATATAAAAAAATTTTGAAGGAGTAAAAAATTGAAAATCAAATGCCGAAATATTTTTTTAGCTATTTTCGTTTTATGGTATGCGAATGAATTCATTTGCGGCACTACTTTGAAAGCGGTTTTCGGTATTCCGACCGGCTGGATAAACGGTATGGTAAAGTATTTGACGCTTGGTTTGCTGCTTATCCAAATCGCTTTTGGGCAAACATATAAAAAGAAGGAATTTATCGGGATTGGTATGATATCCGTTCCGTTTATTATTACGGCAGCGGTATCGGGGAACTATTCTTTGCTGTCGGCATGGATGTTTGTCATCGCTGCCAAGGATGTGGATTTTGATAAGGTTGTAAAAGCAGTATACCGGATATTATTTGTGATGATTCCTTTGACAATCATATTGCGTTTTGCGGGGGTAATGGAGGAATTTACAAAACCGAGGGGGGAAGCGGTGAGGTACTCTTTGGGGTTTTCCCATCCGAACCAGCTTGGGATTGTGATGTTTCAATTTGTGGTTTGCCACTGTTATTTACGTAGAAATAAGCTGAAAATAACCGATTACCTTCTCATTGTAGCTGTCATACTGTTCATATACATAGCTCCAAATTCGCAGTCCGCATATTTGTCCATATTCGCTTTTCTAATACTATCAATATTTTGCGGGGAATGTCAGAAGCATTCATTAAAAATAACGGATATCTATGGGAAAATGATACTCTTGTTTTCCTTTTTGCTGAATGCCGTAAGCATTTTTTTATCGGTTATGGATATTCGCCGGTTTCCTCTTTTATGGAAAATGGATACCCTGATATCCAACCGGTTTGCCGCCAGCTATAATACACTTCAAATTTATGGGATAAAGCTGTGGGGGCAGCAAGTGTTTTTATATGAGGAAGAAAGAATCCAGACAGGGATGGTAGACGGGGCAGGCAGATTGTATTTGGATAATTCGTATATGACTCTTCTGATAAAATATGGCGTGATATCTTATTTGATTTTTTCGATTGCATATTTGCTTTTAATGGATTATTTTAGGAAGAAAGAACAGTATTTTATGGTTACTGTACTCTTTATGTTTGCTTTATATGGGGTAATGGAAAATTGTATGTTTTCCGCTTTCCATAATGTGTACCTTCTTGCATTTGCACAGATGTTGTACGGGAAACTGGGGGAAGAAAAAGGGAGTTTGCCTTCTTCAAAGTTTTTTGCTGCTATTTTGGAAAGAGGGAAAAGGGATGAAAGGTAATACATTATTGAAAAATACAGTATTGCTTTCCATAGGAACGCTGTTTGCAAAGGGGATGCAGTTTTTACTGGTCCTCTTAGTCAGTTATTGGCTGACAACGGAGCAATACGGCTTGTTTGATGTTTTAAACACGTACATTACTTTATTGCTGCCGCTTTTATCGCTGGCAACGGGAGAGGCGGTTTTCCGGTTTTGTGCTTCAGCCGAAAGCATAGAGGAGAAGGCAAAATATATTACAAACGGATTGTGCATTACCAGCGGCCTTTTAGTGTTATGCCTATTGGTTTTGTTTGGGCTGCAGAAAGCGGGAGTGACGGGATTGAGAATGCCGTTTGCCTTGTTGTTGGTATCCCAGCTATACAATTATTATTTTCAGGAATATGTAAGAGCTATTAAGCAGCTCAAAGTATATACCTGGAATTTAATCATATCCACTTGTATGATTATCTTTTTTTCCATAGCGCTTGTCTATGGGATGGGATTGGGCTTACAGGGGTTGCTGCTGGCGCATTTCCTTGGGTATTTGGCCGGCGATTTTTTTGTTGTGTTTTATACGAAGATATGGCTGTACCTGGACAGGAAAGCGATAAACGGCAGGATAGCAAAAGAGATTGTAAAATATTCGCTGCCTCTTGTTCCGAATAATATTTCATGGTGGATTTTGAGCGTATCGGACAGGCAGATTATCCATCATTTTATGGGGGCCGCTGCCAATGGGATTTATGCCATAGCCAATAAAATCCCGGCTTTATATAGTTCTGTTTATACAACTTTTAATGTGTCCTGGCAGCAGGAGGTAGTGGAAAAAATGGAAGACCCGGATAGAGGGGTTTATTTTAATGAAATCTATAACCGGGTGATGGTTTTTTTATTTACATTATGCAGCGGGATATTAAGCGTAGTCTTTCTTTTATTTTCCTTTATATTTGACAGCAGGTATCACGAAGGGTATCTATATGTGCCAATTCTTTTGAGCGCAGCTATTTTTGCTTCCCAGATGCAGTTTTGCGGGGGGATACAAATCGGGCTGAAAAAGACGTATGAAAATGGGATGACAACAATCGCCGGGGCAGTCATAAACTTAGCGGTGAACATAACGATGATACGATACTGGGGGCTGTCTGCCGCGTCGTTTTCCACTTTGATTGCTAATTTGTCGGTTGCCTGGTTAAGGAAAATGAGGTTGAGGAAAGTCGTTCAATTTAAGTATGAAAAAAAGACATGGTTTGCGGCCGCTTTTTATCTGTATTTCGTATTTACTGTTTACATATGCCAAGGTAATATGCTTTTTAAATGGCTGCATGTGGCGGCAGCAGCCATTATGTTCCTTATATTCCAAAAGGAATTTTTGATACGGATGATGGCACATAGGGGGAGGTCGGAAAGGGGAAGGAAATGTCGGTAAAATTGAGTGTAATTATCTCCGTATATAGTGCGGAAAAATACATCGGGCAATGTTTGGACAGCATTTTATCCTCCTCATTGGGGAACGGGCAAAAGACTGTTCAAAACCGTTGGACGATATGTGCAAATGCCTGGAATATAACTGGTCCGATTTTGTGCAACAGCTTGGCTGATTTGGTTTATTATGAAGCTGGGGTTGGATCGCTGGAGGGGAGGAAATATAACCAGCCCGCTTAGAATAAGCAGGCAGGCTGGTTAGGTTGGGTGGCTTAGAATAAGCATGTTGGCTAGGTTAGGTGACTTGTCTGGATGATTAAGGTCTATAATTCATAAATTTCTTAAAGATGAAAAAGGAAGGCAAAAACCATGCGGTAAATACTTCCGGTTCTTTTAACAACAGGTTTTCAACAGCATCAATGGAACACCAAGAAAAATCATCAATTTCTTCCGGATTAGGAAATACACTTATATTTTTAACCTGACCAAACAGTATATGGTCGTATTCGTATTCCGTTAAATTATTATCAAATTGATTTCTGTAAACAAATTGGCCGATTTCCTCCAAATCCGATTTTATGCCAAATTCCTCTTGTAACCGCTCCGAAGCAAATTCTAATAGGTTGCAATCGCTGGCCGGATGGCTGCAACAGGTATTTGTCCATAAGCCTCCGGAATGATATTTGTTGATGTTGCGTTTCTGCAGCAGGATTTCATTTTTTTCATTAACTATATAAATGGAAAATGCCCTGTGGAGCAACCCCTTTTCATGGGCTTCCTGCTTTGACGTTTTGCCAATTTGTTCGTCGTCATAATTCACAATTACGATATCATTTGTGTTGTTCATAGTATGCCTCCGGTTTTTATAGTATATTTAATTTGGATGTTTGCCCAATGAAATTTAGCAGTTGTTATTTGTTTTATATTATACTATGCTTCCATATTGGAAACAAGTGGAAAAATTATGGAACGGGGAGTTATATTTAAGGGGTGTTAAATTTAATATTGATAATAGGATAATTTTATAGTAGCATTAAAATATCATGAACAAAGGGGATTAGAAAATGTATAATGATATAATCAATAGTTTTTTAAATAATATAAGAGCAATTAGATTTTATATAAGCAGTGTGGATCAAACTATGGATAGGCCTTGGCATAGGGAGCTAGTTGGTAACAAGGATTCTGTCCTTGCGTCTATGATTTACTATGTTGCAAAGGCTCAACAACGGGGAATTAACTTATTAGAAAGTCCATCGCCGATGGAAGATATGCCTGAAGAAATAGTCGGTTATATTAAAGAAATTGAAAGAGTAGTCCAAGAAATTGAGAGTGATGGTAATAATGTATATTTTCATAGGTATTTACCAAAAGGTGTTAAAGAGGAATATCAGAAATTAGAAGCTATTGAAAAACAGAAGGAGATTCTATATAGAGGTTCATTGCTGTTGTTAGTTACTTATTTTGAAAACCTTATTGCAGGAGTTATGAGAGAAAGCTTTATAAAATATCCGCAGCGCATATCTTTAGATGAAAAATCTGTTTCTTATAAAATTTTAGCAGAAATGAATGATATTGAAGAGATAAAAAATATTCTGATTGATCAAGAAGTAACAAATAAAATGTATGAATCATTACTAGATTGGAAAAAATACTTTCAAAAAAATTTAAAGCTTAATTTAAAAGCATGGGAAGATGAATTTGAAGTTATACAAGAAATAATTGCTAGAAGAAATTTATATGTACATAATAATGGTATTGTTAATAATATATATATTAAACTCGTTAATGGTATGAAAAAAGATTCTGTAGGGGATAGATTAAATATTGATAGGGAGTATATAGATAATGCAATAGATATAATAGAATATGTAGGGATGTCTCTTGTTCTCGAAACGTGGCTAAAAGAATGTGGAGACAATCAAGACGATATAAGCAATATTTTAGGGATAATATATGAAGAATATTTAGAAATGCATAGATGGAAAATGGCACAATATTTTTATGAAATATGTTTAAAGAGTCAGAAACTTTTAGATGCGGATAGAATATTATGTAAAATAAATAATTGGCAATGTTATAAATGGTTAGGGGAATATGATAAAGTCAAGGATGAAGTGGAAAAGTTAGATATATCTGCATATCAACCTAAATATATTTTAGGTGTACTTGCTTTAGGTGAAGATTATGAAAGGTTTTTTGAATTTTATGACAGTCAAACGGACATAGGAGAAGCTGAATTAAAGGAATGGCCTTTGTTTATGAAGCTAAGGACATGTGAGGAATATATGAGGCGTTTTCCGGAAATGAAGGTTGAAGAAAAAGAGGAAATAGAATGTAATGGGAATACAAAAGCTGTTGTTGATGGCTAATCGACAACATTTTTTATTATGTAGGAGGTAAAAGTATGTTTGTTGAAATTTATAAATGTAAAATGTGTGGAGAAAGGATTAAGAAGGCATACGTAAGTGACATAATTGCAGATATAGAATCGCTGAAGGAAAGAAATGAAAATAGACATTTTTGCCCAAATGGAGATATTGGTGTAATGGAATTTGTAGGATTTAGAAAAATAGAAAGATAAAAAGGGTATTTGGAAGATAGTCAGTCAATACAGAAAATGAAACAGTCCTCTTTTTATATGATAGTCTCTTTATCTCTGGTCGACTGCCACTACACAAAGAAGATATTATTTATTTGATAAAATGGTAAAAATAAAGGGGTGATGAAACGTAGAAAAGAAAAAAATGGATAGACCAACGGATAATCCCCGGACTGAAAAAATAGGTTTTAGAATGTGGTTGACTAG
>Ga0137307_100937_pt1 | contig 30503 bp, 33 predicted proteins | sample NAcewD2O_March_2_FD_97180 | JGI IMG/M metagenome (GOLD analysis project Ga0137307, IMG submission 97180) | Mouse cecal microbial communities from Vienna, Austria - N-Acetylglucosamine amended D2O_March | ecosystem: Host-associated > Mammals > Digestive system > Large intestine > Cecum | place... | reverse complement strand
TCTTTGGCGAAGAGAGTCGGATAACGTTTTAAAGAACTTAAAACGGGAAGAAAACAGAAGACTTGAAACACAAAATAAAAATAGCAATAAATTATCTGATAGACAGATGCTTGTTCGGTGAATGACTTTATAATTGAGAAATCTGCAAGAATTCATTTAGAAATTGTTTATTTTTATGTTAGAGCCATGTTATCTGTGTCCGGTATTCTTATCATAGACATCAGGAAAGAACAGCAAGATAGGAAAGAAAACGCGGAGAAATGTAAGTTAAAAATTTTAGATAATCAGGAGGAAAAATCATGAAGACAAGAGAAATCAGACAGGAGTATTTGACAGGAGAAAGAGCATTATTCCAGGGAGAGAATTTGGAAATCTACGACAGCATTTTTGCGGATGGAGAGTCGCCGCTGAAAGAGAGCCATGATATCGAACTGGAGGGCTGCATGTTCAAATGGAAGTATCCCTTCTGGTATGCGAAGAATATTACCGCCAGAAACTGTACCTGGTTTGAGATGGCCCGTGCAGGGGTATGGTATACAGACAATATCACGGTGGAAAACGCAGTGATCGAGGCCCCGAAGAATTTCCGTCGCTGCAGGGGCGTAAATTTACAAAACGTAAATTTTCCCAATGCGGCCGAAACACTTTGGAATTGTGAGGATGTGACAATGGAACATGTGACGGCTAAAGGCGACTACTTTGCCATGAACAGCCAGAATATGGTGTTGCGGGATTTCCAGCTGGTGGGCAACTATTCCTTTGACGGGGTAAAGAATATGGAGATTCATAATGCCCGGATGCTTTCCAAGGATGCATTCTGGAACAGCGAGAATGTGACGGTATATGATTCCTTCATTTCCGGAGAATATCTGGGCTGGAACGCAAAGAATCTGACACTGATTAACTGCACCATTGAGAGCCTGCAGGGGATGTGCTACATCGATCATCTGGTTATGAAAAACTGTAAGCTTCTCAACACTACACTGGCGTTTGAGTATTCCACGGTGGATGCGGAAATCACAGGAAAGATTGACAGTGTGATGAACCCTTCCAGCGGTGTGATCCGGGCAGACAGCATTGATGAATTGATCATTGAAGCGGATAAGGTAGATCCATCAAAGACAAAGATCATATGCGGAAGAGAGCTGAAGGAGGCGGTATGAGCCTGTTTTTGAAGGGAATTCTGATCGGGCTGCTCTTTGGCGTACCTGTGGGGGCTGTCGGAGCCATGACCGTGCAGAGAACCTGGGAACATGGGATAAAAGCCGGACTTCTTACAGGAATGGGGTCTTCGGCCGCAGATTGCATATATGCGGGAATCGGGGCTTTTGGGCTGACCATAGTGTCAGATTTTCTTCTGGAATACCAGACGGTTATCCATTTGGCAGGAGGAGGCATTGTCCTGTTGATGGGAATCCGTCTGCTTCTCCGAAAAGGAGGGGCGGCGGAAGTTCCGGCAGTGTCAGGAAGATTTAAGATATTTTTGTCGTCCTTTGCCGTAGGGATTACGAACCCGGCGGCAATATTAACTTTCCTGTTTGCTTTTTCCTGGTTTGGCATTGCGGGAGGCAGTGCAGGAAAAAATGGCTGGCTGGTGGTTTTAGGAGTATTTGTCGGAACCTATTTCTGGTGGGGAGGGCTGACCGCTGTGGTTGCTTTTGCCAGAAGAAAGAAAAGGACAGAAAGTTTCCAGAAGATGAACCGGATTTTTGGGGCAGTTTTAAGCCTGTTTGGAATCCTCGTTTTTATACGGGCAATTCCCAGATAAATTTCTTATCATCAAACAGAAAATGTTGATAGAGGAATGGTTGAATATGAGAAAAATATGGATTTTATTGTGGGCTATGCTTGCCTTGTTTTCTCTAACTGCGTGCGGAGAGGACAACGGGCAGGCTGATGTTTCAAACTCAGTACCGGAGACAGTCGGAACAGAAGGTATGCTACAGTCTGCCGTTGATCAGGGATCGGAGAGTGCCAATGCAAAGGAAGCGCAATCCTCAGATACAAGTTCAACGGAATCTGTGACAGAAGACATACAGGAGAGATCTGTTTCTGATTCAACAGGAAGCACGGCAGAAACAGCAGAGGATATAAATGAAGCAAAGCCTGTACAGGAAACAGAAATGAGTGAAGCAGGTGGAATGGAAACAGATACCCAAAATGATCGAGAGGAGAATGTAGTGATGAATATGAAGGTACAGGTTGGTGATACGATATTTTCAGCCGCATTGGAAGAGAACGTAGCAGTATCTGCTTTGGTGGATATGATGCGGGAAAGTCCGGTAGTGCTTCAAATGAGCGACTATTCCGGCTTTGAAAAGGTAGGTCCTCTGGGAACCAGCCTTCCTGCAGACAACAGTCAGACCACAACCCACGCCGGAGATATTGTCTTGTATAACGGGAACCAGATTGTTATTTTTTACGGCTCTAATTCCTGGAGCTATACAAGGCTGGGACATATTGATGATCTGACGGGGTGGGAAGAGGCTCTTGGAAACGGGGATGTGACGGTGACATTTTCTTTGGACTAAATACGATAGAAAGTTTGGAGGTGCAATATGCCATACAATTTTGATGAACCTGTCAACAGGAAAAATACCCATTCACTGAAATGGGATGTGAAAGAGCAGGAGCTGCCTATGTGGGTGGCAGATATGGATTTTCAGACAGCGCCGGACATTCAGGAGGCAATCAGGGAAAGGGCAGCCCATGGCATATTTGGCTATTCCATTGTGCCGGAAGAATGGTATCAGGCATATATGGGCTGGTGGGAGAGACGGCATCATTTTTCCATGGAAAAGGAGTGGCTTGTTTTCTGTACAGGAGTGGTTCCGGCTATTTCCAGTATGGTGCGCAAGCTGACAACAGCGGGAGAAAATGTTCTGGTTCAGACGCCGGTTTACAATATTTTCTTTAATTCCATTGTGAATAACGGAAGGAATATTGCAGAAAGTCCATTGCAATATGACGGAAACACCTATCAGATGGATTTTGAAGATCTGGAACGAAAACTTTCTGATCCCCAGACCACGCTGATGATTCTATGCAATCCCCACAATCCGGTGGGAAGAATCTGGAGCAGAGAGGAACTGGAGCAGGTTGGTAAGCTGTGCAGGAAATATCATGTGACCGTGATTTCAGATGAAATCCATTGTGATCTGACCAGTCCCGGTCAGGAATATATTCCCTTTGCCTCGGTTTCGGAAAACTGTAAGAATAACAGTATTACCTGCATGGCTCCCACAAAAGCCTTTAATCTGGCTGGACTGCAGACAGCAGCAGTGGCCGTTCCAAATCCCAGCCTGCGGCATAAGGTCTGGCGGGGACTGAATACGGATGAGGTGGCAGAACCGAATTCCTTTGCGGTGGAGGCGGCTGTGGCTGCTTTTACGAAAGGGGAGGCGTGGCTGGATGCTTTAAGAGAGTATATTCAGGAAAACAAAAATTTTGTAAAGGATTTTTTGAAGAAAGAGGATTTGCATATCAGGCTGGTTCCTTCACAGGCCACCTATCTTTTGTGGCTGGACTGCCGGGAAATGCAGGGGTGTGCTGCTGAATTTACACAATATTTGAGAGAGCATACAGGACTGTATTTGTCGGAGGGACAACAGTATGGGGAAAGCGGATGTTCCTTTATCAGAATGAACATAGCCTGTCCCAGGAGCCGGCTGGAGGATGGGATGAAACGGCTTGCAGAAGGAGCCAGAAGTTATGAGGAATGGATACTTGCCAGATGCTGATATGCGATTTCAGCATTGGGGAAAAAATCTTTCATCTTGATAAAGAGAGAAGGTGGTAGCTTGGGAAAATGATAATCGTAACCTTTTCCGACCCGGAAGAACAGGTTGTAGAAAAAATCAAGGCAGTATTGGCTGAAGACCATGAAATAGAGTGTATCTCCATTGTAGACGGAAAAGAAATGACGTTTGGTGATGTGGAGATACGGACAAAGCAGCGGAAAGTCTTTTTCAAAGGAAAAGAAGTGGAATTGACTCCAAGAGAGTTTGATGTCCTGTATACACTTGCCTATTATCATGACCAGGTGCTGACTACCAGACAGATTTATAAGGCAATCACTGGGGAAGATGTCATGGGCGATTATCATGGTATTGAAAGCAGTGTATACTCCATAAGAAAGAAACTGGGGCGTAATATTATCCAGAATATCCGTGGATATGGATATCAATTTAAAAAAGAGAAATAAACAATAGCCAGAAACGAACGGATTGGTATGAAGTTGTTTCTGGTTTTTTTATATAATTTTAAGAAAATCGAGAGAAAAATGAATTTACGCTGAAAGTGCATTGAAATACATCTGATAAAATGAGAGTAGCTTTAAAAACTGATATTTGATGAAAACCGGGGATATCCCGTCAAAGAAAAAAACGGTGCTTTGACGGGTACATCAGTACGCCGGTTGACATTCTTTTACTCCCTTCTGGCTCTGTTTTAGAGTCAGGGGGATTTTATATTTGCAAAAAGAATATGTGAATGTTGCTATTCATGATAGACAGCACATGAGTTCCAATATAAATGCCTGTGGTGGCTGGTTAAAAAAATCATCAGCCATATACAGGCATTTTTTGTACTGTATGGTGAACTAATAGAGCAGGATAAGCAGGAACAAATTATAAGAACCGGACTGAATGATTTAGTTTCTTTATGTCCCTGTTATTTTCCCATATATACCGAAAAGCTGTCAGTGATAACTTTTTTGGCTGATGGACGGATCATGAGGTGCCGGTCACCGCCGGGCTTGTTTTTCATTTTTTTGAAATTTAAAGAAAATGGAGGACAAGCCTATGGCAAAGCCAGGCAGACTGCCGGATTTCCGGAAGATGTATCCGGAAGCCAGCGAAGAAGTGATCGAAGTGTTAAGAGAAACAGAGAGAAAAATGCAGTATCAGGAGTATGACCTGAAGGCGGAGCAGGCCATCATTGACCAGGAAGCACAGCAGATCCGGTTCATACCAGGCCGGGAGGATTCCTATGAACGGCTTGTGGAGCATGAGGTGCAGTTTCTGGCAGATGGAGAGGATACAGAGGCGCAGGTGATTCGAAAACTCCAGTATGAAATGTTACATAAAGCCCTTTCCTGTCTTTCGGAAGAGGAGGAAAGGTTGATCCGTCTTCTGTTTTTTGAAGAGTGTACGGAACGGGAAGTAGCAGAATCTATGGGGATCTATCACAATGCGGTCCATAAGCAGAAAAAACGTATTCTTCAGAAACTGAAAAATATTTTAAAAAATTTTCAAATTTAGGGTGTGCAGAAAGCGCTGCCAACGTGGAAATAAGTGAGGGGATATAGATTCCTTTCTCTGTTCTTTGAAAAACACCGCGCCAGGCGGTCATATCCAGCAGTTACAATACGTTAGCTGTACAGCGCGAAAGCGCAAAGCGGCGAAGGAGGACACGCCACGACCACCTGCAGGCAGTCAGAGTGCCTGTCAACAAGATAGCATCAAAGGTGCCGAGCGATACATGTCTGTCCTGAAAATGCTCCATGGCCGGAGTATCCCGCAATGACCTGTGCAGCCGATAATGATACTTCCGTCCAGTCACAGCCCCTCTTAAGAGGGAACCGCAATGAGGGCGGCGGCCAGAGATCCTGGCCGGGGTCAGATTCCCATGACGGTTCGCCAAAACCGGTTGTAACTGACTGCCCAGGCTCCGGGAAGTAGTGTCGAATAGGAGCGGATGAAACTAAAAAAATGAAGAACAGGCGCGATCTTTCATGGAATAAAGGTGATAAGTTCTTAGAACAGGTGACCTGCGCACACATCGGTGTGCGTCCATGTAATATCATAAAGCGGCGGTCCGCATCTTCTGGGCCGCCGCTTTTTATAAGGAAAAGTCGGGAAATATCGTTATGTTCTTCTAAAGCAGAAGGAAAGGAAGATAAAAATGGCAGGAAGAAAAGTCCGGCGCGGAGAGATCTACTATGCCGATCTGAGGCCGGTGACAGGCAGTGAGCAGGGCGGCATCCGGCCCGTGGTGATCCTGCAGAATGACACAGGGAACCGGTTCAGCCCCACCACTATAGCGGCGGCGATCACCAGCCGGGACGAGAAGCACCAGATCCCGACCCATATCTGGATCGGCAGCCGGTTTTACGGACTGCGTCAGGATTCCATGATCCTGCTGGAGCAGCTCCGGACCCTGGACCGGAAAAGACTGCGTGATTACATAGGCTGTCTGGACAAAGAGACCATGCAGGCGGTGGACCGGGGGCTGACCGTGAGCCTGGGGATGAAACACATCCAGCCGGAGGAAAAGAAGGCAGACAGGAAAAAGCAGGCCGCAAAAAAGTGAGAGAGCAGGCGAGAGGAGGCAGAGGGATGGAAAACAGAAAGAAAAAAGCGTGGATCTACACCCATATTGACGCGCCGGAGGACAGCCATGGTGCCTTAAAGAAGCAGTATGAACAGCTGAATACTTATGGAGAACAGCTTGGACTTAAGATCGCGGGCAGCTCCAGTGATATGGGAGGCACGGCAGGATTAAAAAGGCCGGGACTGGACCTGTTCCTGGAGGAAAAGGAAAGCAGGGGGATCGAAGTGCTCCTGGTCCTGGATTCATCCAGGATCTCCCGTGATGAAAAACTGTGCGGGGAATTCCTTCACCAGATGGCGCAAAGCGGGATCGAGGTATGTTCCCCGCTGGAGGGGATACTCTCGGCCAGTCTGCAAAAGACCGCCGGATCATGAGGTGTACGGATGGATTATAATGTAAAAACACGGATACTCCTGAATACGAACTTCAACACCAGCGAATTTAATGATCTGATGTACGAAAATGTAAAGCCGGGTATCATTGAGGATATCAGGTCAGTGATCGAAGAGGACCCGACCCTGTGCGGGTACATTGACGGGGATCTGACCTTTCGTTTTCTGCCTGATTACAAAGTGCTTTTGAAATATGATTTCAACTGCAATGATGAAAATAAAGCGGAAGCGGAAAGTTTTTCAGGATCCTGTGTGGAGGATATCCGGAGGGGACTGGAAGAGAAGGGATACCGTATTGAGAGGATCAAATGCAGGGCAGAAGAGATGGATATGGAGTGGATGGAAAAGCTGGAAGATATGATTTTTTCAAAACCAGAAGCACCGGAGCTTTGATGGTGGCCATGGCAGGAGAGAAGCATCGAAATGGAACAACCAGGAACTGTCTGGGGAAAGGTTTGGTATGGATAAAGAACAGATTTATTATGGGGAGCTGATACCCATCACTGGCGGTGAAAACATCAGGATCCCGACCATTGTGATCCTGTCAGATGATACAGAGGACCAATGCGGTCTGCCCGGAAAAGCGGAAGAGATACTGGCTTCCTGCAAAGACAGGGTGTCCATGCATCCTGGGTATCTGGCCGGCAGCCGGCTGATCCGGGAACAGAACGTGGCAGTCCTGGCAGCCCGGATATGTCCCGTTGACAGCGGCTGCCTGAAAGAACTGACAGGCTGCCTGAACGCGGCGGCTGTGCAGTATGTGGATCAGGCGGTGGCGTCCAGCTTCGGCCTGGGAGAAATACTGTCGCAGGATGACATCCACTCACAAAAGCAGAAAGAGGAGGGGAAGACCGATGACCCGGCAGGAATTTGAACACTGGAAGGCGGTGACGGAGAGCAGCCGGTACCACTGGAGAGAGGATCCGGTCACCCATCTGAATGGCCGGGGCGCATTGTATTATACAGGCGGGGAATCCGGTATCTATATAATGATCACCGGAGCGGGACATCTGACCATTGGCACTTACGAAGGCGCAGTTCCCCATATCGGGGAAGCCTGCTTTACAAAGAAGGCGGAGCATACATTCAAAGATTTTAATGAAGGGTTCCAGTATGCCTGCCAGTTAGGGGGCATAAAATTTTTGGCGGACCTGATGTCCGGCGACCAGGTTCCCCGGACAGGGCCGAGCCTGTGCTGAAATCCATTGTTGGTTCTGCCCGGTTCTGGCCGGTCATATTTGTTGGGTTTGGGTATGGCTGTCATCACGGCAACAGGGTATACTGTGTATGACGTTAAGGAAGGAGGGGGAAGCGATGAGGAGATATGCCGTGGAAACGATCATGGACGGAACGGTAAAATACTATTTTATCCGGGACTGCGAGACATTGGAGATCGTGACGCTCCCGTCCAGGTATCTGAAGCATAAGATAAAGTCAAAACGGTCACCAAACACGGTGAAACGGTCCGCGTTCTCCATCTGCTACTATCTGGAATACCTGGAAGAGCTCTCCATGGAGATCACCCAGGTCTGCGGGCTGGATTTTGAAAAGCAGAATGAACACTTTGTGGATTTCCTGCACTGGCTGAAGGCCGGGAACCACACACAGGAAAATAAGATAAAGACGATCAATAACGGAACCTGTAACGCATACCTGGAGGATGTGTTCAGGTTCTATCTTTTTGCAGAGGCCCAGGACAGCCGGATCGGGAGCCTGAAGGTACTGTCCTACAGCTACCATATGGCGGTCAATGCCGTAGGCGTACAGAAAAAGCTGCGCTATCAGTCCTTTAAAGGATATCTGAAGGCAGAGGAGAGGGATGTCAGACCGGCAGAGCAGGAGGAGATCATCACACTTCTGCAGGCATGTACCAACTGCCGGGACCAGCTGCTCCTCCTGCTCCTGGCGGAAACCGGCTTCCGGATCGGGGAGCTCCTGGGTGTAAGGTATACCCATGACATCGATCATGAGCATCATATGGTCGGCGTTTACTTCCGGGAAGACAATGAGAACGATGCCAGAGCCAAAAATGCGGAATATCGGAAAGCCAGGATCAGCAGGGATACCTATGAATTTCTGATGTACTACCTGGCAGAGTACCGGGAACTGCTGCAGCACCAGCACTACCTGTTTATCAATATCACCGGAAAAACGGCAGGACAGCCGCTGAAAGTGGACAGCGTCTATGACATGCTGAAGCGGATGGAGAAAAAGACAGGCATAGACCTGACACCCCATATGCTCCGCCGGTATTTTGCCAACATGCGGCGGAAGGCCGGCTGGCGTCTGGAGATGATCCAGCAGGCCCTGGGGCATAAGCATATCGGGACCACCATCAGATACCTGAACATCGTGGATGACGAACTGATCGAGGCCAGCCAGGAATTCTATGCGAGACACTCCGCCCTGTACGGGGTGAAGGAACTGCTATAGGAGGTGAGAAAAAATGCCCGCTTACGCGCTGAGACAGCTGGAACCGCGGGGCATCCCGCAGGAAACACGGATCCGGGAGATCCCGGCCCGGCTCTGTGAGGAACTGGATGCCTGCACAGAGGTTGGAAAGGTTGAAAAAAACAAGCTGAGAGTATTCCTGCTGAAGGCGGGCATCCAAAGCATCACAGAGATGGATTATCCACTGCGGCAGGCATATAAGGAGTATCTGGATCAGCATATCCAGAAGCCGGAACGGTACCTGAAGGCATATGACAGGGTAAAGCAGCATTCTGTCCGGGAACAGACGCGGACTCTGGCAGGACGGCAGCAGTGCAGGTGGCAGATGGAGGATCAGATCCTGTTCATCCCTTACCACCCGGATCAGGCCATCGTAGCGGAGTTCGACTCTGTCTGGAACAAACCAAACATGGTATGGGATTTTGCCAGGACCTGCAGCCGGACCTTAAAGCGCCAGATCTTCCTAACGCTGAACGCCGTCATAGAACAGTTTAAGGAACCGCGGCGCAGGGAACAGAGACTGTCAGGGCTCCATTTCCTCTATGACTTCTGCATGGAAAAGGGGATCGCGGACATTGAAAAGCTGGAGATGGCGCAGATCAGGGACTTCGGGACCTGGCTGGAACTGGAAGGAAGGACGAACAGCGAAAGCAGGAAACAGCAGATGCTGCCGATCCTCAACTTCTGCAGAAAGACCGTGTTTCTGCAGAACGAAGAGATCCACTGGGATGCCAATGTCTGGTACCTGGAACGGCTGCGCCTGCCAAAGAACCGGGTGAACCCAAGCGGCTCCTTCGCAAGTATTTCTTTCCTGGAGATCGTAAGGCCGGATAATCGAAGGCATGCACAGGAATATATGAAATACCAGCTTGGGATTACCGGCCAGGCAGTCAGCACCCTGGTGACAAAGTATGAAGGGATAAGGAATTTTCTGGTCTGGCTTGGCCAGGAGGACATAAGCGTATGCGAATGCCCCGAAAACAGGATCGATACATACCTGGATCAGCTGCAGGAAAGGGGCATCATAGCAAAGACATTCAACGAATATCTGGCAGGGATACATCATTTTTTCCGGTTTCTGGTGGTGCGGGGACACTTAGAGCAGGTGCCGTTCCATCCGGAGTACCATCAGAAAAAGGTGATACCAAAACATCATGACCGGAGTGTTTCCCAGGAAGTATGTATGGAGATGCTGTCAAAGCTCCATCTCCTGCCGGAAGACCAGCGGTGCATGTACCTGCATCTCTGGTGTCTGGGGCTCCGGATCAGCGAGGTATGTACCCTGAAAGGAAACGCTTACTACCGGCAGGGACAGGACGCATGGATCCAGGTCTATCAGATTAAAATGAAGAAATATAAGCGGATCCCCATCGCGGACGGACTATACCGGATCATGCAGGTATATATCCAGAGGAAGCAGATCGGACCGGACGACTATCTGTTTACCAGTAAAAACGGAGGCCCGTATCGAAGCGCCACCCTGCAGTACCAGATGAAAAAGTTCTGCAGGGAAAATGAGATCGAAGGAGGTGAGTATTTATTTAAATCCCATGACTACCGTCATACAGTAGCCACCTTTTTCTACGATAACGGCGCTTCCCTGCAGAGTGTCCGGGACTACCTGGGACACAATTACGAGGAGATGACGGAGCAGTACCTGGACTATGGACCCAGGAGGATCGCCAGAGCAAATGATGAATTTTTTGAGGAGCCGGGCAACAGACTTGCGGCTCATCTGGAAAAGAAAGGAGGAAGAAATGGAAGACAGGTTCTATTATCGGGAACTGGAATGCTATGAAAAAGCAGGAGAGGCCCTGCTGCGGGTGATCGGAAAGAATGACTATTTTGACCTGTCACTTCTTGGCACAGAGACCATGAAAGAAGAATTCCGGCGGTATATCCGGTACAGAGGGACCCAGGTATCCCTGAACACGATCCAGCATGAGAAAAGCTGTTTCCGGCAATTCTGCCAGACACTTCAGACACGCAGGGATCTCCCGGAAAGCCTGCTGGACTGGGAAGAAGATCGGTGGGTCCAGCTGCTGAAGGCATGGATGATGCGGAATGGCATTCCACTGACCAGTGAAAAAAAGAATCTCTATGGGAAGACCAATGTGGTCGAAGCGAGACTGCCCTGTTATATTCGGAGGGTATACCGGTTTTTAAAGCCGGAGGATGAAAGGCCGGAGAGGGAAAAGGATATATGGGAACTGGAAAAGCTGAATATCCCCATTGAACAGAATCCCATCTACAAAACGGATACTTTAAATTTTACCGGGATTTTACAGGAGAAGATCAGAGAAGAAGTGAAGCTGGCGATCTATCAGCATCTGAAATATGAGAAGCTTGGGACCGTAAAAAGAGAGCTCACTTCCCTGCGGCAGTTTTCCAGATATCTGAAAGAAAAACAGGCCGGGGTAACATCCTGTGCGCAGATCGACAGACCTGTGCTGGAAGAGTACCTGATCCACAAGGCGACCAGCGGAAGCTCCGGAAGGGGGAACAGCGACGATATCTTAAAGCTGCGGTCCGTACTGGAGAGTGTCGGAAAACTGTGCGGGTATCCACATCTGGAAAAGCTGTTCCTGAACACGGATATCCCGCCAGAGCTGGAGCCGGAATTCAGGGCCTATTCGGACAGTGAGCTGAAGCGGCTGAACGCTCGCATCACAAAGCTGGATGAACAGATCACCAGGTGTATGGTCATCCATCAGATGCTGGGGACCAGGATCTCAGACACTCTCACCCTGCAGAGAGACTGCCTGTTCCAACTGAATGGTGTGGATATGATAAGGATCCGGCAGGTCAAGACAAAGACCTTCGAGAAGCCGGTCAGTGCGGAGCTGGCGGCGCTGATCCGGAAGGCAATCAGATATACGGAGGAACGGTATGGAGAAACGGTCTACATTTTTGTAGATGAGAGGGAAACCAGACGGCCTCTGCAATATACAACGATTAAACATAAAGTCCTTGGCCTGATACAGAAAGAGGACCTGCGGGATGACGAGGGGAAGCGCTTCCGGTTCGGGACGCACATGTTCCGCCGGTCCTATGGCGTGAAGCTGACAGAGCTGCATCTGGATGACTGGACCATCGCCAAACTGCTTGGGCATAAGGGTGTCAACGCAGTGATGCATTACCGGAAGATGAGCAACCAGCTCCTGGTGGACGAAACACGCAGAGCCAGGGAAGCGCAGACCAGGATACTGCTTGCAAATTTGGAAGGGTGGGGTGAAGACTATGAGCAAATACGATAAAATGATCGAACTGAACCGGGAGAAGAGCGATGAAAAGATCGCTGCGGCAAAGCTGGCAATCCGGAAGATGCTGGAGGACGGAGACAGGATATCGATCCCGCAGCTGATGAAGATGACCGGACTCTCCAGAGGGTTCTTTTATAAGAATCCGGTCGTAAGGGTAGAGATCAACCAGGCACTGGAACAACAGGCCGGAACCATCGACCCACGCCGGAATATCCTCGATAAAGCGATGGGAGGCAGGATTGAGCTGCTGGAACAGCAGATCAGGGAACTGAAGCAGGAGAATGAACGGCTGCAAAAGGAGAACCAGAAGCTGCGGAAGGGATTGGGGAAGCAGGACAGAAAAGCCTGGAAAAATCTGTAATGTGAAGATGTACATAGAGCCGGCAGGCAAGATCCTGCTGGTTCTTTGCAGTTGCAACCTTTTTGTTCATACTTGAAAACTTTTTGAGACTTCCGCTTTTGCGGAAGTTTTTATAGCATTATAAGGAAAGGATTGACAGCTTATATGCTCTGCAGGCATATGTTATCCATGCGGTGCAGGTATTTGAAAAATGCCATGGTGGATAGTAGAATGAAGCTGACAGGAACTGGCTGATCGCTATTAAAAAGCTGTTAAAAAGAAACACAAAACACATTTTTGTATAGCGTTGAAGCCGGTATTCTCATAGGGTTCCAGGGAGGGGCTACATTTTATTTCCCCAACTGGTATTATGATATGCCAATGATTATGTACAGTTTTCTTGACCAGTACGATCTGACAGGGAAAACAGTGGTTCCTTTTGTCACATCCGGCGGGAGCGGTTTTTCTGACGCAATCAGCACGATCAAAGACATGGAGCCGGACGCAGATGTGGTTACAGATGGTCTTTCCATTTCACGCAATGTGGTTCAGGATTCGGAATCTGATATTATCGAATGGCTGACAAAAAAAGGGTTCATTCAGTAAATTACCATAGGAGGCGGGCAGCATGAAACATAAAGCAATTTTGAAAATAGTAGTGGATATTGGAACGACGGTCATGCTGCTGTTTCTGATGACCTATATGCAATATCATTTCTGGCAATCAAAGGAGGAGGTGCTTTTGCCAGAGAGATTCACATGGTTTCCGCCTATTGCGGATTTGTATTGATGTCACTTCATCTTGGCATTCATTGGGGAATGATGATGGGGATGGCAAGGCGGATTGTAAAAGAAGTCCTTATTGCTGGAAGATGGATGATTCGTGGGATTGCCGCCCTTGTTGATGATTCGTCTTATAAGGGAAACCTCTCCTTTGCCAATGGTCATATAGTTGCGCTAAAATTGATTTGAGAGTAGCTCCTAAAACCAATCGCATGAAAATGATTTTTTGCAAAAATCCCACAGGTAATTCCATCTAAATTAAAACCATTCACATTATTGTAGAGCCAAAATGGTAAAGCCATAAACGGAAACATGACTAAAAGACTTAGTACAGCATTGCTTTTTACTGCATTTCAGAACTTAATTTTTCAAAACAATCTTTACGTTTCGACTCTTTTTCTGTTAATTTTCTTTTATCGTTAGCCATAGATAATTCCTCCCAATTTTATACGCTTATTCCATTGCCCGCATTTGTTCAATCAGGGATTGTTTTTTTGTCTGCGAATTGTCCATACGGACAAGATCAGCTCCATTCCGAACAATACCAGAATGAATATGCCCATTTCCAAAACCGGAAATTGATAAGGCACTACATTTCCGGCAAAAGCACCTATGCTCATTTTTCTGCAAGCAAAGATGGAAGCGGGAAGCCCAACGATTAGCGTCGCTAATGCTGCAAAGAGCGCATAGCACAGGCCCTCGCAGATGTTCATTTTGCATAGCTGCTTTTGGGTCAGACCAATGGAACGCAAAACACTGTTTTCCTGTTTTCTGGCTATCTGATTAGAGAGAGTCGTGTTAATAAGGTTGATAACGCCAAAGAGGAATACCAGCCATGAAAGTACCTCCATACTGCCAAACAAAAAAGAATTTACCATTTTTTGATACTCAATTATAGTGTCAATATCATCTAATGCAATATCAGTATGAATGGATACAATATTTTTCAATTCAGCCCCCACATAGTCCGCTTTTTTCGGATCACTTACAGTTGGTATATGAACTATGTAAGGGCTATTACGCCTATGAATACACACATCATATAGTATGTCTTAATAACTCATATCCCCTAAGAACCTATGTGGATATATTCTGCGTGGGTTTTTGTTGTAATAGCCCCCTACTGGGAAGAAAGGGGGTGAGAGAAAATGAGATATTCTGAACAGTTCATGGAACATATCGAATATGCGTTCTGTAAGATTGTCCTGAAAGCTATAAGCTGTTAAACCAAACGGAGATTGGCTGTGGGAAATTGTTATTTTTCTGTGAATTTTCTTGAAATTAATAAAAATATAATGTAAAATAAGTCTGTTTTCGGACTGAAAGGAGAAGAATCTATGTATACAGCAAAAGAAATTCTTGTTACCTTCAATGAAACCATCAATGGTTCTGAGGAAATCTACCGGGCTGTCGCCAAGTCGTTTGGTTTATCTGATTGTGCATTTTGGATATTGTATTGCATACGTCAGTCGGAAGAAAAAGTCACTCAAAAAGATATCTGCAATTTTATATACCAGCCAAAGCAGACTGTCCATTCCGCCTTGAAAAAGATGGTGGAAGATGGATTGATTGAGGTTGGGGATTACAACGGCAAACGTCATAAGTATGTTACACTGACAGAAAAGGGCGAAGCATTTTCCCAAAAAACAGTTGATCTGGTTTTTGAGGAAGAAATTGCAATCTTTGAGGATATGGATGCTTCAGAAAGAGAAATTGCAATGAAATTACTTGCAAAATACTCAGACAGCCTGTCCCGGCGAATGAGTAAGTTCAGATAGGAGTTATTATGGAAAAGAATTTAACACAGGGAAGTATTAAAAAACACTACTTTAGGTATCTTGGCGCAGCCTTTGGAGGTTCCATGATCTCCTGTATATACGGGCTGGTGGACGTTGCCGTAGTTGGTCAGTATCAGGGTCCGCAGGGTACGGCGGCATTGTCTATTGTAGCGCCGATATGGACAATTTTGTACAGTTTGGGGATTCTGACCGGCAGCGGAGGTTCTATCAAATATACATATTACAAGGCACAAGGGAAGACCGACAAGGCCAACGCTTACTTTACCTTGTCCTTGCTTCTCACTTCGGCCATAGCTGTAGTATGTTGGATCGGACTCACTGTTTTTGATGACCAGCTGCTCCGTCTGTTTGGTGCGGATGATGCTCTCCTGCCATTGGCAAAGGCATATCTTCGACCGATTCAATTTGTGATTCCGGCATATCCGTTCACGCAAATGCTCGCCGCTTACCTGAGAAACGATAATGCGCCGGGGTTCGCAGCCTTTGCGACTTTGTGCGGCGGATGCTTCAATATTTTCGGAGATCTGTATTTTGTGTTTGGGCTGAACATGGGCATATTTGGCGCAGGCCTTGCGACTGCTATCGGCGTAACGCTGACGATTGCGGTTATGGTCTCTCACTTTTTCAGCAGGAAAAATACACTCAAGCCGGCCCGTGTCCATGGTTATATTCATAAGGCAAAGGAACTGGTGTTCAACGGCTGTTCTGTCTTTGTTTCAGAAATAGCGATGGGAATGATTGCGATGTTATTCAACCGTCAGATTATGAATTATTTTGGCTCAGACGCGCTGGCGGTATTTGGGGTCATTGTCCAGATATCCGGTCTTGTCCAATGCTTTACTTATGCTGTCGGACAGGCTGCACAGCCAATTGTCTCCGAAAACTATAGTGTGCATAATATAGAGCGCATCAGGGAAACGCGGAAATATTCCCTGTGGACAGTCGCAGTCTTCGGTGTTCTATGGACAGCTGCAGTACTTTTGTTCCCGAATGATTTTGTGAAAATATTCATGTCTCCAACAGACAACGTACTGCAGATTGCACCCGGTATTATGCAGACCTATGGTCTTGCGTATCTGCTTTTGCCGCTGAACATTTTCGCAACCTATTATTTCCAGTCTGTGATGCAGCCGAAAACCGCATTGATCATTTCTATGGCACGGGGCATGGTTTTATGCGGTGTATTAGTGTTTGTGCTTCCGGCGCTGCTTGGCGCTAAACTTCTATGGTGGGTTATGCCGATTACAGAGTTTGCAGTTGCAATCTATACTATTTTGTGTATGATAAAAAATAACAGAAGTCTTGCATTGAAGTAAAAACGTGAAAGAAATTCCAGCAAAAACCGGCTGCGTTAGCAGACGTAAGAGTGCGTCAGCACGATTTTTGCGAATGGATAAGTGGGTTGGATGCTCCTTGGAGCATCCAACCGCACAGCTGGAAAAGTGTTTGTAAAAAGGTAAGGACTTTATATGTTTACTCATAAAAACGGCGTTCTATTGCGTAACAGAAAAGCAGAGAACCGACCACTAATGGAAGTGATATGTTCTCTGCTTTTGCTTGCACCCTGTTTGTCAGGGTTGATGATAAGTTGTTGTGAATACTCCCTTATCACTATTAACCCTTCGGTTTTCCAGGCTTTTTTAGAGGCGCAGACCGGATTTGAACCGGTGAATCAGGGTGTTGCAGACCCACGCCTTACCACTTGGCTACTGCGCCTTAATAAATAATATGCAGTTGTCTGTCAAACGTGCATAAATGACTCCGACGGGAATCGAACCCGTGTTACCGCCGTGAAAGGGCGATGTCTTAACCGCTTGACCACGGAGCCTTAATTATAAACAACCACCGCCTTCATGGTGACCGATAATTATATTAGCACACAATCAATGGTTTTGCAAGCATTAATTTATATGATTTTTGATTTTTTCGTAAGGACAAGTATTCAGCTTGTTACTATTCACGGTGCCTTGCACCCTGCTGCAAGGCATCCGGGCAGTAAAATAGCAGTTGTGTGCATCCAGCCCCTCGCCGTCAGGCGACTTTTCAATGGGCCGTGAACTGTAACTTCAGCTTGATTCCAGGTGGTTTTCAGAGTAAAATTTGTTTTTACTTTACCGAATGTTTCTGCTATAATATCCTATACCTGTAAACAGCAGAAGGAAGAATAGCTTTCGCTGGGTTACTGGAAAAATGTAATAAAATGTTTTAAATTCATTTGAGTCTGGACATTTTTCTTTGGTATGGTATAATATAAACGGGTTTTTTTAGACGGACGGACAGACGTCCTCATAGCTTTTATTTTTTCTGGGCAGTTATATTGTATTTTTTGATTTTAATATAGCATAATCCAGGGGTATGGAGGTTGAGTGATTTATGAACGAAAAAAGTAAAAACAAAGAAAGGATTTTGATCGTTGATGATTCTGAGATGAACCGCATGATCCTGGCGGATATGCTGGAAGACCAGTATGAGATATTAGAAGCAGCGGATGGCGCGCAGGGGATTTCGATATTGAAGCAGATGAGTTCTCAGATCTCACTGGTCCTTCTGGACATTGTGATGCCTGAGATGGACGGTTTTGAAGTCCTTGCAGTCATGAATCAAAAGAAATGGATTGAGGATGTCCCTGTCATCATGATTTCAGCAGAAAGTATGCCCTCCTATGTGCAGCGGGCTTATGAGATGGGAGTTACAGACTACATAAGCCGTCCCTTTGATTCGCTTGTTGTACAGCGAAGAGTAATCAATACGATCATGCTTTACGCGAAGCAGAGAAAGCTTATTAAGATGGTCACGAACCAGATGTATGAGAAGGAGAAGAATGCCAGCCTCATGGTTACGATCCTGAGTCATATAGTAGAATTTCGTAACGGAGAGAGCGGCCTTCACGTGCTGCATATCCAGACGATCACGGAACTTATTCTGAAAAGCCTGCTTGGGAAAACGGACAAATATCAGCTTTCTCATGAGGATATCAATATGATCGTCATGGCCTCCGCGCTGCATGACATTGGTAAGATCGCTATTCCATCAGAGGTTCTGAACAAGCCTGGACGGTTTACGCCGGAGGAGTATGAGGTGATGAAAACGCATTCCGCAGTAGGCGCGTCCATGCTGAAGGACCTTCCCTTCCACCAGGAAGAATTGCTGGTCAAAGTGGCTTACCAGATCTGTCGGTGGCATCATGAGCGGTATGATGGCCACGGATATCCGGACGGCCTGAAGGGAGAAGAGATTCCGATCAGCGCCCAGGTTGTTTCCATGGCAGACGTATACGACGCGCTGACCAGTGAACGGGTGTATAAAAAAGCATTTTCCCATGAGAAGGCTCTGCAGATGATTCAAAACGGAGAATGCGGTACATTCAATCCGCTGCTGGTAGAGTGTCTTTTGGATGTGGCGGACAGTCTTCTGGAAGAGATGAAAGCTGCTTCACTGAATAGTAAGAATGAAAAGGAAATCCGCAGCATTGTGGATGAGATTCTGCATCATGAAGAACTGGATGATTCCAACAGCGCGCTGCATTATCTGGAAGATGAAAGAATGAAGTATCAGTTCTACTCATCGATTTCCAGAGAGATCCAGTTCGAGTATACGGTTTCTCCGGCTGTTCTGACGCTGACGGAATGGAGTGCGAAGTGTCTTGGGCTTGAAGAGATCACGATGGACCCGCTTAAAAAAGGAAAGGTTCTGGACTCCATGAGCGAACCGGACCGGCAGAAGCTCCAGCAGCTTCTCCGCTCGGCAACACCAGAAGAACCGGATGTACGCTACAGATGCAGGACTAATATGGCGGGAAAGGAAAAGGCAATAGAGATCATCTGCCGCTCCATATGGTCTGATGATGAGAAACCGCAGTATCTCGGCGTGATCGGCAAAGTTCTGGAGGACCGCCCTGAGTAAGCACCGCAGGTGGACAGCATGAACAGCAGATGATGCTGTTTTATTCAAAGTTTATGGAAAGATAATTTTGTTGAAAAAGATATTTTTTGACATTCAAGATATTTTGGAAGGAGTTATGACAGAGATGACAGTAAAAGAGTGCTATGAACAGATTAATGGAGACTATGAAGGCGTTTTCGGACGGTTCCGCGGAGATGAGCGGATCAAGAAGTTTGCAGTTAAGTTTTTAGCGGATGGAAGCTATGACAGCCTGTGCAGGACGCTGGAGGCAGCAGACTATACAGAGGCGTTCCGTGCGGCGCATACGTTGAAGGGCGTCAGCCAGAACCTGGGTTTTACCGGGCTTTACATGGTAAGCGAGACGCTGACAGAAATGCTCCGCAGTCATCCGGAGGATTATACTCCTTCTATGCTGGACGGACTGAAAGCAGAATATGAAAAGACGTTCGCGGCAGTTCAGAAATTACAGGCAGAGTAAAGAGGACTAGTATATGTACCAAAAAACAAAAAAGAAGCTGTGGGTTAGTTTCTTATGTCTGATCATCATCTGTATTGTTATTTTTGCATGGATGTACCAGTTTTTGGGTGAAAAAAATGAAGAGACTGTCACCGAGATTGGAATGATCTACATGTCGGAAATGAACAGGCAGCTGGAGCAGAAGTATTCCACGATCATTGAACTGCGCCGGTCGCAGGTAGAAGGAATACTGAAACGTACTTCTCCGAAAAATGTCAGCTACAGCGGGCAAATGCTTGAAGAGATGCGGCTGAATGCCAGCGTCCGCAATGCCACATATATGGGTTTTTATAGAAGAAGCGGGGAGAGCGAGCTGATCTATGGTCACTCCATAGAACCGGAAAATATGGAAGAATTTCAGCGTCTCCTGAACGGAGAGATTCAGGTGACTTCCAGCCTGTCAGAGGATGGGAAAAAAATAATCATTCTGGGAATGGAAGCGGATTATCCGATGAATGACGGCGGCAGGAGCGAGCTTCTGGTAGTAGGCTTTTATATGGAAGATCTGGAGAAGGCTCTTGTAACGCAGGAAGAGAATGCGCTGGTGTATACACACATTATCCAGGCGGACGGGAGCTTCGTTGTAAGAAATGGATACGAAGGCTGGGCAAATTATTACGATTATATGGAGAACAATATCGATGGATACGAAGGAAGGACGTCGGATGATTATGTAGAGGAGCTGCAGAACGCGATTCGGGATCAGCAGGAGTTTTCAGAGTTAGTTCAGGTGGGTGAGAGCCATCGGCATATATACTGCACGCCTCTCCCGGGGTCGGATTGGTATCTCGTGAGTGTGATGCCGTATGATGCGCTGGACCAGATTGTAAGCAGCCTCGGCGAGCAGCGTGTGGGTCTTGTATTAGGTGCTTGCGGAGCAGTAATCTTCGTTGTGCTTATCGTTTTTGCGGTCTATCTCCGGGTGATTCACCAGCAGATGGAGGAGTTGGACAGGGCAAGAAAGGATGCAATTCATGCGAATCAGGCAAAAAGCGAGTTTTTGTCCAATATGAGCCACGATATCCGGACTCCGATGAACGGTATCGTTGGAATGACGGCTATTGCCATGGCGAATATCCATGATCCAGTGCGTGTGCAGGACTGCTTAAAGAAGGTGACATTGTCCAGCAAGCATCTGCTCGGACTGATCAACGACGTGCTGGATATGTCGAAGATTGAAGACGGCAAGCTGAGCCTGAATATGGACGCACTTTCTCTGCGCGATACGATGGACAGCATTGTAAATATCGTACAGCCGCAGATTCACAGTAAGAAGCAGCATTTTGATATTTTTGTACAGAAGATACAGACGGAAGACGTATACTGTGACGGTGTGCGCCTGAATCAGGTACTGCTTAATCTCTTGTCAAATGCAATCAAGTTTACGCCGGAGGACGGCCGGATCAATATTTATCTTTCACAGGAGGAATCTCCAGCCGGAAAAGAATATGTGAGATGCCATTTCCGGGTCAAGGACACCGGTATCGGCATGTCGCCGGAATTTATGGAAAAGGTTTTTGACAGCTTTACCAGAGATGAGGAACAGGTCCGCAAGATCGAAGGAACAGGACTGGGAATGGCAATCACGAAGTGTATTGTGGAGGCCATGAACGGGACGATTGAGGTTCAAAGTGAGCAGAACAAGGGAACAGAATTTCATGTGATACTGGACTTTGAAAAGGCGGATACCCGTGTGGAGGATATGCTGCTCCCAAGCTGGAATATGCTGGTTGTGGATAATAACGAAGAACTTTGCCAAAGCGCGGTGCATGCGCTGGGGGAGATCGGGGTCAACGCGGAGTGGTCGGTAGACGGCGAGCATGCGCTTGAGATGGTGAAGGCACGCCGCGCCAGACATGATGACTATCAGGTGATTCTTCTGGATTGGAAGATGCCGGGAATGGACGGACTGCAGATGACCCGTGAGATTCGTAAGATTATGGGTGATGAGATTCCAATTCTGATCATTTCGGCGTATGATTGGAGCGATATCGAGGAAGAAGCGCTCGCGGCAGGAGCGCACGGATTTATTTCCAAACCGCTGTTCAAGTCCAATCTGTATGTCGGACTCAGCAAATTTGCAGGAGAGACCTTAGTGCCTGAAGAGAAGGCCGATGATACCCATGATTTTACAGGAAAGCGTATCCTTCTTGCGGAGGACAACGACCTGAATTGGGAGATTGCGGAGGATCTTCTGCTGGAAGTTGGATTTAAAGTAAACAGAGCGGAGAACGGACAAATCTGCGTTGAGATGTTTGAGCAGTCAGAGGTTGGAGAATACGATGTGATCCTGATGGATATCCGTATGCCTGTGATGAATGGATATGAAGCAGCAAAGGCGATTCGTGCTCTGGAACGTCCGGATGTAAACTTGCCGATCATTGCAATGACTGCGGACGCGTTTTCGGATGATGTACAGCATTGTCTGGACAGCGGCATGAATGCACATATTGCAAAGCCGATTGATATGGACAAGCTGCTTGTGCAGTTGGAAAAGTATATAGAGTGGGGCGAATCTGCGCATTAAGATGGACGGCGATATACTGAGCGCCAGATAAATCTGCCGCACAGTATCATATGATGCGCACAGCCACGCAAGGAAGTATGCCGCTTTGCGGCTGTAGCTGGCACGATACTCACGGCTGATGGAATCAATCTGCCGTGAGTATATTTTTATTCTATAAGGAAAATGGCTGTTGTTGCGGCCGCGCTCCGGCGCGAGTGTGCGTCAAGACACACACTTTTTTATTTTAATAAGTAAGGGGACCTGAATTTATGGAGATGGTACAAGCACGGGAGCTGATCTATGAATATGAAAAGCGTGATGACGAAGGCAACGTGATCGGCATGAACCGCGCGGTAGACGGGATAGATATTGACATCAGCCGGGGGCAGTTTGCGGCGATACTGGGTCACAACGGCTCGGGAAAGTCCACGCTGGCCAAGCATATGAATGCGATTCTGGTGCCTACCGGAGGAACCATGTGGGTGAACGGAAGAGATACGAAGGACCCGCGGGAGCTGATGCAGGTGCGCCAGTCGGCGGGAATGGTATTCCAGAACCCGGACAACCAGATCATCGGTACAGTGGTGGAGGAGGATGTAGGATTTGGTCCTGAAAATCTTGGAGTCCCTACGGACGAGATCTGGAAGCGTGTGGAGGATAGCCTGAGAGCAGTTGGGATGCTGGAATACCGGACACATTCACCCAATAAACTTTCCGGCGGGCAGAAGCAGCGGGTGGCAATTGCCGGGGTGATCGCCATGGAACCACAATGTATTGTATTGGATGAGCCTACTGCTATGCTGGATCCCAATGGAAGAAAGGAAGTCATCCGTACCGTGCAGGAGCTCAGAAGACGCCGGCATGTGACGGTGATCTTGATCACCCACTATATGGAAGAGGTCATTGACGCGGATCAGGTGTATGTGATGGACAGCGGTCATATTGTGATGAAAGGTACGCCCAGGGAGATCTTCAGCCGGACAGAGGAATTGAAGAAATACCGACTGGATGTGCCCCAGGCAACCATGCTGGCGGATGAACTCAGGAAGCGGGGGCTTCCGATTCCGAGGGGGATCCTCAGGAAGGAAGAACTGGTGGAAGCAATTGCGGGTCTCCCGGGATTCGGCCGGCGGGACAAAAGGCAGACACTGCGGCAGGAATGACGCGGGGCGCATGTTTTTAAATGAAGTTTGTATAACAGGGGGACATGATGTCGATTCGATTGGAGCATATCAATTATATATACAGTCAGGGTACCGCATATGAAAAGCATGCGTTAAAGGATGTGTCTCTGGAGATTCCCCAGGGACAGTTTGTGGGTGTGATCGGACATACCGGTTCCGGGAAGTCTACGCTGATCCAGCATCTGAACGGATTGATCAGGGCTGCCTCGGGAGCGCTCTACTATGAAGAGAAAAATATCTATGACAGCGGTTATCCGATGAAGGAACTGCGCAGCCAGGTAGGGCTAGTATTTCAGTATCCGGAGCATCAGCTGTTCGAGGTGGATGTATTTACAGACGTCTGCTTTGGACCGAAGAACCAGGGGCTCTCCGCACAGGAATGCGAAGAACGGGCAAGGGAAGCACTGGAACTGGTTGGATTTCCGGAAAAGTATTACAGGCAGTCACCTTTTGAACTGTCCGGCGGCCAAAAGCGGCGCGCGGCTATTGCAGGGGTTCTGGCAATGCGTCCCAGGGTACTGGTGCTGGATGAGCCGACGGCCGGTCTGGATCCGAAGGGAAGGGATGATATCCTGGAACAGGTAGCGCACCTCCATGCACAGACCGGGATGACCGTGATCCTTGTATCTCACAGCATGGAGGATATTGCAAGATATGTGGAGCGGATCATCGTGATGAATCAAGGGGAAAAGATGCTGGATGATACGCCGAAGAATGTATTTTCCCATTACAGAGACCTGGAGCTGGTAGGGCTGGCTGCCCCTCAGGTTACGTATATCATGCATGACCTGAAAGAAAATGGGCTTGCTGTGCAAACCGATGCCACGACAGTGGAAGAGGCAGCAGATGAGATCGTGCGCGCTCTGGAAAGAGAAACGTGAAAATACGGACGTGAGAATCAATGAAGAGTTTTACGGTTTGAGAGCAGCATCAGAGACATGCTTGCTGTATGAATATTTGAGAATGAAAAAGGAGTTCCCATGATCAGAGATATTACAATCGGACAGTATTATCCTGCAAAAAGCTGTATACACCGGCTGGATCCCCGGGTGAAGATTGTCTGTACACTGTTGTTTTTGGTTTCCCTGTTTGTGCAGAATAGTGTGCTGGGATATGGCATAGCCACTCTGTTTCTGGCAATGGTCATCAAGACAAGCAGAGTGCCCCTGAAGTTCATTGTAAAGGGGCTGAAAGCAATCGTAGTGCTGCTTTTGTTTACCGTTTGCATGCATCTGTTCCTTACCAGAGGAGGAAAGGAGCTGGCTCGCTTCTGGATTTTTCATATCTCAGAGAATGGTCTGCGCACCTCTGTATTCATGGCGGTGCGCCTGATCTATCTGATCATGGGTTCATCGATCATGACGTTTACTACAACACCTAACGGTCTGACAGACGGGATAGAGAGCCTTCTGCGCCCTCTGAACCGATTCCGGGTTCCAGTGCATGAGGTAGCGATGATGATGTCCATCGCACTGCGTTTTATTCCCCTCCTGCTGGAGGAGACGGATAAGATCATGAAGGCACAGATCGCACGCGGAGCTGATCTGGAGAGCGGAAATATCATACAGAGGACAAAGGCAATGGTGCCGATTCTGATTCCCTTGTTTGTCTCCTCTTTCCGTCGTGCCAATGACCTTGCAATGGCGATGGAATCCCGCTGCTATAACGGAGGGGAGAACCGGACGAAGATGAAGCCGCTGATCTATAAGACAAGAGATCATATGGCGTATCTGATTACCACGCTCTACCTGGCTGCCGTATTTGTGCTGGGCAGATTCGTATCCTTCCATCTGTGGATATTTTAGACTGCTGTGTATACTTAAAGGGTATCCCGGCGGAACCGTTATGGAGGTTATTATGAAGCGTATCAGGATTATCGCCGCTTATGACGGCACAGATTATTGCGGCTGGCAGGTGCAGCCCAATGGAATCACGGTGGAAGAGGTAATCAACCGCACATTGTCAGGACTCCTCGGGGAGAATATCCGGATCATCGGCGCGAGCCGTACAGATTCCGGTGTACATGCTCTGGGAAATGTAGCGGTTTTTGATACGGAGACGCGCATCCCTCCAGAGCGCATTTCCTATGCATTGAATCAGCGGCTTCCGGAGGATATTGTGATCGTCAGGTCGGAGGAGGTGCCTGCTGACTGGCATCCAAGGTATCGGAGCTGCATGAAGACCTATGAATATCATATTCTCAATGCCAATGTACCGGATCCGACCAGACGGCGGAACACCTGTTTTGTGTCTTACCCCCTGAACCTGGGGGATATGCGCCGGGCAGCCGGATTTCTCACAGGAACCCATGATTTTGCCAGCTTCTGCAATATCAGGACCAGTGTGGAGGATACAGTGAGGACTATTTATGAGCTGGAGATCTTTGAACGGGACTTCTGCGGGGCATGGAGCAGGCAGGACAGCAGGGAAATAACAATCCGGATCCGCGGTAACGGATTTCTCTACAATATGGTCAGGATCATTGCTGGGACACTTCTGCGTGTTGGGCGCGGGTTTTATACGCCGGAGCAGGTGGAGGAGATCCTGGAAGCAAAAAACCGACAGGCAGCAGGAGTAACGGCGCCTCCCCAGGGCTTGGTGCTGGTGGGGATTGAATATCTGTAACCTTTGTACAGGACCGTATATATTCGTGTTTACAATGCGGCAGTCATCAGTTGGGGTGGCTGCTTTTTATTCCCGCGAAGCAACGAGCCAAGCAGCCATGCCTGCATGGATATTTGGTGACTGCCACGAGGGTCAAATATCCCGTAGCTTGCTGCTGGGTATTTGACTGTTAAAATGCACAAAAACGGGTTGGTTATTGATGGAAAATCCGTACATATTTGTTGCATTTGCCGTATTTTGAAAATAACATAAATTTAGGTCATTCGTCCTTTTTATTTTCAAGGCGGATTCTGTATAATAAATAAAAAGAGGTGAGGCCAATGGATGTATTTAAAGAGCTGCCGCTGAAAAAACAGACGTACATGGAAATGCTGTTCCAGAACTGTACGGAGGAAGTCAAGTATTATATGAGAGTCATTGAGGTGGCCGAAAATGAGACACTGATCAAAGCCGGGGAGAGGTGTAGCAATATTTACATCATTCTATCCGGAAAAGTGACCGGAATCGAATGGCCCATGAATGAAAGGCCTTACTATTTTAAGGACTACGGACCCGGGGATTTTTTCGGGGAGATTGAGTTCTTTGCGGACCTTACCAATTACCGGATCGGGGTGATCACGGCAACAAAGTGCCGGGTGCTGGTGATTCCGGTAGCACCTTATATGGATTGGCTTTGCAGTGATGTGGACGCACTGTACCTTCGGACGAAGGAAAACATGAGCAGGCTGATCTCCCAGACAGCAGATGCACGGAAGTATCTGTTTATCGAAGGCAGGGAACGGTTGATGATGCATCTGATTCGGAAGTACGAACAAAAGCAGCCGGTGAAAAAGGTACTGGAGCTCAGGGAAAGCCGGGATCAGCTTTCAGAGGAAATCGGATTTTCGGTAAAGACTCTGAACCGAAATATCAAAAAGCTGAAAGAAATGGATCTGATCAATATCCAAAAAGGTAAGATTGTGATCACAGAGGAGGGATATCAGGAGATCAAACGGCATATCGGACAATATATTTATGGTGAGATTTGAAAATTTTAAACAGTCAAGGAGGGAGAAACGATGTATGTAGGAAAAAAAGTAACCCGGGTGGATGCCTATGATAAGGTGATCGGGCGTACCAGATATACGGATGACCTGTGTGATAAAAGCGCGTATATTGCACAGGTACTGCATTCTACGATTGCTCATGGAAGGGTGGTATCCATAGATACGAGCGAAGCGGAAAAGATACCGGGTGTGATTAAAGTGTTTACCTGTTTTGATGTGAAGGAGAAGCATTATTTTCCCACTGCAGGGCATCCCTGGTCTACGGATCCGGGGCATCAGGACGTAGCTGACCGACTGGTCCTGACAGAAGAAGTCCGCTTCTACGGTGATGACATCGCTGCGGTGGTGGCGGAGGATGAAGTGTCGGCAGCACAGGCAATCCGGGCAATCAAGGTGGAATACGAAGAGTACCCGTTTGTCCTGGATGTACAGGAGGCTATGAAGGACGGAGCGCCACAGATTCATGAGAAGTACCCGAACAATATTTTGAAACATACGACAATCCGAAAAGGAAATTATGAGGAAGCGATTCAGGAACCGGGGCTGACCAAAGTGGAAGGCTGGTATGAGACTCCGACGGTACAGCACTGCCATATCGAGAACTTTATTTGTTATGCGGAGATGGAAGGAGAACGCATCACAGTAGTGGCATCCACACAGATCCCGCACATTGTCCGGCGGGTAGTCGGCCAGGCGCTTGGCATTGGCTGGGGGAAGGTACGGATCATCAAGCCTTATATCGGCGGCGGATTCGGCAATAAGCAGGATATCCTCTATGAGCCGCTCTGTGCATGGCTCTGTATGCAGGTCGGAGGACATCTGGTGAAGCTGGATATTCCCAGGGAGGATACCTTTGTATCCAACCGGGTGCGCCATTCCATTCGCAGCCATATCATTTCCTGGGTACGTCCCGACGGCACCTATGCGGCCCGGAAGCTTGAAGCCTTTTCCGACCAGGGGGCGTACGCTTCCCACGGCCACAGCATCGTGGCAAAAGGGGCAGGCGCATTCCCGCAGCTGTATCCCTGCGATCATGTAGAGGTTGACGCATATACGATATTTACGAATAAATCCGTGGCAGGAGCCATGCGCGGCTACGGAATCCCGCAGGCTATGTGGGCGGTGGAATGCCATACCGAGGATGTGGCGGCAAAAATGGGCATGGATCCTCTAGAATTTCGGCGGAAGAATCTGATGCCGGTAGGGTACACGGACCCATTCTCGAAAAATGAACTGTATTTTGATACCTTTAATCAATGTCTTGACAAGGCAATGGAAGCCATTGATTATGAACGGAAATTCAAGGAGTATCAGAATCAGACCGGAGATATCCGGCGGGGAATCGGGATGTCCGTATTCTGGTACAACACGGCGGTGTGGCCCATTTCCCTGGAAACCTCGTCCTGCCGTATGGTACTCAACCAGGACGGCTCTTTGCAGGTGCAGCTTGGAGAGACCGAGATTGGGCAGGGGGCGGACACGGCATATACGCAGATGACAGCGGATGTACTGGGTGTGCCGCTGGAGAGTGTCCATGTGGTATCCTGTCAGGATACGGATGTGACGCCTTTCGGAACAGGGGCTTATGCTTCCAGACAGACCTATACGGCGGGATTTGCCATCCGTCAGACTGCGCTTCTTCTGCGGGAGAGGATTTTGAAATACGCACAGGAGCTGACCCGGATGCCTCCTTACAATCTGGATATCGTGGACGGGAATATCATCCGCACGACAGACGGAAGGGAACTGATGACATTAGGAGAATTAGCTACCGAGGCGCTGTACAGCCTGACGAACAGCCAGCACCTGTCGGCAGAAAGTACGTCCCAGATCAAGTCCAATGCGTATTCCTTCGGATGTACCATGGCGGAAGTGGAAGTGGATATCCCCATGTGCAGGGTGAAGCTTTTGGATATCGTCAATGTGCATGACGCAGGAAAACTGATCAACCCGGCTCTGGCAGAGGCTCAGGTACACGGCGGCATGAGTATGGGAATCGGTTTCGGGATGTCGGAACGGCTGATGTTTGATCCGAAAACAGGCCGGGCGCTGAATAATAACCTGCTGGATTATAAGCTCTCCACCTTTATGGACCATCCGCGGCTGAAAGCCCTGTTTGTAGAGAATCCGGAACCTACCAGTGCATTTGGAACAAAGGCCTTAGGAGAGCCGCCTACCTGTTCCGTAGCGCCTGCGATCCGGAATGCGGTATATCAGGCAACCGGGGTCGGAGTCAATGAGGCACCTGTAAATCCACATAACCTGTTCCGCAGATTTACGGAGGAAGGCATTTTTTAGAGTGAAAGGAGGTAAAACAATATGTATGATATAAAGGCACTTTATGAGGCGGAAAGTGTAGAGCATGCAGTCCGTCTCCTCATGGAACATCCGGAGGCGCAGATCATTGCGGGCGGAAGCGATGTTCTGGTACAGATGCGGGAAGGAAAGCGCGCGGGCAAGGAGTTGGTCAGCATCTATGGGCTGGATGAAATGCGCGGTGTAAGCTTTGAGGAGGACGGCGCGATCCGTATCGGATCACTCACCAGCTTTTCCCATATCACTAAGGATCCGATCATTCAGGAGCATATCAATGTACTGGGCGAAGCGGTGGATATGGTTGGCGGCCCTCAGATCCGCAATATCGGGACCATCGGTGGAAATACATGCAACGGTGTGACTTCTGCAGATTCGGCTTCCACGCTCCATGCATGGGATGCGGTGGTGGAGATTACCGGACCGGACGGAGTGCGCAGGATCCCGATCCATGATTTTTACATAAAGGCAGGAGTGGTAGATCTGCGGCCGGGAGAGGTACAGACGGCGATCATCATTCCAAAAGAAGCATATGAGGGCTATCACGGACATTATATTAAATATGCCATGAGAAATGCCATGGATATTGCGACTACAGGATGTTCGGTCAACGTAAAGCTGTCAGCGGATAAAAAGACAATCGAGGATGCGCGGATTGCATATGGAGTTGCAGGCCCGGTGCCGATGCGGGCGCCGTCGGCGGAAAAAGCAGCCGAGGGAAAACCGGTGTCTGAAGAAACGGTGAAGGCTTTTGCAGAGGCGGTCCTCGAGGATATTAACCCCAGGGATAGCTGGCGTGCTTCCAAGGCATTCCGGCAGCATATTGCGGTGGTACTTGCAGAACGGGCGCTGAAAGAGTCTATTCGTCTTGCGGGAGGTGAGGTCGATGAGTAAGCAGTATAAACTGGTTTCCTGCACCATCAATGGGAAGCAGGTGGAAAAAATGGTGGATGTCCGTGCCTCTCTCACGGATATGCTTCGGGATGATTACCGGCTCACCAGCGTGAAAAAAGGCTGTGAGGTCGGTGAGTGCGGAGCGTGCAATGTG
>Ga0137307_100935_pt1 | contig 30526 bp, 27 predicted proteins | sample NAcewD2O_March_2_FD_97180 | JGI IMG/M metagenome (GOLD analysis project Ga0137307, IMG submission 97180) | Mouse cecal microbial communities from Vienna, Austria - N-Acetylglucosamine amended D2O_March | ecosystem: Host-associated > Mammals > Digestive system > Large intestine > Cecum | place... | reverse complement strand
TCAAACATATTTAATATCGCCTGCCATAATAATTCCAAATCATCTCCCGAAAATCCTGTCACCTTTCTGGCTAGATTAGCAGATATATATCCCTCTGCCCTATAAAGGCCATATGGCACAATATATTTCCTCCCCATTTCCGTACCCTTTTTTTCCGCATCACTTTCTGTTGTAATGGCTACCCTTGTGATGGTGACCTCCTGTGGAACGATGGGGTCTACTGATTTTGCAAATCCAAACTGTACCGGCCCCCTTATTTGCCCGCAATTTAAATTTGCTTTTACAAAAGTAGTCATCACCGCGCCAAACGTCCTAATATCAAAAAAGTTCCGGCACATAAAATCCCTTATTTTTATATCTAACTCCGGATCTGTTTTCTTTATGGCCTTTATTTCCTTTGCCTGTACATTTAAATATTCAAACGCCTTCGCATCGCTGCGGTTTAAAGGAATATTGTCTTTGATATAAATCTGGTACCCTTGTTCTTCCTCTTTTAACGTTTCTACATAATTCCTTATTTTTCTTTTCAGGCATACATCCGTAATCAGGCCGCATCCACTTTCCGGGTCTATCCTTGGCATATTCCCGGCATCCGGATCGCCATTAGGGTTTCCGTTTTCCACATCAAATAAAACAACAAAATCATACCTGTTCTTAATTACATCACTCATCCTGCACTTCCTCCTTTTTTTCAAAATCATGTTGGGTCTGGCAATAATATCCTAATTGAAAAGCTCCCTGCTCCGCTAAATTTAACCGTTTCGGAAATTCTTCCCCAATTATTTCTGCCATTTCCCCTATCCTTTTGCTGAAATATATCCTTTTCCCTTCCTTCAACTTACGTAAATGTTTTTGCGCCAGATTAATTAATATAGGGAATATCTGTGCCGGGGTAGAAGCCGCCGTATTAAAATACTTATCCTTAATTGTCGTATTAATCCCTGCATTTGCATTTCGCTGAACACTTTCCAAAACCGCAAATAACCTGCCTAATGTGTACGGCACATTTGTACATTCTTCATTTAATCCCACTTTCAATACCTCCTCCGGACAATCTCCGCTTTTGTTCCGCAAATAATACGCCTTGATTATCGCTGCTTTCCCCCTTGTCACCTCGTGTTCCGCTCTTATCCTAAGCATTACCCCATTCAGCAGCGATGCCGGGTATCTTGCTCCTGTTATAATTGCTTTTAATGTATCTGCCGCCATCTGCGGCAATGCCGATTTATCTTTCGCATTCTTATTCACTGTTTCTGAAAGAAGCTTCCATACCGGCAGTTTTGGGAACGTATCATATACAGGGCGAATAATTTCCAGCCTATCATAATGCTCGTTAATATGCCTTATAATATCACCGAAAGAATCCTTCATAAAAAAACGGACTATCAGTCTGGCTGCGTTGGGGGCTAATCCCAAAATATAAAAATGTTTCTCCAAATCCAACCACTCTTCACGAACTTCCACTGGTTCCCCACGTCGGGCTTTTTCCAAAACAGCGCTCAGTTCCTGCTCCGTTATACCGGAGCTTTCACCTACGCCAAACATTGCCGCTATACCTACATCCTGATAAACTGTGCTTCCTCCTTCTGCCCAGCAAACTACCGTGGTATCGCCAATTACTTTGCTATGTTCCCTGTCACTTAGCAATTCATTTAAAGCCGTAGCATAGGCGAATGCAGCATATTCACCAACCGGGGCATTATCCCCTTGCATTTTTTCATAAGAGCAAAATGCCGGTGCGTTAAAGGAGACCAAAGATGTACCCATAGCCTGCGCCCCATGTACCCCCTTGATACTGGGATGCAATTTTGCAATCGACATTTTTTCCCCTGTTACTATACACATTTGTTTTTCATCATCTTGATTTTTGTCTTTATCATAATGCCTTTGCCATGCCCTCTTTATTTTTTCATCATCCACCACCGGCTTGCCATCATAATAAAATAAAATGTTTCCCCCAGCCATCAGGCCATCCCAATGCTCCGTTAAACATTTATTTTCTTCAGCCTGTTCCGGCCCCCACTTTTCAAAGTATTGGATGATTGCCTCTGCCGCAGGGCTTTCCACTTCTTTTAATAATTCAACGTGCATTTCCTTACATGCCCGATAACATTGCAATGCCCTGTCCTTCTTTTCTTTCTCGTCCACCCCTAAAATATAGGTAGCATTATCACACAAGAAATTGGTCTTCACATCTGACGAACGTTTTACAGGCTGCGGCACCTCTATCGCCTGTGGAACAAATACCGTCTTTTTCCTTACTTCCTGCGGTGTTTTTAAAGTTAATATACCTACTATATTTCCATTCCTATCCAAATTCAGCCCATAGGATACGCGGGCTTTTCCCCAGCCCGGCTTTGATATACTCCCTTTTTCCAGCAAATCCTCATAGTATGCCACTAAGGATTGTAAAATCATCGTATCACCCCGCAATCCGCTACGTTTATTGCACCATTTTCCATTTGGGCCCTGAAAAACAGCGGTTGGATATTCTGGCTGTGGCTAAAATCAATATCCCATAACATATAGCCTAAATCCCTTGTTTCTTGAATCGCCGGTATACATCCCCCTTCCCATTCCTTAAACCGGGCCGGAAATTCCCGGCACCCAAGATATGGCTGGTGAAAACATTGCCCTTTATGCAGCCTCCTTTTCATAATATCCTGAAATTTCCCATGATTATCACCCTCCGATGCCTTTTCCGTCATCGTAAAATGTGCCTCTATGACGTAATGTACATCCTGTAAAACAAGCGAAGAACGCTGGACAATATCTTTCGATGTATTAATATATAAATTGTTCTTCCCTCCCGTCATTGCTGCCCTTATATTGTCTTTTGAAATTTTAGACTGTACTTCGTTTCTTCTGATATTTGTCATTTTTATGGGGGATAAAACATATATCTTATCTACATGCCATCGCAATCCAGGATGCCAGTAAATCGCTTCCAACACTCCACGTGCTGCAGAAGGCGTAATAACATCATAACTGACACGCTCTACTTTCATCTCCACTCTGGAAAAACATGCATAATCTCCCCATATTTCTACTTTAACCGCCAAATAACCATCCCTTTCCTTCTTCTGCCGCCTGGTTTTTCTACACAAAGAAACCAAACCCTGTTTCTGTATCCATTTGCAAACCCGTATCATCACTATACTGGTTCATATCCCGAAGCACATAAACCATATCGCCAACCATCTCAAGGCATCCCGCTTCCCATAACTCCCTAAGATGGTTAGGATATGCATTGACTCCATATTGCCCTAATTTACGGAATAACTTTCTTGTCGGGTATCCGTTATACAATTCTTCTATCCACTCTTCTGCTTCATCCACCGGTATATATATTGTTTTCGTCTGGCTCTCTATCAGCTTAAATCTTTTACTGACGGTATTAAATGGAAACATGCTCCCGCCTATCCCCCGCTCGAAAGCATCCATAATCCTCTTCTGGTCAAGATTTTCCTTACCCAGCAATTTTCTATAAAATTGGAAATAAAACGATATTGCCTCCAAGCTTGCCGGATTGCTGTAATGCCGCAAGGTTTCCCGCAGTGCATCAATATTCTGCCCGAAAAACATATTATCATCGTCTTCCAGCCGAAACAAATAGACATTACTCTCTTTGACTTCCCGCCTTCCTTCCCGATTGCATCTTCCTGCAGACTGAATCAAAGAATCCAGACCAATTTCCTGTCTGTATACCTCCGGAAAGTCCAAATCTACCCCTGCCTCTACCAAGGAAGTGGCTATTACCCGGCACGGCAAACCACGGTTCAGCCTATCCTTGATTTCTCCAAACTTCTTTTTACGGTGCGCCGGATAAAGAAGCGTTGTCAGACAAAACGCCCCGTCCTTTGGCAAACCTGAATATAATTCCTGTGCTGTCTTCCGTTTATTTACAATGCATAATACCTGTTCCCTCCCCTCAATCCGGTACCGCAGTTCATCTAAGGAAAGAGTACCCGCATTGCTTATTTCCGTCCGTTTAAAATACTTGCCCAAATCCATCACACCGTTGCATATTTCCTGTATTTCCCCACCTGGCAAATACTTCTTAAAGATAGAATCTAAAACAGGCTGTGTTGCCGTACATAAAATAACCGTCGAACGATAATGATCCACCAATTCCGAAATTGCAGCCACACACGGCTCCAAATAAGAAACCGGCAATGTCTGTGCTTCATCAAAAATAATAACGCTATTGGCAATGTTATGAAGCTTTCTGCATTTAGAACTCTTGCTGGCGAAGACGGATTCAAAAAATTGTACTGCCGTCGTTACAATTATTGGCATATCCCAATTTTCTGCCGCCAATGCTTTGCGGCAAGATAAGGAATGGTCCCTCTGATTCTCCTCCATTTCATAAAGCATCCCGGAATGGTGTTCCAAAATATTTTCTTCGCCAAGAATATTTCCAAATACTGCTGCATTCTGGTCAATCACAGAAGTGTAGGGTATCACATAAATGACACGTTTCATTCCCCTCTTTTTCATATGCTTTAATGCAAATCCAAGAGAAGCTGTCGTTTTTCCGCCGCCGGTAGGCACTGTCAACGTATATAGCCCTCTATCCCATTTTTCACCTTTTTCCATACATTCTTCTAATATCTGGTTTCTTTTCTTATAAAGCCGCTTCTGCTTTTCATTTTCAAATTCCTCCCTCCCCAGCCACTTTCCAATATATTGCTCAAAGCGAAGCAGCAAATCTTCTATAGATGGATATCCCTGTCTGCCTATTTGACCTCCATTCATGAATAATTCCGTATCCAAATAATCCGCGTCTACCAAGCATGAATACATCATCCTGATAAAAAAAGCCATAGAAAACATACGATTATCCCCTTTTATGCAAAAGGGAGGCACCTCCGCCGGCCCTACTTTTATATCCTTTTCCCATCCGCTATAATCCGGTATCTTACTTTTTAACCGTCCAAAAAAAGTACCGGTTTCTTCACCCGAAAACCTATAAGAACCACCATCCATCAATCCTGAATGATGCCCCGCTATTACCATAGAAAAGGGAATATTATAATTTGATATATGTAACGCTTCCAATGCGCCCGCCGTAGAGTGGTCTACTTTCTTTGTATTCTCCGGATTCCGTATCCTTTCCTGAAACTGCTTGGAATACTTTCCGATATCATGTAATATCCCGCAAAAATTGCCGGCTGCCCCACAGCCAAATTCCTCCGCAAATTCCTCCGCCCTTTTTGCCGTACCATACAAATGATCCTTAATAGATTGTTCCTCACCAAGTGTGTTGATATGTGCAACCATTTCATTCACCCCCCCCCTATCCGTTGCCTCTATCGTTATGGCACCATATCTAGCTTTTATTATATTCCATATGCTGTACATAAAAACGGTCTTACTCATCGAATACCAGTTCTTTTTCATATAAATATCCATTCATCGATACTGTTTCGTCAGCCTGTCCACTTCCTTTTTCATCTGCTCCACTACCGACTCCGGCCCAACAATCTTCGCCCCTTCCCCAAGCGCTATAACCCATGATAAAAACTGCCTGCTTACGGCTACTTTTACAATCACGGCAAAATGTTCCCCATCCTTCTTCATAATAGCCACATCTTTTCCAAATCTGTCTATCATAACACCGGCAAGGGCATTCTCACATTCTATTTTTACCATCTGCTCTTCCCCGCCGAACATACCAAACATCTTTCTGGTATAAATTGCCATGTCAAATTCGTCAAAGCATTTTTTGCCTTCCCGCTTTGACCCCGCCATTTCTATATGAAGCATTTTATCCACGCGGAAATGCTTAATTTTATCTTCCAAACTGTCAAAAGCAATCAAATAATAATTTTCATCGCTCCACGAAAGCGCCCAAGGGCTTACTTCATACAAAGAGCCGCCTCTGCGCAGTTCCATTTTTTTGTCTACGTTCCACTGAAAATATTGAAAAGTGATTTTAGAATTGGCGCCAATTGCCGCATGAATCATATCTACATTATAATAAATGCTTTCATTCATCGTCTTGACGCGCTCCGCCACATATACTTGACGGTGAAGCTTAGATGCTTCATATTTGCTAGCCATGCTTTCGATTTTCTTGATTAGTTCATTAGATTTTTTTGCCGTAATAAATTTTGCCGCCTGTACGGAATCTACCAGCAGTTTCAGCTCCGCCAATTCAAACTGGCGGTTCCCCACCGAATAATAATATGCCCTATCCATCTGCCTGCCGATAATGTCCATGCCATATTGACGCAAGCTTTCGATATCGCTGTACAGGCTTTTCCGTTCCGCCCCAATCCCATAAGCTTCCAGAGATTCCTTGATTTCCTGCATGGTAATGCTATGTTCCTCATCCGTCTTCTCCAGAAGTATTTTCATTAGGTAAATGATTTTTAATTTTTGGTTCACTCCCTTTGCCAATTGAATCCCCCTCTTCTTTCGTCCGCTTTGTTACTTAACCTCCTCACAGCTCAACTGGTATCCCCGCCGCATCCACAAATACATGGAACACAAAATGGTTGCAAAGCCGATTCCGCCTGCCAGCCAAAAATCCCTCCACCAAAAAGGGCGGATATGCATCATTTTAAGCAGCCATCCGATGACAAACACCGGCGCACCCGCAGTGGCTGCCCAATATATGCCATAACCACCCCAGGCAAAAGCCGCACGATAATTTTTGCTGAACTTATACCAGAACCAGATTGGCTTATAATTTTCCCCATACATCAGCTTCATCATATAATCATATGTGCTTTTGGAAGGGATTTTTACATATTCATAATGGCAAAAGCACCAGGAAGACAACACAATGATTAGAAAGCCAATCAGATTAGCCGTAAACAACGCTCCCCAACCATACCCCAACTTGCTTACCAAAGGGTTCCCTTCCATTGCCAAATCCGGTGTATTCACAAACGTCACCAGTCCATCCATAAGATGAATCAATGCATTCCCTATGGACAGTCTGATAAACCGGTACTTCGTCTTTACCCCAGGTTTCCAGAAAATAAGCAATGCAGCCAACAGCAGCATTACAATAACAAAGCCGATTATCAAAAGCCAAAGGCCGCCCCCTATTTTCCCTGCAAGAAAAATAGACGTCGGCCCATCCGCTCCTCCTATTACCGTTATAGAAACTGCTTCATTTTCCATATATCCTTCCTCTCAAGAGCCTTTGGTGCAGGCGCCAAACGATGTCGCCGCAAAGGCTTCTTCACACTCAAGACCATAACAGGAAATTACATGTGCTTCCGCATCCGGCAAAACCATGCCATACTTCTTCGCTTTTTATAATTCTCATTCCGCCACTTCCGAAACGACCGTAACCGGAATCAATTTCGTGCTTTTTACGCTAATTCCTACATGGACAAAATATAAGGATACTGTCACCACCCCCGCAATGACAACTGCAACCAAAGCCCTTTTTACTACCCTCATTAACCCTTCTTCCTCCTTACTTCTTCAATCTGACCCTCTGATACTCTATAGATAATATCACAGTTCTCAATCGTATTCAATCGATGAGCGATAATAATCATCGTTTTTTTCCCATGAAAACTGTTTATGGCGTCCATCAAGGCAGCCTCCGTTTCGTTATCCAAAGCCGAAGTGGCTTCGTCGAACACCAATATTTCCGGATTATGGTAAAGAGCCCTCGCTATGCCTATCCGCTGCCGCTGCCCGCCGGAAATCCTTACCCCCCTATCGCCTACTTTTGTATCCAGCCCTTCCGGAAGGGATTGGACAAAATCTTTTAGCTGTGCCTCTTCTAAAGTCTCCCATACCCTGTCTTCGTCAATATCCTCCGGCTTAATGCCAAAACCGATATTTTCCCTTATGGACTCGTCAATCAAATAAATGCTTTGGGGAATATATCCGATTTGGGCAAGCCAAGAAGCATAGCTTTCAAAAATATTCCTGCCGTCACAAGTGATTTTCCCTTCCTGCACATGAAGCAGCCCCAGTATAATATCTACAATCGTGGATTTCCCCGCCCCGGAAGTTCCCATAATACCTACTGATTTCCCGTAAGGAATGGTCATATGGGCATGCTCGAATATATTTTTGTCCGTATTCGGATAAGCATACGTAATATTTTCCAATTCAATCCCTTCGCGGATGCCCATTTTTTTCCCATAATCGCCGGTAAGGAGATAACTGTTTTCTTCCATGCTCTTCCTGCTTACCTGCATATTTTCATATACGTAATCCAGACACGGCTGGTTATATGCAATTTCCGCCAGATAAGTGTTAATCCGGTTCAGGCAAGGCATTAGCCGGATTGCCGCCACTGCGTAAATGGACAGCACTGTCACCAGCTTATCCACATCATTCCCGGAGGCAATATATACCATAATGTACCCCACCAGGCAACCGATAAATACCGTTTCTATTAAATTCCTTGGAATACAATTCAGCACTGCATATTTCTGGGATAAAACGGCCCCGTATTTCCCGGAGTTTTCGTAATTATAAGCAAAAAACTCTTCTCTGCGGAGTACCTTCACATCTTTAATCCCGTAAATGGCCTGAATCCTCCATTTGGCAATCCTCGACTGCACTTCCTGATTCTTTTTCCCCAACGCGTTCAATCTGGGTTTCATCCCTTTATTCATCAAAATCGTTACTGCCCCGAAGACCCCTACCATCATAAACGCCATTTTCCAGTCCGTCACCACCAGCACTGCCGCCAAAAACAAGAATACAATCCCTTCGGATGCAAACTGCAGCAATACCATCATCAATTGGAACAAATTTGGGATATCCGAATCTGTCATCCGGAATACCGTGGGTATATCCGCATCTAAATAAAACTCATATGGTCTGTTCAAAAATTCCCGCAACACCTGGCTAATCATTTTATTTTTGTTCACCGTAATAAACCGGTTCTGCTCATAAGTCAGCCAAACCGTATATAAATTCTTCAGCACATAAACCCCAATCAACAGCCCCAATAGGAACATGGTAAAAGACTGCATCGTTTCAATACGGCATAAATCCATAACTGTTCCTACGATTTCATATTCCTGCAAAGATTCCTGATCCAGAATCACCGAAATAACCGGCAGCATTGCCGAAACCCCCAGCGTCTCTACAATGCCTCCAATAAAAATCATTACGCCTAAAAACAGCAAATGGATTTTCTGTTTCCGGTTAAAAATTGCCATTAATTTTTTGAACATTTCAATAACCATGCCTTTCTCTCAGCCTTTAAATTTGGGGCCACAGGTATAATTTTTCTCTCTATCCATCCGTTTCCTTTTACAAACCAATTCCTTTTTTCAGCCGGTATTCCAGTTTCCGCAGTTTCTTCATCCGTTTCCCCCTGATAGAATCCTGAAATTCAATCAGCGGAATCCTTTCTTCCAATTTCTTTTCAAACAATGCCTCATCGTTCATCCATTCATTTTCTTCATAAGACTCGCCAAAAATCACCGGAAGCATACGTTCTACATGATGCGCTTCCGAAGGAAAACTGGGATTTAGCCCATAATTCATAATCTTATTCATATTACGATAAAACTCCGGTGTATGCTTCCGCACTTGGGAGCGGTTTAAGATATAACATGCCCCTGGCGAAAATACATTATATTTCGGTATCACCGGTTTTTTATAGATAAAAGAAAGCAAACTGTTATATTCGTCAAAATAGCGGTGGGGGTGATTGGGCGATTCCACATACCATGAAGTATTCTCCTCCAAATAGTGGGATTCGCTAATCAGGCACTCTATCGGTTCATCTTCCTTAGACAAAATCCCCTGCTGCTTTAATTTCCCAAAAATATCTTTATCTTCATATAAAAAAGTAAAGGATTGGTTTTGGTAAACCCGGTCGAAATACTCTTTGGAGCAATGCCTCCCAATCATATTCCCTTTGCACAGGCACATGTATTCCGGCAGCTTATCATAAAAGTCCGCAAAATACCGGAAATAACTGGTAATATTATGCCCTGTATTTTCCACGGGAACATAATGATATCCTCTTTTTTCCAAATCATTTCTCACCTTTTCGTCGCTAGAGGCATCATATATTATATAATCTTTACAATATTCAAGCAGTTTTTCCGGCACCGTATTAAAATTATGAATCACAAAAAAAGTATCGGTTTTCTCCATTTTTAGAACCACGCTCCTTATCTCTTCCTAATATTCATCCCATTCTTCCCTTGGTACCGCCTTAACGCTGTTAAGCCCGTATTTGATGCGGTATACCTCATTAATCCAGAAGTCTTTCTCCATAGCAATATCATTATCGTACATAAAGCTATATTCCGTCTGAAACTCCGGCCGGAGCATCGGAAGGGTCAAATCATAGTTCCCCTGGCTTGTCTGTTCCAAAATATAGACTTCCCTTTCATTTACCTCCCGCATGATTCTTGCCAAGTTGGCGCCGTTTTCCGTATAGGAGAAAAACATCCACACCGTTGCTGCTGCAATCCCCCCTGTTTTCAGACTTATCAGCAATGTGTCTTCCCTGCCAAGCTTCTGAATCATCTGTACACAGGCTATGGCAAAAAAGATATTTGCCCCGAAATAAGCCCTTGGCATAGGCTCCGGTGTTAAAATAAGCACATAACTGGTAGCCAGCCCTGCTAAAACAAAAATGAAAACATCCATAAATTCTTCCAGTTTTTTCCCTTTGTACATAAAGTACGCAAAAAGCAGGCAGATAACAACAATATAAATCATCATATATTCATTCATCGCCTTGTTGATTTTCAATCCCCTGCTTACATACGCCATAATGCCGCTGTATGTTTCATCCGCCTTCATCAACGCCCCTCTGGACGCATTGCCGGGCGCCATAACCATAACGAGAAAACCGGCAGCCATCCCGGCAAGCCCCGCAACAGCCCACGGCTCTATTTTTTTCTTCTGTTTAAAATGCAAAAATGTGTACAGCAAGGCAACCAAAATGCCGCCTCCCGAAGTATTCTCATTTCCCCATCCTGCCAATATTCCGAACAGGAAAAGCAAAATGCTTACCGGAACTGCCTTCCCCAAGCTCTGCCCTTTTTCCAGAAAATAACGGAAACAGGTCAAAAATCCCAGCAAAATCACAATCCCCCATAAATAATTGCAGGCGCCGCCCATCCACAAAACGGTCTGCGAAAAATCTACGCTGAAATTCCATACCAATAGATTAATCAAAATAAGCAAAAAAGAATCATATTTCTTTTTCCCTTTTGCATTGCAGTAAATCAGCAATGTAAGGAGGACAAAGCACAGGCTGTTGCAAATGTTAAATACCCACTTTGGCATCAAACTGAAAATCTTCAAAATAATCTGCAGAACCGAACGGCCTGTCCATGTCATATACTGCTGGTATTCCATGCGGAATACATCCAGCAGCGAATGATAGTCCGACGTCTTAAACAACAAATCGTCCGACATTAGCGGTGTCATAATATTATAAATCCATACTGCCACGAAACTTATCCCTAAAAGAACAAAAAATATGATTTTTCTCCTCTTATCATCCAAATATAATTTCTTCACCCTATTAACCATGCCCCTTTCCAGCATTACTATTTGCTAGTATCTTTATGATTATAGCAAAATGTACCTTTTATTTCAATCAATTGATTTCTCCGCCTAAACCTTACCGGGCAATTAATGCCATACAATAAATTATTTACACAGAAATACAAATATGATAGAATTAGACGAAATAAGACAAGAAACTGATGTAAAAAACAAATAAAGACAATATATGGCAATGTATATCCTAATGCCGCAATGTCTTTACATGACGAGGTAAGCATTATGGAAAAAAACAGGAACAGATATAATTTGTCAGTCCGTGAAATAGATATTCTTTATGTGTTATGGAAAGCAGATCGGCCGTTGCTGGCATCTGAAATCGTCGAGGCAGACGAAAAGCTAAAATTGCCTACTGTACATACTACGCTAAAAAGGATGCTCGATAAAAAAGTAATTGAAGTTGCTGATTTTGTTAAAAGCGGCAACGTTTTCGGCCGACGTTATTCTCCCACTCTTTCTATGCAGGAATTTGAATTGAACAAACTTTCCGTCACCACTTCCGACTTAGTATCCAACTTGAACAACTACCAAAACGACAATTTAATTCTGGCAGAGCTGGATAATTTAGAGCAGATTATCAAGGAACAGAGGGAAAAAATATTGAAAAAAAATGACCAGACATAGAAGAGGCTATTTGAATTTTATTTGAATTGCATAATAAAGCGTGTGTTATAACGCACGTTTACATCGAAGCGGGGCTGCACCGGCAGCTTTTTTCTTTTTCTGCACATTGCGCATTTCCTTGGGAGGGATTTTTTATAGCAGGGGATTGGTATAGGTGATTTCCTATAAAGATTCGGGCTTCAAAAGGCCTGTCCATCAGTATTACTTGGCAGACCTTTTGGCATCCAAATCCGATAAAGCAAAAGGAGTTGGCTCGGCGGTCGACTCTGTTACTTTATTCCCATTCAATCGTAGCCGTAGGCTTCGGGCTCAAATCATAGCATACCCTGTTTACATTCGGAACTTCCTTCATAATCCTATCCGTAATCTTCATAAGCACCTGCCAATCCACTTGTTCGATTGTGGCGCTCATGGCGTCCACTGTATTTACCGCCCGGATAATAACCGGATATTCAAAACATCTCGCATGGTTCTTTACCCCTACCGATTTAAAGTCCGGCACCGCCGTAAAATACTGCCATACTTTCCTGTCAAGCCCGGCTATAGCAAACTCTTCCCGCAAAATGGCATCCGATTCGCGTACCGCTTCCAGACGTTCTTTTGTAATCGCCCCCAAACACCTTACGCCTAAGCCAGGACCCGGAAACGGCTGACGGAACACCATTTCCCTTGGAAGCCCCAATTCCAGTCCGCAAGCCCGCACCTCGTCTTTAAACAAATAATATAGAGGCTCTACTAAAGAAAATTTCAAATCCTCCGGAAGCCCTCCTACATTGTGATGTGATTTTACCATTTTCGCCGTCTTAGTGCCTGACTCTATAATATCAGGATAAATGGTTCCCTGTGCCAGAAAATCAATGCCTTCCAGTTTACGGGCTTCTTCCTCAAATACACGGATAAACTCCGCCCCAATAATCTTCCGCTTCTGTTCCGGGTCTGCCACTCCGGCAAGTTTCCCGAGAAAACGTTCTTCAGCATCCACATAAACCAGATTTGCATCCATCTGGTTCTTGAAAACTTCTATAACGCTTTCCGATTCCCCTTTCCTCATCAATCCATGATTTACATGAACGCACACCAGTTGTTTCCCAATCGCCTTAATCAACAGTGCGGCTACTACCGAGCTGTCCACACCCCCCGATAATGCCAAAAGAACCCTTTTATCGCCTACTTGCCTGCGCACCAGCTCTACCTGATCCTCGATAAAATTCTTCATGTTCCAGTTTGCTTCCGCTTTGCATGTATCAAATACAAATCCCTTCAGTTCTTCCTCATCCGGCATCATATCCAGTTTCTGGGGGCACTTAGAGCCCGGATAATCAATTGACATCATAGGGAAATCCATATCGTACAATTCCGGGCGGACCTCAACGGTAACCCCGTCCACAACCCGGTTTTCCCCTCCATATAAAATAATTCCTTTTAAATTCCCGGCTTTCCCCAATTCCTCTGCTGTAATATCATGAGGATAAATTTCACTATATACCCCTAACCCCCTAATGGCTCTCGCCAATTCCGTATTCTTTGTACTTCCAAGATCCAAAACTGCTATCATATCCTGTTTCATTTCGTTCCTCCTTGTCCATCCTGCCAGCCTGCCCATACATCTATAATGTATGGTAATTCCTGTCCGGGAATTGATAACCTGCCTGCATATCAATGCAATTCATTATATCATTTTACCTCTCTATGTGACAAGAAAAAAGTATGCTTTGCCTATTGGCAAAATAATTGGGCAAACCGCTTTTATTTACCGAAAATAAACCTGAAAAATCCCTGTTGCCCAAAATCAGGCAACAGGGATTCCCACATGCTTTATTTGCTATTTATACTTTTTTCTATTTATACCTTTTTCTATTTATGCCTTATGTATCTGTTTTTCATCCGGACCTACTCATTCATCAATGTAAACTGGCCAACAAGTTCATCCAATGTAACCGCCTGCGCAGATAGCTGTTCGCTTGTAGCAGAAGTCTCTTCCGCAGTTGCCGAGTTGTTCTGTACTACCTCGGAAATCTGGCTGACACCTTGCTCTGCCTGACGCATTGTTTCGTTCTGGTCGCCAATCATAATGCTCAGTTTCTTAGAAACATCCGCAATCTGTTTGATACCGTCCACTACGATTTCAATAGAGCTTGATGCGCTCTCTACCGCGCGATTGCCGCCTTCGATTTCCTGCAGGGAGCCTTCAATCAATTCCCTTGTGTCCACTGCTGCTTTCGCACTCTGCTCCGCCAACTGCCTAATCTGGTCTGCAACAACCGCAAAGCCGCGTCCTGCTTCCCCGGCCCTTGCCGCCTCTATGGATGCATTCAAGGACAGAAGGTTTGTCTGCGATGCAATGGATTCAATCTCGGAAATAATATTCCCAATCTTTTTGGAAGTATCATCAATTTTCTTCATAGCAACAACAACCGTATTCATACCTTCACGGCTATTATCCGCTTCATCCGCATATTTCTGTGTCTGTACATAAGATTCTTCTGCATCCTCTGCACTTCTTTCCATCGTCTCCGTAATATTCACAATCGTTGCCTGCAATTCCTGTACTGCCCCTGCCTGATCCGTTGCGCCTTCCGCAAGGTTCTGGGCTGATTCCGCCAGATTCGACGCCCCGGCCGAAACTTGATTGGAAGCCTCCGCTATAGAGCGCAGTGTAGCTGTCATCTGATTTCTCAGACCTCTCATTGCAACAACCAGTTTTTCAAAATCTCCGGTATATCTATCCAGCATGGAAGAAGTTACCGCATAGTTTCCTCCTGCCATCTCGCCCAAAACATAGCTGATATCATCTATGATTACATTCAGGTTATCCGACATCTCCCTTGCTTCCCTTACCATCACCGCCACTTCATCGTCTGCTTCCACTACCGGGAATGGGGTGGCAAAATCTCCTGCCGCCAATGTGTTTAACCTGTTCCCCAATTCTGTCAAAGGCTGGGCAATCCCCCTTGCGATGCTTCTTCCTACCTTTGTAGAAATCATCATCGCAGTAATAATCACCGCCACAATTACAACCAACAATATCAAAGACAGTATTTGAAGCGTAGTAGAAAGCGTATTCCCTTCCTCTACTTTCACCTCCAAAAGCTCTTCCAGCCTCGTATAAATCTCATTATAGCTTCCTGCCAATTCGCCTAATGCCAACTCCTGGGCTTGTTTGCATAATTCCCTGTCTGTCGTAGCCCCAAGATCCATAATCTCTTTGTCCAATACCCAATAAGCATCCAATAACGTTTCAATCTCGTCATATGTTTTCCGTCCGTCTTCGGATACAATTGTATTTTCCACTTGTGCAAAATATTCTTCAAACTGTGCCTTATTTTCTTCGTGTTGTTTCACTACAGCAGCTATAGCATCCGGGTTATCATATCCGATAGCTGCCCGGAGCGATGATCGGGAATCCGCAAAAGTAAACAACGCCTTTCCGATATCCCCCTGTGCAAAACCGAAATTCTTCAACGCATAAGAATACCTGTTGGAAATGACAATTACCGCTATCAAACCTGCTATCGCTGCTATTGCCGAAATGGCTGAAACCATTACAAAAGATTTCGTAAGCCTTTTTTCAATTTTTTCATTGTTGAACATCTCTTATTTCTCCTCCCTTTTTATTAAATCGAATCCTCTGGCATATCCTTAATCAATGGAATTGGTACATGAAAACTGGCTTTATCCTCTTCTTTCCTTAAAGTATCCAAAACCGGTCTTCCCAAAGCAACAAACGACAGCTATGTATAATTCTATTCTCTTAAGTTTACCGGTAGATTTATTATAATTCTTTTATGAAAATTATACAACATTTTTATTAAATAAAAATTAAAATTTGAAAAAAGGAAACATTTTTAACAATTCTTACTTGCAAAACCCGAAACCTTCTTTGCATTTTGCTGATTTTCTCCACTTTCCTTTCACAAATCAACCGTTTTCGTTGCAATCCGTTCCCTGAATTTTGCATCATGCTCCACTACCAACATTGTCGGCTGGTATTCCAGCAAAAGTTTTTCAATCTGCATCCGGGAAAGTACATCAATATAGTTTAGCGGTTCATCCCATATATATAAATGTGCCGGTGTAAGCAGGCTTGCGGCAATCAATACCTTCTTTTTCTGCCCCTCCGAAAAGTCTTTCATGTCCTTCGTAAACTGTATCCGGTCCATATCCAGTTGCCGAAGGATGGCGCAGAATAAGCTTTCATCCAAGTTTTTCATCTTGCAAAACTCTTTAATACCGCCACTCAGGAACGACGTATCCTGATTAATATAGGAAATAACAAGACCGGAAGCCAGCGTAAGGCTCCCCTGCTCCCGCAAGGGCATCCCGCCTTCTTTCTGTTCCACCTCCTCTGTCTTTTGTAAAATAGCTTTTATCAGGCTGGACTTCCCGCATCCATTTGCCCCATTTAAAAATACCCGTTCTTTCTGGCAAATCTCAAAACAAAGGTTTTCAAACAAGGGAGAAGCCGCGTCCTCATATTGCAGGCCATATTGGTATGCTGTCAGCAATTTTTGCTTAAAATGTTCCAAAGGCCTTATTTTTAAATCCACCGGGCATTCGATATCCTGGAGCAGTCCTTCTTTCTCTTCGATTTCCCGCTCCATCCGGTTGCCCATCTGCGTTACCCTGCTTTGCATTTTCTTCGTCTTTGCCCCAATATACGCTCTCGTCGGGCGATCCGGCTCTTTCAACGGGTCATACCCTATCTTCGTGCTTTCATTTTTCTCCGCCCACTGCCTTGCACGTTCCGATGCTGCCTTTAGTTTTTCAATTTCCTTCTTTTGCTTCTCGTTTTCCATCCGGGCAAATTTATCCTTCCATTTTTTGTTCTCCCACCAACTGGAAAAATTCCCCGCCTGCACTTCCATCGAATGGCGGTTCAGTACTAGAACATGGTCAATGCATGCATCCAAAAAGTTACGGTCATGGGATACCAGAATAAATCCTTTTTTGCCCGCCAAATACGTTTCTACCTTCTTTCTGGACTTCTGGTCCAAATGGTTGGTTGGTTCATCGATGAGCAGGAAATCATTATCCCCCGAAAACAATACCGCCAGCATAATTTTTGACCGCTCCCCAAAGCTCAACGTATCAAATGGCCGGTACAGCACTTCCCCATCCAGCCCCAATTTATCCAATTCGCAAATTATCCGCCATTGCTCTGCCCCTGCTTTCCATTCCTCTACAAATTCTATCGCCGGGCGGCTCCAATGCTCCTCTTTCACCTGATAGGGAAAATAATCGAACACTGTATTCGTCGTAATCGAGCCAACATATTCGTATTTTCCAAGCAGCAGATTCAGGAAAGTCGTCTTCCCCTTCCCATTCCTCCCGATAAAACCCAGTTTCCAATCCGTATCAATGGAAAATGACATCTTTTCAAATATATTATCAGAACTTCCCTCATAATAAAAAGTGAGGTTATTTACATTAATTCGCGCCATTTTCATTCCTCCTTCCCGCTGCCAAAGGAATATATGCCTGTAAATAACCTCATAAATATCTTATATCTCCGTTTACGATAAACAGCGACAGCATTCTTCTACCTAATCCAATCCATCGCTGTCAATCCCAATAAACAGATTAATTTTTCCATCAAAAAAGAGAGGTTATGCGAGCATAATCCACTTTTGGCAACACAAAAAATATATTCATGTCTTCAAAAGTAAATTATCTCCGCATTTTTTCACCTCTCTCATTTTTTCTGCATTCATTATAGGACAGGACGGCAAAACTGTCAACCTATTTTCTTCCTGCAATTTCCCGCCGCAGCCTTCCACTAATAACGGGCCATATCCTTTTGATTAGAAGACGCAAGATATTCCTGACAGAATATTTCTGTCACAACACTGCTGGCAAGGCATCGGCTACAAAACATCTTTGGCATAACATCTACAACAAAACGCTTCCAGTACAACATCTGCCACAAAGCGTTTCCTGCACAACATCTTCTACAAAGAATTTCCCGCACAGCATCCCCAGTACAGCACCCGTTATATATCGATTCCTCCACTCTGGAACCAAATCCCTTTTTCACTGCTTTTGGGCGGCATAATCCTTGGATTCACCGATTTCTATCATATGCCCGTCCGGGTCGGCGATTCTGACAACCCGTTTCCCCCACGCATTTTCCGCAGGCGCATGAAGATATCTTACCGGTTCCGGCCACCCTTCCAGCTTCTTTAAAAAAGCATCCATATTATTTTCTTCAAAATAAAGTTCTACATCATTGCCGCCGGAAATAGAAGATTCGCCTATCAATCCATCCCACATCTTCCGCTCCTGCAAAACCAGCCCTTCCGTTAAAATAACATTGCCGCCAAAGTCCGTCACTACCCTTAAACCAAATAAATGGCAATAAAAATTTTTTGAGCGTTCCACATCGTCTACCACTATCAGTATGTTTTTCAGTTTCACCTTGATTCCTCTACGCTTTCTTCATTGCAATACCAACCTGCATTTTCCCCTTATTTATGTTCCTCCCACTTACATTCCGTCATTTCCATATGGGAAAACTTTGCCTCAAACGACGACTCTTCCGGCGAGCAGGCATATATTCCAAATAGAATCTCCTCTGCACCTTCCCACAAATGGCAGATGCGCATCTGTTTAAAATGAGTACCGTCTTTGGAACACTCTATACAATAATCCGATTCCCGCCGGCTGAGACGGTACCACATCGACTTCACCGACGCATCAATATCCGTAGTCGCCCAATCCGAATACCCGTGATTCGTTACCACGCTGCCCAGTCTCTGATAATTTTCATTTTCGTACTCAGTAGAGGCTTTCAGCCAATTTTCACTGTCAAGATATACGGCGACCCCGCACTGGTCAAACCTTCTTTTGCTGGCAAATTCCGTTTTTACCGTAAATGAAAAATATTTTTCTTTCGTTGCCATTTGCAGAACCGGCGCATTATCATTCCGGAACCCATAATATGTCCTTTGCCATAAATCCGTTCCAGGCTCCGTATACACAACAATTTCATCACTGTTGATTTGATATCTCGCCGGTTCATTCACCCAAAATAATTTTTTTACATCCAACATCATCTCATCCCTTCCCTTCTTTCCATTATCTACAGCAGTTTGGAGGGCAGAAATGCCTGCCTAGTTACATCATTTGGCAGGTTCCTCCATTAATGTGCCCATCCTTATGGATTCCCGTTCCTTTCGCCAACACAGTCTGTACAAAACATATGGGAAAGCGTTCCATAATCCGCCGCATTTTTCAACCGTACTGCTATCCCCTCAACAGATTCATTTAAATATTCCAACACTCCTCTGTCCGATTCATAATACTCCTGTATAAATGCGGCCACCGCCTTTTCCAGTATCTTCTTAACGTCTTCCAGACTGTTTTGCCCAAATATCTGCTGCATCCGCAAATAGTCCACTTTATCAAATTTTTGCTCCAATAATGGTTTCATTGCCAAAACATGCCCTATCACGGAGATAAGCATAATTTCACAAAGATTTTCCGCCATATCCTTATAAAACCTATTATATCCCCGCAACACACCCTCTACATAGCCCGTAGGGAACTTGCTGAAAAAAATCTGCTCCAGCCGAATACATTTTATAAATTCATAAATTTTATCAATGCCTGTATAAGCGGAGATATCCTTTAAAACAGGGTAATCCAATGTCAAAATCGTATTCTGTGGTTCAAATTTTATATCATACCATCTAAAAAACTCCGGCAGGCCTTTTACAAAAGTATCGTACAAGCATTTGTTTCCATAACAGACAAATTCCGGTAAAATCTGATTGTACAAGTCCAATGCAGCTTTCGTTTTCTTTTCCACATAGGGAGCCCCCATTTCATACGCCTGCTGCGCCGAAACCGTTCCCCCAGCCAAAACCGCAGATTCCCATTCTTCCGTCTCCAATTCATGGATCGAATATAAAACAGCCCCCATAAGCTGTTCCGCTTTTTCATAAGAGATAGATGTGCTTTCAAAAGCAGTATATTTTTCCGCCAATTTTCCTACGATAGGAACCAGTTCCTCCATTTTATATCTCATCGTCCGGCTACCTCCAGCAAAGTTCTTTTAGCATTTCAAGGTACAAATCGTAATCCCATCTTTTCACTTCGTCAAACGCCCCATATTCCCCGCGCCCCTCCGATGCGCGATAGCCCCGGTAACCTGCCCGGATTGCCTGAGAAAAAATGGCAAGGCATGTTCCGGTCAAATAATCCAAATCGCCAAAACATACTGTCTCAAACTGTTCCTTCATAAAATGCAGCAACTCCTCATCCGAAATCTCATCCTGCATTTCATTCTTATACATATAAAAAATTTCCTGCAGCCGGATTATGGTGTCCGCATAACTGTCTTGCTCAATAAAATCGGAATCGCAAAATTCATAAATAATTTGGGGTGCAATCCCCTCCCCAAATTCCACTCTCCTCTCTCTTTGTAAAGCCTGGTTCCGCTCTGCCAAAATCATTTTTGCATCCTGTTCACTTAAACTAAGCCCATATCTCTCTGTCGCCCGGTTCACCTCCATCATTTTGCTCAATTGATTCTGCTGCTGCAATAAAACCATCCAATCCTTATCCAAGAGCATTCCTCCTCTATTTCATATTTGAAACACAAGTTACTATCCTCTCTGCAACCGATTGCAAATACAATAATAGCATCGCCCGGAAGTGTCTACAAGCCTTGTTTTTCCGCATATTTTGTGGTAATATAAGAATGGGAAAAGACCTATAGGCACATTCATATAATGCCCTCTCCGTTCCTTCATCCCGGGGAACTCTTACTCAGCCGCACCATCTTTTTTCCATAATACAGCTAAAATATCCTTCAGGACAAGAAAAGCATCCAAATCATTATATCCATATTTCTTTTTCAAATCATTTAATAATTTGCGCAGTTCTTCCATATAAAAAGTGGTGTCCACCTCATTTTGGTACCGGGCCAGAATAGGATACTTTTTACTCCATGCCTTCGTCCAGTCTATTTTGTCCGATACTTTTTCATTTGTCTTATCAATTATCTCCTGAATCTCCTGGACATCAATATCAAATTCAATCAGTTCATCCAGCGACAATCCATACATCACTGCCAGCCTTTTTGACTGGCGGATATCCGGCAGTGTTTCGTCGGTTTCCCATTTTGAAATAGTCTGCCTGCTTACCCCCAGCTTCCCAGCCACCTCCTCCTGCGATAACCCTTTTTTCTTTCGTGCATGAAACAAATGATTCCCTAGACCCATAACCGTTTCCTCCTTTTCATAATGCATTTTTATGAACAATTGCTAAACCGTTGAATTTGCTAAGCTGACTGAACTAGTTGAATTTGCTGAATTAGCTGAATTAGCAAATACCATATCACCAGAGTATTTCCGCAGCTCAACGTTTCTTCATTATAAATGATTCCAGGGAAACGTTCTACCAAGATAATCATGCACTTGTGCCCGTTTTATTTACATCCAACCCCCTACCGGAAATATAGTCCGCTGCTCCTTCATGTACGCATCACTCTTGCCCGGTTTTCGGTATCAATCTCTTAAAGATATTTTTCATGCCTACAGCTATCGCAAGAGAAACAAAACCTGCAAACAAAATGACTGCAAATTCATACCCCTTGCATATTTCAAACAAAATGCCATAAAGGGCATTGCCTAACGGCTGTGCGCACATGGAAACAGCCATCATAACAGCGATAACTTTCCCAATCAGGTTTGGAGGGGTTTCCGTCTGCACAAAAGACATAATTTGCACCGTAAAAACCGTGGAACATACCATTATGCCAAAACAGCAGACCGTGATAGCCAAATAGTTGACAATCCCCGAAGAGAACAAAAGCAAGGCAATCCCCATCGGAAATACACATCCGGCACTGGCTATGATTAAATCCCCTGATTTTTGTATGGTCAGCTTTTTTGCAAAAACGCCTGCCCCAATGCCTCCTGCCAACCCTCCTGCCGCCAATGCCCCTTGGGCAAATCCGTACAGCTTATTCGCCACCGCCGCTTCTAAAGGCAATACCTCCGTCACAATATATGGCAGCCCCACCACAATCATAGCTGACAGGAATAGATTAATTCCGCAAACCGCAGTCAACCCCTTTCCAATCTCCGGCTTTTCCTTCCATATATATCGGATGCTTTCCGAAAAATCCCCCTTCACGGTTTTCCATATGCCAACACCCTGTTCCTGTCTCACAAAAGGTATTCTGATAAAAATCTCCATCACCGCAGACAGCAGGAAGCAGACCATACATACCCAAAGCACAGGTCCCAGCCCATAGGCGCTATATAACATCCCGCCCAAAACCGGCCCTAACAAAGCGGAGAAAGAGCCGATAATATTGATTACGGAATTTGCCTCCATAAAGTATTCCGTGCTTACCAGGGCAGGTACACTCGCCTGTACGGAAGGCTGGTATGCACCGGCAATGCCATATAGAAGCATTAGGGTTACCGTCATTAAAAGGATAAGGTTTACCCTACCCATCAACATGGAAAAAGCCAGAATAACTATCGCCGTAAAAAAATCCAGTGCCACCATGATGTTCCGTTTATTTACCCTGTCCGCAACAATCCCGCCTATCGGCGATAATAAAATTGCGGGAATAAAAGCACAGGCCGTCACAGTTCCATAAAGCGCGGATGACCCTGTGTCGTTCAATAGATACAACGGTAAAGCAAACCTTATCACTGCGTTACCAAACAGTGAAATAATTTGACCGATAACGACCAATGTAAAATCTTTTGAAAATAATTTTGTATTCATTTAAATTACCATGCCTTTCTTTCAATCTGCAAGCTTTGTGCCACGGACACAATATTTGCAGTATGAATCAGTTGCTATATAAAAACCCATTTCCGGCTGCGGGCAAGGCGCATTTGAGGCTTTGCTCAAATTGCCAATTGAAACATCTGCTATCTGTTTTGTTTTCTCATCCGCTTTTTCATTTATAATACCGCACGGCGGTATGTATAATGTCCTAAATATATCTGCCCTTGTTATAGGGCAGATGAACCATTACTTGCTTTTTTGATAAATTGTCGCCAATTCCTGTATCCTGCCTAATAAATCCTTATCCAAAATATCTAAGCCAAAGGCCAGCAATATTTGCTGGAACACCATAAATTTCCTGTAAATTTTCTCGGCAGTATCCTGATAAATCATCGGATTCATCCAAACATTTGCCACAAGCATGACTATCTCCGCCAGTTCCTCCGGATAGTCCGTTTGGATAGAGCCATCCGAAATGCCCTGCCGTACAATTGGCAGAATATAATTCGGGGCCAATTCATTTACCGTATCTTGCAAAATGCTGACAAGAAGCTTTGGATTTTTGTTTAAATCAGGAGCCGCCGCAAATAAATCATCCTGTTCCGGCTGAAAAACGGACTCTTTTAAAATAGCTTTTAACTTTTCTTTCCCATTTAAATCGGAGCGGTTGCAGATAGCGGCTAAAATCCGGTTTGATTCCTCCGTCATTCTATTTGTGACCGCAAGCAGGATATCCTCTTTTGACTTAAAATGGTGATAAATGGCACCCTTACTAAGCCCGCCTAAACGATTAATAATGTCCTGAATGGATGTATGTTCATACCCCTTATTCATAAATAACCGGAAAGAAGCATCCAAAATCAAATCTACGGTTTCTTCCGGGTGCTTGTTTCTTGCCATTTCTTCACCTCCCTACATACCGATGGTATGTTTATATTATCATACTGTTGGTATGTAAGTCAATTATAAAAATCCACAAGGAAGACATTTTCCTTTTACACGCAGTATGCATCCCCATTTTCATAGCATCCTCATTTTCATAAGTGCCCTCCTTATGAAATCGTCAAATATTTGTGCCTGAATATGGAAAATGCAATCCCTCAAATCCATACAGAGAATTGCATTTTTTCCCTATCAGTTCCCGAAAACAGGAATCGGCCTTCAACAGATGTCATTCCGGAGCATTCATAAGTGCATGTCAGTTTGCATGAAGCATTACTATTTTTCTTATAAACGGTATATGGTCAGCCACAAACGCCCCAAGCAGGCTAACTATGATAATAAATATTGTTATGGCAGGGATGGAAAAAAGCGCCGGATATGAAACCGTTGTTATCCCAACAAGGTTCAGCTTTTCTAGTACAAACATGTGGAACATGTACACGAAAAATGTATAGCGGGATAGCTTTGCCCATATATCCGCTCTTTTTACCTGTTCAAATGCCTTACCATACCGGAAGCAGACAAAGATGGCAATGGTCATGATGAGAATATTCAAAGACCCCGGGCTAAACCATTTCTCTACATATGTACCGGATTTTATACAGTCCTGCACTGTTAAGAAAGGGGTTAAAAGCAATGCGGCAATCCCCATTGCATAAATGCATCGTCTGGCTTTTTTTCCAATATCCGTTATGTTCAAATAATGCCCCAATAAAAAGTAGCCGAAGTTTCCAACCAGAATATCAAGCCCCAGACTGTCAATCCGCGCCTGGAACGTATCCAGACCAAAAGCATTCGTCAAGGTGGGTATAAAGAACCGGAATATAATCCATAAAATCAGGTAATACCGCAATATTTCCTTTTTTGCGCATATCTGCCTCGCTATCGGAATCACCAGATAAAATCCGCACAGAATCTGAAGAAACCACATATGGATATGCCCGAAGATAAACCGCTCTACCGCTGCCCTGAATACTTCCATTGAAAACGCGCCTCTTAACGTATCTACCGCTATCCCCTGGAACGCATAAAATGCCGACCAGACATAGAATAACGCCACCAGCTTTAAAACCCGTTTCCCAACCGCCACATTTTCCCGCTCAGGCGTAACAAGAAAAAGCCCGCTCAACATAAAGAAAACAGGAACTGCAAAACGGGTCAAACTGTTATAGACCGTCATAACCAGAAATTCCCTGCTTTGAACATCCACTACACTCCAGTAACTGGCCGATACGTGCAGCAGGACAATAGAAAAACATGCCGCAACTCTTAAAATATCATATTTTACAACTCTGGACATACACCCCATCCTTTCCCTAAACTACATTCTTTTTTGTCATCTCACCCCCTTATATTATTCTAAATACCCCATTGTATCAATATTTATACCCCTTATGGATGTTTCAATCTATACTACAGACATTCTAAAATAAACAATGGGGTGATTACATGGACTATAAGAGGTTAGGAAAAAGAATCCGGGAAGAACGGCATCGGTTAAACCTTACACAGGCACAACTGGCAGAAGATATCGACATATCAGATACTTATATGGGAGCTATCGAACGTGGGGAACGGAGCCTCACGCTGGATACGCTTGTGAGGCTCGTCAACAGGCTTGGTGTGTCCGTCGATTACATGCTGTCCGATTCCGTAACAGACAGCGACACCAATATCTTAGAACAGTTCCGTCAGATTACCGACTGCCAACCATTGGAACGTAAGCAGATGGCAATCAATGTTTTGCGTACTATCTTTTCTTATTTTGACAAAGATGAGGCATAGAGAACTATTTTAATCCTGTTTTCCATTCCGAAGGCTTCTTACAAAGTCAACATCGTTAATCATTCTCTTTACTGCCTCATTAATCAAGTATTCCACCGATACGGAATATTCTGCAGAGAGTATGTGCAGCCTGTCATACAGCATGGGATTGGTAAGCTGCACAGTGAAATTTTCCTCTGTTTCATTTCCCATACTGCTTGTACACCTATTTTCAGAAACCATTTTCCAAGACCTCCTTTCCAACCGGACAACCCGGAAAGCGCAGCCGGAACCCTAACGAACACCGATGCGCTTTATAAGTTGCCTTCGACACTTCATCAATTTACGCCCTTCCGGCGAAGGCTTTCCTATAAGTAATCCCTATGCCATAAATGGCACAGGGATTATTATTATATCACAGTATTTTCCGCGGTTCCGCCATACGGAATCTCGAATCTATGCAGAGAATGTCTTATTTTTGAGCATCCTCCCAAGCGGATAAAATCATTCTGCTTTTGAAATTTTTAAACGCCTTTCCGAATGATGACAACCGTTGTCACTATTTTATGATAGACTAGCTATGTACCAAATGCAATATGCAGCATTTTTCATTTCTATTTGAGCCGCCCCAAGGCGGAATGAAGGATTGCTATGCATAAAAACGGGATTGAAATGATGTTACATTGGGAGGAAATGACATGACACCAAACGATATTCTTTCCTATTGCCAGTATAACTTAAAAGATGTTGTATTGGTAGAAAGTTGGGGAGAACGGGGAATTTTTTATAATCCAAACAGAGTTTTGAAACGGGGCGTATATGTTTTAACTGTTAAGGAAAAAGACGGGGATAATGATAAAGGCTCTATGTTGAACCGTGATAACGTTTATCGCGTAAATGTTGGTTTAAGAAAACAAACCTTTATTAACAAATTTGGGCATATTCCAGAGCGTCCGCCCGCCGGAAAAATCGTGAGAATGGATTATGATTTTACCGCTTTAGATACCATTATTCCCCACCCTGTCTACGCATGGATGGGTTGGGCATGCGTCTTAAACCCCTCTGAAAAAACCTTTGAGGATTTTAAGGTAATGATACAAGAATCCTATGATTTTGCAAAAGAAAAATTCAATAAAAGAAAAAGTAAATAATGCAACCATAAACCACACACCGCCCCATGTGAGGGAAAGGAAAAATTTTTATGGCGTGACAAAAACGGGTGACTTGTCGCTGCCCGGTTCAAGTTCCGCTTTGATGAACAAAAAGCATAAGAAATCGCTTTCACTTTTGGGAAAACAGATATATAATAAAGCAATACCCAACCCCAATTCGGAGAAATTAAGCACGAAAAAAACAAAATAAAATTAACGGAAAAAGAAATAAAACGTAAAGATTACTTTGAAAAATTATGTTCTGAAACTGCAAAAATGTGTAATTGGGGAGAACTCATATTTACAATTGCGTTATGAGGTAATTCACTGACAAATCCTCGCTTGCCGGGAATTTATATATAAAAATTAAAATTGTTGGAGGTAAACAAAATGGCTAAGAAAGAACGGTTTGCAGAATTGTAGCCAACTAAAAATTGAACAACAGCCGTACATTAATATTCCCTTTAGTAAATTCACAAACCACCGTCTACTTTGCCTTTTGCGGCTTGCCACAGAGCCACAGGCCGAGCAGGAGGGCACCGCCCATCCCCGGATTTATTGCTGTCTGTTTGAAATGTGCTGTCTGGTATTCTTTACCGGGGAGAATATCAGGAAAGCCACGGCACAGGGGAAAATGAAACAGGATAAAATCGTTGTCGTCTTTTGCGCTGTCTACTCCGTCATTGATTGCAATATATCTAATGTCGCGCTCTACGAAAAAGCTTTCCTAATTCCTAAATACAGAGAAGTTTTACAAATGCCAAACATAGACAAAAGAAAAAGCAGGAACACTTCCGCTTTTTCAAGATAAGTTTATTTCGGTATGATTAGTGCGACTTTAAATCCGCCATATTCGCTATGGTCTATTAAAATTTTTCCCTTATGTCCTTTTATAATCTGTTTCACAATAAGCAACCCTAAGCCGTGTCGCTGTTCGGTAGTATTCGTATCGCAAACCATATAATGTGGTGTATTGTTTAGCTTGTCAATTTGTTCGTCGGAAACCCCTATGCCGCTATCTTCAATACAAATCATACAAGTATTGTTATCATCATCAACGGACGCATAAATCATACAGCCGTTTTCATTGTGGTTTATGCTGTTCTGAATAAGGTTTGCGATTGCGCGTTTCAGTAAATCCTTATCAGCGTTAATGTAACAAACAGACAAGGTAGGGGAGGTTTTCCATTCAATCGGAAATTTATCATCAATATCCATGTTCATAAAATCCACAACCACTTGCCGAACAATAGATATTGCATTTTCCTGTTTTATTGTTAGCGGCTGCATATCATATTCAAGTTTGGAAGCAAGATTGAGGTCGTTGATTAAGTCTTTCATTCGATTGCTTTGCTTTACAATGGCAGCGGCTTTTTTTTGCTCTGTTTCTGACAGATTTTTTGAATTTTCCAACTGTCCGGCGTAACCCATAATCATTGACAACGGTGTTCTGACATCATGGGAAACGCCCGCTATCCAGTTCGCCCTTGCAGTTTCTTTTTTTCGTAGCTGTTCAGCTTGCATTTGTAATATTTCAGATGTTTTATTGATTTTTTCCGCTAATTCATATAGCACGCCATTCTGTTTAATGCAAACAGGACTACCGCTTGACAAATCCTGTATTCCATTCATTATTGGTCTAATGGAACGTGACATTTTCGTATTAGCAGCAACGTATATGAGAAAAATTAAGGCAGTATTGATTGCTAAAATAATAATTATGTTCTTGGGTAAATTTGCAATGAAGTTATAGTCCCAGCTTCCCCTTGTATGCTTCCAAAATCTATCTTTTGAATAGCCTAATACTAATAATCCATCTTGGGCTTTACCTGTAAAAGTGGGGTACCCGTCTACATAGCCGCGCGTTAGTTCAGCTATATCTGATAATGTATATTGCATAGGGATATTATTAGGTAGATTATCTGTTTGCCATTCAACTTGTCGCGTATCATTGTCAATAAGGATAGCCCATGCATTTTGTTCTTTTAGTTTAGCCATTACATCATCAGATATGGAATATCCATAATCTGTTAATTGCAATGCGGCTGCCGCATAACCCGCCATATCCCACGGAGAAAATGTTGACGTATTTCTTACAAAAACTATTCCGAAAAAAGCAATATTCAAAATAGAAAAGAGTATCGTACTTAATGCCATTATTCCGACAAAGCGGCGTATTAGTTTTGAAATACTTTTCATGTTATTTCCCTTCTACAATTAACTTATAACCTAATCCCCTGACTGTAACCAACGAAACGGGCTGTGAGGGATTTTGTTCTATTTTTTCTCTGATACGGTGTATATGCGCCATTAAGGAATTTTCATATCCAAAGGGATTATTGCCCCATGCTGCTCCACACAATGTGTCAATCGTCACAATACGCCCTGCATTACGATATAAAGCAGACAGTAAATCATACTCTTTTGCCGTTAATGGGATATGTTCATCATTTTTTATAATCTCAGCACGCGAAAAATCAATTTGGCTGTCATGTAAGTATACAAGAGGATTTTCGTCTTTGTAGCTTCTGCGTAAAATTGCCATGATACGAAACAAAAGCTCTTTTGGCAAAAAAGGTTTTATGATATAGTCATCTGCCCCTAAACCAAAGCCTTTGAATTTATCATCATCTTCGCCACGGGCAGTAAGAAAAAGAATAGGGTAATTACCGCTTTTCTTTAGCCGTTCCATTAAGTCAAACCCGTTCCCGTCTGGAAGCATTACGTCAAGTATTGCTAATTCCGGGCGGGATTTTTCAGCTTGTTCCATAGCTTCTTTTAAATTTTTTGCAGTTTTGACATTTTGAAATCCATATTCAATCAAAATAGATAAAACCATATCTAAAAGCTCCTGCTCATCATCGACGAGCAATATATTTTTATTCAGCAGATAATCTTCGTTCATAGTACAGTCTCCTTTCACATTTACATCATACCATATAATCGTGGATTTTATTGAGATTTTGGAAAATGTAAGGTAGATGTAAGGTAAAGAGAATATTATCACAAGGTTGCACTGGTATCATGTAAGCAATGAAAGGAGATGTCTATATGAATTACATTATCACAACAGAGCAATTGACAAAAAAATACAAATCTTTTGTCGCTGTTAATAACGTTTCACTGAACATTCGGAAAGGCAGTATCTACGGCTTTCTTGGTCCGAAAGGTGCATGAATTTATAGACAACTTTGCCTAAAGATTTGATACCAACACGCCGCTAATCATTACACGGCGTTGTTGGACTTTATCAGTTCAAGGTTATGTTGATTGTTTTCGATAAACTCAACAATACGCTTGTGTTGGTCGGCAAAGTTAAATTGAATTGTAATCTCGTTGTTTTCGTGGACGTATATAGTATCAATCAATTCTACCAAAAGCCCACGGTCAAGGCTTTTCACATTCCTATGTTTCAAGAATGTTGTCAGATAAGGGTTGTCGTTTCCTACGCCCTTTTCTGATAGCTGAATTTCCGTTTGCAGGTTGGCAATTATGCCTTTTACCTGCTCTGCCTGCTGTTCAAACTTGGCTTTCATTCTAACGTATTCAGCACGGGTTATGTCCCCACATTTCCAGTCCATATAAAGGTTATCTGTAACGCAGGTAAGTTTTTCAAGCTCCTTGCTGCGGTCTTTCAAAAGCTGCTGTAACCGCTTTGATTGGGTGCAGACGGTAGAAGTGTTATTGATCTCCTTTACTACCTCTGCCATATCCCCCACAAGGGAGATTTGCGCTTGTACGGCTTTTAATACTGCTTCGTGTAA
>Ga0137307_100931_pt1 | contig 30658 bp, 26 predicted proteins | sample NAcewD2O_March_2_FD_97180 | JGI IMG/M metagenome (GOLD analysis project Ga0137307, IMG submission 97180) | Mouse cecal microbial communities from Vienna, Austria - N-Acetylglucosamine amended D2O_March | ecosystem: Host-associated > Mammals > Digestive system > Large intestine > Cecum | place... | reverse complement strand
CGAAGAGACGCTCCCTACTCATTGATCGCCCCGCAGCTTGGGCATCTCCCTTTCGCCTTGAGCTTCTGCCCGCAATGGCCGCAGCAGTAGCGGTAGTCGGTAAGCGCGGCGCGCATCTTCCGCAGGAAAACCCAGGCGAAGGCGGCAAGGAACACGTACCCCACGCCGACCTGCGTGGTCAGTATGAAGAAGAAATAGCAGAAGATGCAGCACACCGCCAACCCCAGCAGATAGAACAAGGCGACCGCCGCCGGCAACTGCCGGAACAAGTCGTCGAGCACCGCCAGCAGCACCACGATAAACAGCCAGATGCCCGTCAGAAACACCGACAGGACCAGTGGCACGCGCAGGGGCGAAAGCGTGGGATTGAAGTAGAAATGTTCCCACGTCTCGGGCACGAAGACCTGCATCGACTCGTACACCGTGGCGCAGAACGCCATCAGCAGGCAGAGCAGCAGCGGATAGACGCTGTCGATATCATCAAAGTATACCATCTTCAGCTGCTTGCGGCGGAACAGCCGGAGCAGCCATACGCCCGTGAACAGGGCGAAGACAATGACGAAATACGAAGCATGCGTGTTGCTGAACAGGTAGATGAACTGCGAGATGCTGTCCGTCGGCACGAAGGCGCGCTTCATCTCCCCCTCGCCGATCCATCCCTGCACCTCCTGCGTGTGGGCCAGTTTCACCCATACACTGTCCACGCTGTCCGCCGGATGGAGGGCGACTTCGGCCACGACCACCCGGTCGCCCCGCCGGAGCGTGTCGTAACAGTCCTTCACCGGAAGGCAGGCAATCACGACGGAGTCCGCCACCACCTCCAGGTTCGTGTTCAGCGTATAGTGGCGTGCGTAGAGGCAGGAGAGCGAATCGCGCGTCGCGGCACTCATCGTCTCCTCGTCGAGCCGCGGGCAAGCGTATCGGCAAGAGAAAAAAACGAGGCAGACGAACAGGAAAACACAGGCGAGTGCGCAGCGGCGCAGGGACAAAGAACCGCCCGTCCGGTGCCGCTGCGCACCCGATTCCGCTTTCCGACTATGTCTAATCTCCTGATTCTGCATGAACTTTCTTCTTATCTTGTACAGGTTTTCTTCTTGTCTCGTATGAGCTTTCTTCTTATCTTGTACAGGTTTTTCATCCTATCTTGTATGAGCTTTCTTCTTATCTTGTACAAGTTTTCATCCTATCTCGTACAAGTTTTCATTTTATCTTGTATAACTTCTTGCCCTATTCCGCATATACCTTCATTTGGCAATTTCCGCAATCGAACTCCAGGCGGAAGCGCCGCCCGTCGTTCCCCGACAGATAATAAGGTTCCCTGTAGGGCGACTTCCCCTTCTGACGGACAGGACACCACCCCATAGCGTAACGCAAGCAGTGCTTGCAGAACATCAGGGCGGCATGCGGGACGGGAGTTTTCTCGTAAGCCGGATCTACTGCCGCGACACCGTGTCCGGCATAGAAGGAAGCGGCATGCGCATTCATCACATTGCCCAGATAGGTCAGCTTCCCACCCTGTGCGGCGGGCAGGGGGAACGGATGGCACGTAGTCTTCCAGACAGCCACCTCCCGTCGGTAGTTGATGCGGCGCACCGCAAGCAGACGCTCCATCACCTGTCGGCGCCATTCGCTCACGACGGACGCCGGCAGAAACCAGTTGCCGGAAAAGTCGATCCCGATGGCTGCATCGGCCGCGCTGCGTGGCGTGCCTTCCCGCTCCTCAAGGGGGAGGGAGGCCTCGAAGGGGGTGTTCCCCAGTTTGCCGAGCTGCGTGCGCAGATTGTCGGCCTGCGGCGTGCGTGCCGTCTCCTTCGGATAGGCGAAGGCGAGCGTCACCCGGTTCCCGTCCTCATCCGTGGCGGTCAGGGCGAAACCCGTGGGCGTATCCCGCAGGAACAGAGAGACGGACATCTTCCGCTCGGAGGAACGGCGCGAAAGCATGCGCTCGAACTCCTGGTCGAAGTTGCGGTAGAGCACCGTGCGCGGGCGGACGCGGGGCATCTCCCCTGCCGGATAGAGCTTGTTGCCGTCCACGCGGTTGATGCGGAAGCCCTGCAGGCGACCCTGTTCGTCGAGGTAGCAGACGCCGTCGCCATTGTTGAACGACTTCAGTCCGGCCACCGTGAGGTAGTTGCCGCGCTGCTCCTTCAGGGTGCCCATCTCTTCGCCCAAGGACTTCGGGGTGTCGAAGGAGCAGATCTCCTCGCCACGCCCATGCAGGAAGTAGTGGGTGAATCCGCGGCTGAAACTCTTGTCCAGTTGCGGGCGGAAGGTGTAGCGGCAGGTGCCGGAAGAGGCGCGCACATACTCCTTGCGGCGGGCGAAGATGGCGTCCAACTTCTGCCGGTAGGCCGCCGTGACGTTCTTCACGTAGGAGACGTCCTTCAGGCGACCTTCTATCTTGAGCGATGCGGCTCCCGCGTCGAGCAGCTCTTCGAGCGCGTCGCTCTGGTTCAGGTCTTTCAAGGAGAGCAGGTATTTGTCGCGCACGATGACCTTCCCCTCCGCGTCCGTCAGGCTGAAAGGCAGGCGGCAGAACTGCGCGCACTCGCCGCGGTTGGCGCTGCGCCCGAAGCATGCCTGGCTGGCATAGCACTGCCCGCTATAGCTGACGCAGAGCGCGCCATGCACGAAGACCTCCAGCGGCACTTCCGGACATGCTTCGTGTATCCTCCGTATCTCCCCCGAAGAGAGCTCGCGCGCCAGCACCACCTGCCGGAAACCGGCCTCCGACAGGAAGCGTACGCGTTCGGGCGTGCGGTTGTCCATCTGTGTACTGGCATGCAGGGGGATGGGAGGCAGGTGCAGGCGGGTGATTCCCATGTCCTGCACGATGAGCGCGTCGACGCCGGCGCGATACAGGTCCCAGATCAGTGCTTCCGTCTCCTCGAGTTCCTCTTCCTTCAGTATGGTATTGACGGTGACGTATATCCGTGCGTTATACAAGTGGGCGTATGCCACCAGTGTGGCTATGTCTTCCAGCGAATTGCCCGCCGCCGCGCGTGCACCGAACCGCGGGGCTCCGATGTACACGGCATCCGCACCGTGGTTGATGGCTTCGATGCCGCATTCCAGGTTCTTGGCGGGCGCCAGAAGCTCTATTCTACGTTGTTTCATCATTCTGTTCAGCAATAAAATACACGGGCTGCACATTGGGAACAGGCAGTCGCGAGGGCATCGGTAGTGCCGCCTTCCGCCTGTCGGGCCAGCCCGGAGGTTCTTATTTTATATCGTTAATGTCGTACGGGGTCTCTTAGCTTATGCCCTTAATGCCGTACGAGGGGCCTTATCTGATATCGTTAATGTCATACGGAGGCTCTTATCTGATATCATTAATGTCATACGGCGTCTCCTGATAGACGAAGTAGTTCAGCCAGTTGGAGAACAGCAGGTTGGCGTGTGCACGCCAGCGCACCATGACGCCACGGTCCGGGTCGTTGTCCACGTAATAGTTGCGGGGCATCTCGATAGGAAGGCCCTTGCCCAGGTCGCGGCGGTATTCCGTGTCCAGCGTCAGGGGCGAATACTCCGAGTGGCCCGTCACGAAGAACTCGCGTCCGCCGCGCGCCATGACCAGGTGCACGCCTGCCTCGTCCGATTCGGAAAGCAAGGTCAGTTCGGGCACTTTCTGGATATCCTCCTTCCGCACCTCCGTGTGCCGGCTGTGGGGGACGTAGAACACGTCGTCGAAGCCGCGGAATATGGCATGCAGTGGTTGCAACGGGCGGTGCTCGAAGATGCCGAACATCTTCTTCTCCAGCGCGTGTTTAGGAATGCCATAATGGTGATAGAGGCCCGCCTGAGCCGCCCAGCATATATAAAGGGTGGAGGTGACGTGGGTGCGTGCCCAGTCGAATATCTCCATGATTTCGTCCCAGTATGTCACCTCCTCGAAGTCCATCTGCTCCACCGGCGCTCCGGTGACGATCATTCCGTCGTACTTCTCGCCTCGCATCTTCTCGAAGTCTGTGTAGAACGCCTGCATGTGTTCGATGGGTGTATTCTTCGAGGTGTGGCTCTTGATCTTCATGAACGCGATTTCCACCTGGAGCGGGGTGTTGGAGAGCAGGCGTACGAGGTCTGTCTCGGTGGTAATCTTCAGCGGCATCAGGTTCAGAACGACGATGCGCAAGGGGCGGATGTCCTGTTGCGTGGCGCGTGAATTGTCGATGACAAATATGTTCTCTTCTTTCAGCAACTCGATTGCCGGCAGCTTATCGGGTAGGTTTAGTGGCATAACTATTCAGATTATCTTGATTTTGACTGCAAAATTAGGCAAAATCAATAAGATTCCATATCGGTGGGGGGAAGAAAGTGGACTTGAAACGGTTTTAAAATATATCTGCTCCGCACTTTCTCTGTATCTTCTCTGTATTTTCTCCGTATTTTCTTTGTACCTTCTCCGTACTTTCTCCGTATTTTCTCTATGTGTATTTATGCATGGAGCAAGTATGGAAAAGGTATGGAGCTGATACGAAGTAGATACGAAACAGGTACAGAACTGATACGAAGTAGGTACGGAGCAGATACGAAACAGATACAGCAAATCATCAATCGTATAGTTCAGGAAGCTGGGAACAGGCACAGAACAGATACGAAACAGATATGGCCAGAGCAAAGTGAAGAACGGCTTCTTGTCGGAAGCGGAAACTGACGTCGCCGCTTCACATAAGCAAGAGATGTCAGATGCAGTCCGCCTCCACGTAGCCGTGCATCACGGCATAGATGGTCAGTCCTGCCACGGACTTGATACCCAGCTTTTCGGTGATGTTCTTGCGGTGGGAGATGACGGTCGTCAGGCTGATGTGCAGTTTGTCGGCTATCTCCTTGTTGATAAGTCCCTTGGTGACCAGTACCAGCACTTCTATCTCACGGGGAGAAAGGTCGTGCTCGGCATATTGGGTATTGGCAGGTTGATTGGTTACCGTTTGAGGATGGTCGTGCGGATGCCCCTCACGATGCCCGAACTGGTGCAGTTGCAGGATGCTCCTTATCAAGGATTTCTCGTCCTGATAGATGTTTAGTGTGGGTATGCCAACGAGTTGCGGCTGGTTGTCGCCGTTTGCCAGCACGATTGTCTTCGGCTTGCGTGGAAGGAAGAAGGCGGTGTGTCCGAAGTATATCTGTGCCGATACGAAGTAGTGGGCATACATGTCGGGCGTGTCATCCATCAGCCCTTCAAACGAACTGAACACGCGGATGACCGCCATTGGGATAATCTCTTCGAGCAGATTCTGTAATCCCAGGCACGAAAGGGTGTTGGAGTCTATGATGGCTATTTCGGGGGCTGTCATATCATTCCTTGATTTTTTGCAAATGTACGGATTATTTTTTAAGGAGCAGATCTTTATGACTGAAAAGCAACAGTTTCCCTTTTTTGATGTTTCTTGGTTCTCGAAGCAGAAAAGGTAAAATTCTACGTTAAGAACTGAATGATAATGTATTAAACAGAAAACCTCGGAAATAGTAACAATGGCAACAATGCAAGGAAATGAAGGGTAATGAAGGGGGACAGTTTTCAAATCATTACCCGATAATGAAGTAAGTTTCTTCTTTGTGTCGTCACGTTTCATCGTTCTACGTTAGTTTGCATATCAATGTATAACTCAATGATAACCAATTTTATAACAAAAAAAGATTATGCGAAGTACATTTAAGGTGCTGTTCTACGTGAACGGAAGCAAAGAGAAAAACGGTATTGTTCCCATTATGGAACGAGTAACAATCAACGGTTCTGTGGCTCAATTCAGTTGTAAGCAGAGCATCCACAAAGACCTGTGGGATGTGAAAAGCAACCGAGCAAAGGGCAAGAGCAAGGAATCAAGAGACATCAATTTGGCTTTAGATAATATCAAGGCTCAAATCATCAAACACTATCAACGCATTTCGGATAGAGAAGCATTCGTAACTGCCGAAATAGTACGTAATGCCTATCAAGGTATAGGAACGGAGTATGAAATCCTGCTCCGAGCATTCGACAAGGAGAACGAAGCCTTTGCCAAACGAGTTGGCAAGGATCGTTCTCTGAGTACATATCAAAAGTACCTCACTGTAAAGAAATATCTTGCCGAGTTTATCAAGGTACACTACAAACGGCAAAACCGCGTTCATCTGTCACTTTATAGTGAATGGCATCCATCCAGACTATTGGATAAACCGAATCTAACATACGGGATTTCCATGCCTTTATTTCAGGAAGTACACGGTCCGTTATGGCACTGATTGTATCGGCAGAAACACGATTACCAAGGTTTTCTTCCATCCAGTCACTGATTTCCCTTGTGCTGTTTCCCATTGCATAAAGACCTATTATACGGTCGGCGATTACCCAATTGCCGTTCTTCATCCGTAAGATGTGCGTCCATCTCACCTTCCAAGGCTGCATTTAAGATACTTTCCAATAAAGGAGCAAATGCACCGTCTTTACCTAACAAAGGCTTACCTGCTTTAAGTTGAGCGATTGCCTTCTTCTTGATACTCTCAAAATCAAATTCTTCTTTCATAAAAAAACTGTGGTAGCAAAGTTAATATTTTATTTCTTGTCTTTGCTGACACAGTTTAATTTACAGCCTTGGAAAATAGTATGGTTACATGTGAAATCCGAGTTAATAACACATTTCTTGTCACGGCTATGTGAAAGTCGAAAGTTATTACCTAAAATTAAATTAACGTGAATTCGATATAATTCAGAACAATGCAAGTTGTTTGTCTTTGACAAACTCTATATCAATGGAGGGTTTCTTCTCAAAAAAAGCAATATGCTGCGATTGCGGACAGGGCATTCGCAATGAAGTTGTTGAAAGAGCGGTGTCTTGAGTGTTCTATCTGTGCGATATTCTTCAGTTCATCATTGACCGTTTCAATCAAGGCGCGTTTCCTTAACAGGATTTTATCCGCAATGCTCATCAGGGAATTCTTCATTTTATTCTTTACTTTGGTTATCAATTGTATGCCACCGAAAAAAAGAGTGTCAAACAATGCCTGTCCGATATATCCCTTGTCGGCACATAGTTTTCCTTTTATATATTCTAAGAACCGTCCCTGTTTCAAAGGTTCCCGGTCATCCACATTTCCTGGAGTAAACATAAAATTAAGGATTTCGCCTTTATCATTGATTATCAAATGCAATTTGAAACCGAAAAACCATCCCATCGAACATTTCCCTCTCTCGGCGAGACCTTTGAATGTCTTATGAATCAATATGCGTTGGTTGCGACACACATGCAAGGGAGTGGAATCCATAAAACTGATTCCCGTGCAGATTCCTAAAAGTACCTGTTTGTAAAGATTGTCAGTGGGAGTAACACCTCCTTCTCCAATTCAACAAACCGATTATAAGACACACGTTGTGAAACAAATGGGGCAGATGCTTGCAGACATATTCCTGATAATAGTGTTTGAAGCATCGAAAACCGCCGGAATGAAACAGAATGAGAATGACTATAATTTCCGCATCACTCATACGGTTAGGCTTGTTTCGATGCTTATGAGATGTATACTTAAGCATCCGTTGGCGGAATTTAAATATGTATCCGGAAATTTTGGAGTGGCTAAAGTTCACGTTTGTGTCGCTAAACCTTAGCTTTGTCATGCTAAACCTTAGCTTTAATCAAGTTCTTCTTCTACTACTACAAGATGTTTCACCATAAATATTTGCGTATTATACGATTAACGGATGGGTGAAAGATGTGAGGGATGAAATAGGGTATTTATCTTTTATTGTTATTTTAGTTCGGAGGAATGCATCATACCACATAAAGAAGTTATGAAAGGCTTCATTACATTACTTGTTATCCCTCATTACATTACTTGTTATGCGCCATTACATTATTTGTTATGAGGCATAAGACATGATGAAATCTCAATCTAATTCCGCCAACGGGTACTTAAGCATATATTTTTCTTGTTGGAGAGCAAATTCCTTGCAAAAATTGTCTGCCATACAATAAATCTCTGTAACTTTAGCCTCTAAGAACATAGTGATAATCGTTTAAATGTTATAATTCGACACTATAAATTTAATACTTTTATCGCTATATTCCTAATATTCAAACGGATAAATTTAATACTTATATCGAACTGACGTTATCTTATTGGTGCAAAACAATAAAGAACTCTGAAATAGGAACGGTTGCCATCTCGTTACCCAATTCCCAAGCAACCCGAATAACCGTTTAATTCTAAGATAATTGCAAATTCCGCGATTTTTATCAAAAAAAGTACCTTTCTATTTCATATTTTAAAATATTATCATACCTTTGGTCGCGTTAACGTTAATCAACGTTGAAGAACATATAAAGAAAGAATAGAACCTGAATTCATTCGTGACTTCAAATAATTAGCATTTTAAAGCCGACAGACTTTTCCATACCGGTTATGGTCCTACTCAATCCCTAATAATTCTGATACATTGACCTTTAACAAATCAATCAATTAGTAATTCAGGATGTCTATACACATTCTAACATTCAAAAAAACAATGAGTAGAGAAAACTTCAACAAGAAAAATTTGAAACTATTAGTATGCAGTTTTTTATTACCTACATTAATTGCCGCTTGTGTTAACAAAATTGACAATGAAATACAAACCAGCACAGTACCAATTAACTTTTCTGTAAAAATAAACAATACAACAAGAGTCATAAACAATACATTCGAAAAAGGAGATAAAGCCGGACTGTTTGCCACTTTCCACTCAGAACCCATCAGCGGAGAACGTTATATTGACAATCTTAAATTGGAATATGGAACTAACAATACATTCATTCCTGAGAAAATCGTATTTTACCCTGTAGGAGATGTAAGTCTTGATTTTATAAGTTATTATCCCTACCGTGACACAGGGGTTCCGGTTGCTTCATCCATCATCCCCGTCGCTGTATATCCAGATCAAAATGATAAAACGAAATATTCGCTATCGGACTTTCTTTTAGCCAAAGCTTCCAACATCGAAAACAGTGAAGCACCTGTTGAACTGGAATTTACCCACAAACTGATCAAGTTACAAATCACTATCAGTCCCAAAGAAGAAAAAGACATTAATGAATTACTAAAATCCAACCCACATATCATTGCTACAGGATTCAAAACCCAAGCTAACTATGATTTAGAGAAAAACGAATTTACAAACGTAAGTAAAGAAACAGATATAATCCCCTACGGTACATGGAAAATTGAAAACGGAAAGTTGGTCGGAAAAGAGTTCATTGTCATCCCGCAAACGATTGGTCCCAACAACCAATCGTTCGTCATGGAATGGAACGGACAAATATATACTTGTAAGATGCCCGAATTGACTTTAGAAAGCAGTACGCAATGTGCCCTGAATATCACTGCCATGCAAACTAACAGTCATATCCTCACAGGAGTAATCAGCACAATCAAAGACTGGACAACAGTAGAAGGCAAAACTACTGACAATAACGACCAAACGACCGCACTCCATATAGCTGCCTTATCTTTCTCAGAATCGGACATATACAGAGTATACCATAAAGGGAAAGCAATTGCCGAAATCTGCAAGGAATATTTAAAGTCAGAAACTATCAATTCGCAAGCAATAACCTGTTATCCGATTCAGACAAATGGAAAAAGTGATTTAAGTAAGGGTACCGTCTTAAAACTTATGAACGACGAAAGTAATACTGCCGGAGGGAAAATCAATTGGGACATAGAAGATAACACGTTCAATTATACCCCGGGAAATTCCACTTCCATTAACGTAATCTACTTCAACGAAAAGGGAGAAGTATTAACCGAAAAGCCCGAGACACCAAACGATATCAATATCATAAGCCATACACTGAGAGACCTCAGAAGCGGCAGCATTAAAGAATATCCGATAGTAAAAATCGGCACACAGTACTGGATGAAGGAGAATCTGCAAGCCACAAGTTACAGGGATGGCAGCGATATCAAACACATAACGGAATTTGGAGGAGAGGCAGGTTACTTCTATACGGAAAAAAAAGTGTCTTATTTCTATAGAGGAGACGTGCTTACCCAAAAGGAATTAGCCCCTGAGCAGTGGAAAGTGCCTGATAAGAAAGACTGGGACTCGTTGGTGAAATATGTCGGGAATGCCGCCATCCTTCTGGAAACCGGAGAATGGAAAACGAATGACGACACTTATATTGCAACTAACGAAACCGGATTCAATGCCGTACCGTACGGAATATGCAGCGGCAAGGATGGCAGCACAAAACTCTTGAACGAGAACATTGCAGCGGCCTATTGGATAAGAGGTGAATCCGCCCTTACCCTGAATAGCAAAGTAGCGATGCTCATAAGTACGCAAAGTACCATTCAATTCATGGATTGTACCCCGAAAATCAATGCACTTTTCGTACGTTGCATAAAAGAATAACCAGATAAAAAAGCATTTATCATTTCTTTTTCGTATTTTTGTTCCCAATGTACAAATAATTTTGTTCAATGAACAAAAATGCGAAAAAAGGAATGAAAATTATCGACCTGATACACAGCAACGAGAAAACAGCTTTCTCCTTCGAAATACTGCCGCCACTGAAAGGCACAGGCATCGAGAAACTGTACGAATCCATAGATATTTTACGGGAATTTGACCCGAAATACATCAATATAACTACCCATCGCAGTGAATATGTGTACAAAGAGCTGGGCAATGGACTATTCCAACGCAACCGTCTGCGCCGCCGTCCGGGAACCGTAGCTGTAGCGGCTGCTATCCAGAACAAATACAATATCACTGTAGTTCCGCATATCCTTTGCAGCGGTTTCACCCGCGAAGAAACGGAATACGTACTGCTCGACTTGCAATTTCTCGGTATCACCGACTTGCTGGTATTGCGTGGAGACAAGGCAAAGCACGAATCCATATTCACTCCCGAGAGTGACGGTTATCACCACGCCATCGAATTGCAAGAACAGATCAACAACTTCAATAAAGGTATCTTTGTAGACGGTTCGGAGATGAAGATAACAAAAACGCCATTTTCTTACGGCGTGGCATGCTATCCTGAGAAACACGAAGAGGCACCCAACATAGATACCGACATTTACTGGTTAAAAAAGAAAATGGAGGCAGGCGCAGAATATGCCGTTACCCAACTTTTTTATGATAACCGGAAATACTTCAACTTTGTGGAACGTGTCCGAAAAGCCGGAGTCACCATTCCCATCATTCCTGGAATCAAACCGTTCAAGAAACTATCGCAACTCAGCATGATTCCCAAAACTTTCAAGGTAGACCTGCCCGAAGATTTGGCACGCGAAGCAATGAAATGCAAGACAGACGAAGAAGCCAAACAAGTAGGAATAGAATGGTGTGTACAGCAATGCAGGGAATTGATGGAGCATGGTGTACCCAGTATACACTTCTACTCCATCGGCGCAGTAGACAGTATAAAGGAAGTTGCTAAACAAATCTACTGAAAAAGAGTAGGAAAAAAGTAGAGAGTTGAGGTAACAAAAAAATAAATAGCTGAAAGCTACAGCAGAATTTAGAAACTTAAAACAAAGATAATATCGTGTTCTTCAAAGATGTAGTAGGGCAAGAAGCTGCCAAGGAGCGATTGAGAAAAGAAGTGCGAGAGGGACGAATCCCTCATGCGCAACTATTCTGTGGCCCGCCGGGTATAGGAAAACTCCCGTTGGCGATGGCATACGCACGTTACATTTGTTGCCCGAACCGTACAGAAACCGATGCTTGCGGCATCTGCCCTTCCTGCGTAAAATGGAATAAGCTGGTGCATCCGGATGTACACTTTGTATTCCCCATAGTGAAAAAAGGGAAAAAAGAAGTCTGCGATGATTACATCACCGACTGGCGGCATCTGGTTCTGAACAATCCCTACTTCAACCTTAACCACTGGCTGAATGAGATGGATGCCGAAAACGGACAAGCCATCATCTATGCCAAAGAGAGCGACGAAATAGTACGGAAGCTCAACCTGAAGTCAAGCGAAGGCGGATACAAAGTGACCATTGTATGGTTACCAGAAAAGATGCACGTGGTTTGTGCCAACAAGTTGCTGAAACTTCTGGAGGAACCACCAGAGAAGACGATATTCTTACTGATATCTGAAACTCCAGACATGATTCTGCCCACCATATTGAGCCGTACACAACGTTTCAATATCCGTAAAATAGAGGAAGCTGACATAGCCAACGTCTTGCAACAAAAATATGGCGTACGTCCCAACGACAGTTTCACCTTGGCGCACCTGGCCAACGGAGATTTTGTAAAAGCGCTGGAGACCATTCATCTGAATGAGGAGAACGAACTGTTCTTCGAACTCTTTGTCAGCCTCATGCGCCTGTCCTATCAACGAAAGATACGCGAAATGAAACAGTGGAGCGAACAACTCGCCGGCATGGGACGCGAACGGCAAAAAAACTTCCTGGCATACGCCCAGCGCATGATACGCGAGAATTTCATCTACAATCTGCACCGCAAGGAGATGAATTACATGACCTTGCCTGAACAGAACTTCGCCGTGCGTTTTGCACCTTTCATCAACGAGCGCAACGTGATGGGAATGATGAATGAACTGAGCGAAGCCCAGATACACATCGAACAGAATGTGAATGCCCGTATGGTATTCTTCGATTTCTCGCTGAAAATGATCGTCCTGCTCAAACAGTAGGTTTCGAGTTTGTGAGTTGATAAGAGTAATAGAAAGAGAATATCATAAAGAGAGAGAATACAAAATAATAAAAGCAATAAAAAACAATTAAGTATATAGAGATGGATTTTAAACTACATAACGGAAGTGGAGGTCTCTGTTGCAAGAGTTGTTGCAGACAGGACAAGCAACTGAACACCTACGACTGGTTAGCTGATATTCCGGGAAATGCGGAAGAGAGCGACATGGTAGAGGTGCAATTCAAGAATACCCGCAAGGGGTATTACCGAAACAGCAACCATATCCCTTTGGAAAAAGGAGATATCGTAGCCGTAGAGGCAACACCGGGACACGACATCGGCGAAGTGACCCTGACCGGACGGCTCGTCCCGCTGCAAATGCGGAAAGCAAATATTAAGTCGGAAGCCGACATCAAGCGTATCTACCGAAAAGCCAAACAGGTGGACATGGAAAAATACTACGAGGCAAAGGAGCGAGAACACAGCACTATGATACGTTCACGCCAAATTGCCCTCAGCCTGAATCTGAATATGAAAATAGGCGATGTAGAGTATCAAGGAGACGGAAACAAGGCAATCTTCTACTACATTGCCGATGAGCGTGTAGATTTCCGCCAACTGATAAAAGTGTTGGCAGATGCTTTCCATGTGCGCATCGAAATGAAACAAATCGGCGCGCGACAAGAGGCTGGCCGCATCGGTGGAATCGGCTCTTGTGGACGTGAATTGTGTTGTGCCACGTGGATGACTTCCTTTGTGTCCGTATCGACAAGTGCGGCACGCTATCAAGACATCTCGTTCAATCCGCAGAAATTGGCAGGACAATGTGCCAAACTGAAATGTTGCCTCAACTACGAAGTAGATTGCTATGTAGAGGCACAGAAACGTCTGCCTTCCAAAGAAATTGAATTGGAAACCAAAGACGGTATATTCTACTTCTTCAAGGCGGACATTCTGAGCAACCAGATAACCTACTCTACCGATAAGAGTATCCCTGCTAACCTGATAACCATCAGCGGAAAGCGTGCATTTGAAGTCATCGGTTTGAACAAACGTGGCATCAAACCTGACAATCTCGCCGAAGAAGCAAGACACTCTGAACCAAGGAAACCGATAGACTTGCTGGAACAGGAAAGTCTGACCCGTTTCGACCGTAACCGTAAAGGTAAAAATGGTGGAGATAACAACGGTAAAGGTAACAGTAACAACAATCGAAAGAAAAAGAAAAAAGGAAATTCCAACCAGCCTGTAGAGCAACAACAATCTCGGCTACGTCCACAAAACGAATCCAAGCCTCAAAACAATGCTAAGCAGCCAGGAGAACAACCTAAACAACAAGGTAACCAACCCAAGCAACAGGGTAGCCAACCTAAGCAGCAAGGTAACCAACCTAAGCAGCAAGGTAGCCAATCTAGACAGCAAGGGGACCGTCCCCAAAAGGAACAGCCTAAACGCAACAAGCAGAAAAATGCTCATGAACGTGGAGAAGGTCAACGTGACAATGGAAGGAAACCCAACCAACCGAATCAACCCAACCAACAAGCAGAGAAACCTGCCGGAAATGAAAAAACTGCTCAAGTATAAGAAATTTCTCAGAAAAAGTCTAGTACTGCTGTTTATCGCAAGTCTTTGCATGGCTTGCGATAAACAGACGGTATATCATGCCTTTCTGTCTTTACCTACAGAAGGGTGGCAACGAAAAGATACGCTGTCCTTTCAAGTCACAGTGCCCGATTCCGCTACTTACTACAACATATTCATAGAAGTACGTAACCGTAACAGTTACCCCTATCAAAACCTACCCCTGCACATCTGCTACGACAATCCGGAAGTACAGGATTTCAAAAGAGATACATTGGAAATAAGGCTTGCCGACAGTACCGGAGTCTGGTTAGGTAACGGCTGGGGCGGATTATACCAATCGTCTCTACGCGCCGGAATTGTCCGCGTTGGAAAAGCCGGAGAGTATCGTTTCAAAATCACCCATCTCCTACCAGACGAACTTTTACCCGGGATCAACGACGTAGGAATCAAGTTGAAACGGTGATATACAAAACCAGTGCAGTAGATACGGCAAATCCCAGAGACGGACATGCCCAAACGAAGTGACGAATCTTTCCTCCAGACCCGTCACACAAAAGTCATACCCTAAAACGTCGAGAGTCTTTTTTTACGCCCTGCATCAATGCGCAGGAAGATAAACAGCAGAATAGTAAATCCCCAAAGCGAAGAACCGCCATAACTGAAGAATGGCAACGGAATGCCTATCACCGGCGTAAGCCCCAGCACCATACCGATATTGATAAACAAGTGGAACAAGAAGATACTGACCACCGAATAACCATACACCCTGCCGAAAGTAGACGGTTGTCGCTCCGCAACAGCCATCAGACGAAGTATCAATACAAGAAACAGAAGCAGCACAGCAACAGAACCAACAAATCCTTCTTCTTCGCCCACCGTACAGAAAATGAAGTCCGTATCTTGCTCGGGCACATACTTCAGTTTGGTTTGCGTACCATTCAGAAAGCCCTTTCCTGTCAATCCTCCCGAACCAATGGCAATCTTAGACTGGTTCACATTGTAACCGGCACCCGCCAAATCCTCCTCCATACCCAACACCACTTTAATACGTATCTGCTGATGCGGCTCCAATACTTTATTGAAAAAATAATCACTTGAATACAAGAAACCGATGGAACCTATAGCAAACAAACCTATCAGCAGATAATTCAGATGGCGCTCACTCAAAGAGAGAAAGATCAAATAACCGACCACCAGCACACAAAGCCCCCATTGCACCCAGACAAGATTGAACGGAACGACATACTCCGAAAGGATATAAGCAATCAGCAACGCACCCAATACGATCAACAGGATATTACGCACTGGTTCCCATTTCTTGTTATATACCCACACCATGCCCGCTGCCGACAGTAATACCATAGACAACACCGCAAACTCCCCTATCGGTGTCGGTGTATCGGCTATAAAAACTTCATCAAACCGGATTCCAACCACAAAATAAACAACCGCACATAAACCGGAGAACAATACCACTCCCGGCATTCCTTCCCGATAAAGCACCAGAAAAAAAGCTGTATAAACCAATGCCGAACCCGTTTCCCGCTGCAAGATAATCAACATCATCGGAAACAGAATCAGAAATACCATCATCAGGATATTCTTCCAGTTCTTCATTGTAAAGGAATAAGCATTCATATACTTGGCAAGTGCCAAAGCCGTAGCAAATTTAGCAAACTCCGCCGGTTGCAGGCTGACAGGTCCCATCACCAGCCACGAACGCGACCCTTTGGTATCAGGAGCTATAAAAATAGTGACCACAAGCAATATGGCAAGCGCAATATATATCAGATAGGCAAACATGTCATAAAGGTCATCATCCAGCATCAATAGCACAAACCCCAAGCCGAACGAACAGATAATCCACACCAACTGTTTACCTGCACGGGTAGAAAAATCCCAAAAGTCGCGATCGCCATAGTCATAACTTGCTCCGCAGACGCTAAACCACCCGAATACGATAAGAATCAGGTATACACAAATCGTCACCCAATCCAATGATTTCCATATACTATCTCTCCTCGTTACCATACATGATCACACGGTTACTCATTTCCTCCGCCCGTGCCTCGCTGGCAGGCGAAAGCTTTCCATTCAAATATTGTTCCATCATCAAGGCACCGTACGGTACCCCGTAAGTAGCTCCCCAACCACCGTTTTCCACATAAACGGCAATGGCTATCTTCGGTTTGTCCATCGGAGCGAAACCTATGAATGCGGAATGGTCGTGCCCGCGGTTCTGCGCCGTACCAGTCTTTCCGCAGATTTCCACATCAGGCAAGATAGCGCCTGCAATGCGGCAAGTGGCACTTCCAGTCACTCCCGTTACAGCAGCCCGCATACCTTCCACAATCTTCTCATAATGTTGGCGGTCGACGGAAGTGTAGCGGCGCTCCCGATAAATAGTATCCAACTCTGCATCCTGAATTTCCTTCACGATGTGGGGAGTTATAAAATAGCCGCGATTGGCAATGGTAGCCGCCAGATTGGCCATCTGCAAAGGAGTACTTGTCACCTCACCCTGCCCGATGGATATACTGATTACCGTCAGTCCGTTCCACGATTTCCGATAAGCCCTGTCATAAAAATCCGCATTCGGAATAAAGCCACGCTTCTCTCCCGGTAGATCTGCACCCAACGGATAACCGAATCCCTGTGAAACCATGTGATCCTTCCACACCGTAATCGCATTCTGTACCGAACCATATTTCCGGTCGCCAAACATACGATACAATCCCCAGCAAAAATAACCATTGCAGGAAGTGGCAACAGCAGGCACCAACGGCAACGGTGAAGCATGCCCGTGGCAACCTACCCGCAGACCGCCATATACGAATCCGTGAAAACAAGGAAAAGACGTGGAAGGCTGGATAATTCCTTCTTGCAGAAAAGTCAGTGCCTGCGCTGTCTTAAACGTAGACCCCGGCGGATAGACACCCATGATGGCACGGTTTAGCAGCGGCTTCTGCTTATCTCGCTGCAACATCTGATGGTTCTTTCCACGCTGGCGACCAATCATCAGATGCGGATCGAAGTTCGGCGCCGACACCAGACAGAGTATCTCACCTGTCTCCGGCTCAATAGCTACAATCGCTCCGATCTTATTCTTCATCAGCCTTTCTCCTAACCGCTGCAACTCAATATCCAGTCCTAACGTCAAATTTTTGCCCGGCACCGAAGGACGGTCCAGTTGTCCGTCCATATAGTGTCCCTGAATACGTCCATGCGCATCACGAAGCAGAATTTCCACACCTTTCTCTCCGCGCAAGTATTTCTCATACGACTTTTCGATGCCTTGCTTGCCGATGTAATCACCTCGGATATAATAGTCGTCCGCCTCGATATCTTTCATCGACACCTCGCCAATATCCCCCAAAGCATGTCCGGCAACATCGTACGTATACTGCCGTATCGTACGCCTCTGAATATAGAAACCGGGAAACTTGAAAAGTTTTTCCTGAAACACACCGCACTCTTCCGCCGAAAGCTGAGTCATAAAGACCTGATGGGTATAACGGGAATAACCGGGATTCATCCAACGGTTTTTCACGTCCTTCATCCGTTTGAGAAGCTGCTCTTTGGTGATGTTCAACGTGCGGCAAAAGTCAAGGGTATCGAGCTGGGTCACTTCCCGCGGCACGAAAGTGATATCATACGCCGGCTGATTGAATACCAACAACTTACCATTACGATCATAGATAGCACCGCGCGAAGGGTACTGTATCTTATTAAGAAAAGCATTACTATCTGCATTCTTTTTGTAGCTATCTGTCATGATCTGCAATACAAAAAGACGCATAATATAGATGACGACAATCACAATCGCCGCTCCACCTATCACAAATTTCCGCTTTTCGAGTATATAATCTTTAGCCATTTGACTTTTTCCTCACTCCTTCTATAGCCATTATACAGGTTATGGTCAGCAATGCACTTGCCACAATCCTCAACAATAACGTTCCGATGTGGGCAAACGAAAAGAACTCAATGGTAAGCAACACGGCATGATGGACAAAAACACTGACAACCAAATATTTCAGGAAAGAGGCAAAGCCCATTGTCTTGACCGAAGGAACGATATCCTCAAATGTGTCACGCGGCACAAACAGCCGCAGAAAAGTAGGCCGTGAAAATGCCAAAACCACCGCCGCGGCAGCATTCATGCCCGGAGTGTCCGAAAAGATGTCTACCGTAAGTCCTAAAAAGAACGCCCATAACATCAATGCGTTTCTCGGTGTCTCCGACTCAAACTTCAATATGATATATATATATAGAAAAGGTGTGGCATATCCGGCAATATGCACATTGTTCAGTATCAGCACCTGCAACAGCACCAAACCAATAAACCAACCTAATTTATGCAGATAATTAATGACCAACTTCTTCTTATTTAAAAAAATGGAAAATGGAAAATGAGAAGTGGAATATACGCCTTAATGCGTACGCACCTCAAAAAAATCAGCCAATCAAAAAATAAACCATCCCATAGACCAACATCCCCCAAACCAAAATTCCAAAAACTTATAATCTAAAAGCCCTAAAACCTAAAAACTCAAGAACTTAAAAAAGCAAAAGCTCAAAAACTAAAATCACTCCTCCTCTTCTCTCTCCAGTTCTTTCTGCTCTTCTTGCCCGGTGCGAGCAATGATCCGCACATTGCTCAACTTACCGAAATCCGTGGCAAGCTTTATCTTCAGCAAATAAGAAAGACCGTCGTGCGAATCGGACATATCATCCACCGTACCTATCATGATCCCTGCGGGAAACACTGTAGAGTATCCGCTCGTCACCACCGTATCGCCCAGATTGAACTCAGCGTGACGAGGCAAATCCTTAAGATAAGCGAAACGCGAATCCCCGTATTCCCACTTCAGATAACCGAAATATTCGCTGCCGACAATCTTACAACTAATGCTCGACTTGCTGTTCAGCAACGGGATGACAGTAGAATAATGCGGCGAAGTCTTATAGACAATCCCCACTACCCCATTGGCATCTACCACCCCCATTTCCGGACGGATACCTGCATTGGAACCTTCATCAAGAGTGATGTAGTTATCCACTCTATTCAGACTGTTCTTAATCACATTCGCCTTGAATATCTTATATTCTTCCGTTTCCATGCGTTCAAGACTGTACAGCCTGACGGAATCCATTCCTCTATTCTTTAATGTCTTCTCCAGAAAAGCCACCCGCTGTTCCAGCCACATGTTGCGGTCCAGCAAGTCCTCATTGGTCGTCTTCAGATGGAAATAGGAAGTCACCGCTCCCGAAACATCATAAACTTTCCCCGCTACACTATTGGCCGAAGTGAAGAACGCACTATGCTGATAGTGGTTGAAGCGGAATAATAAAACAAAACTGGCTGCCTCTAACAACAGAAAGAGGAACCAGTAATTGTATTTAATAAGAAAGTTCAGTAGATCTCGCATATCCCTTTATCAGCGCATAAGGAATGAGAAACGGCCCACATTCTTCAGTGCCACACCCGTACCCTTGGCTACGGCATGCAACGGATCTTCGGCAATATGGAACGGAATATTAATCTTATCAGTCAGACGCTTGTCGAGCCCGCGGAGCAATGCACCTCCACCAGCCAGATAGATACCGTTGTGCACGATATCGGCATACAATTCGGGAGGCGTATTTTCCAATGCGTTCAGAATAGCGGTCTCAATCTTCGAGATGGATTTCTCCAAACAGTGTGCCACTTCCTGATAGCATACAGGCACTTCCATAGGCAAGGCAGTAATACGGTTAGGCCCGTGAACAATGTAATCTTCCGGAGCGTCCTCACCCAGTTCGGTCAGGGCGGCACCCACATTGATTTTGATACGTTCTGCCATACGCTCGCTGACCCTCACATTGTGCTGGCGGCTCATGTACTCCTGGATATCAGCAGTCAGGTCGTCTCCAGCAATGCGGATGGAGTTGTTGGCAACGATACCGCCCAAAGAGATTACGGCAATTTCCGTAGACCCACCACCTATATCCACAATCATATTTCCTTCCGGAGCTTCCACATCGATACCGATACCGATAGCGGCAGCCATAGGTTCAAAAATCAAGTAGACGTCACGTCCGCCGGCATGTTCGGCAGAGTCGCGCACGGCTCGCAGTTCTACCTCCGTACTGCCCGAAGGGACACCGATGACCATACGGAGCGAAGGAGAAAACAGACGGCTACGGCTATTCACCATCTTTATCAAACCGCGTATCATCTGCTCGCAAGCATAGAAGTCGGCAATTACACCGTCGCGAAGCGGACGGATGGTACGTATGTTTTCGTGGGTTTTTTCGTGCATCATCTTTGCCTTTTCACCCACGGCAATCATCTTATCGGTACGACGGTCGAGGGCTACTACCGAAGGCTCATCCACCACGATCTTGCCATTAGATGTGATGATGGTGTTGGCAGTACCAAGGTCCATCGCTATTTCTTGTGTAAAAGAGAATAATCCCATTGATTAATTTTTGAATTATAAACTTTGAATCTTGAACTAAGAATTATTAATTATGATTTTTGAATTATAGTTTATAAAAGTGTCCACTATACTTATCATTCAGTTACCATTCATAAACTATAATTCAAAATTCATAATTCAAAATTCACCAATCTAATTAGTGCTTAAAATGACGTATTCCCGTAGTCACCATTGCAATGCCATGTTCGTTGCAATAGTCAAATGAGAGTTGGTCTTTGATAGAACCGCCCGGCTGGATAACGGCAGTAACGCCTTCGTTTCCGGCAATCTCCACACAATCGGGGAAGGGGAAGAAAGCATCGGATGCCATTACAGCACCATTCAGGTCGAAGCCGAAGTTCTTAGCCTTCTCGATGGCCTGCTTCAAAGCATCCACACGTGAAGTCTGACCTACGCCGCTTGCCAACAGCTGTTTGCCTTTAGCCAACACGATGGCATTGGATTTGCTGTTCTTTACGATCTTGTTGGCAAAGAGCATATCCTCTATCTCCTGTGCGGTAGGTGCTTTGGTAGTTACGGTCTTCAGATCACCCGGTTGTTCGATGTTCAAGTCACGATCCTGCACCAACACACCATTCAGCAAAGAACGGAACTGCTTCTTGGGCAGAGTGGTCGGTTTGCGTACTAGGATGATACGGTTCTTCTTCTGTCCCAGGATTTCCAGCGCATCCACATCGTAATCGGGAGCGATAATCACTTCAAAGAAGATTTTGTTGATCTCTTCAGCAGCCTCTTTATCAACTACACCGTTGGTGATAAGCACACCACCGAAAGCAGATACGGGGTCGCCAGCCAGAGCGTCTTTCCAAGCCTCAAGCACAGTGGGGCGTGAAGCCAGACCGCAGGCATTGTTATGCTTCAGTACGGCAAACGTAGTATCTTCAAATTCATCGATCAGGTCTACGGCAGCATTGATGTCGAGCAGGTTGTTGTAAGAAATCTCTTTTCCATGAATCTGATCGAACATGCCTTCCAGGTTTCCGTAGAAGTAACCCTTCTGATGCGGGTTTTCTCCGTAGCGCAAAGTCTTCTGGTTGTTGGCAGAGCAACGGAACGCCGAACCCTCTTCACCGTCGAAGTAGTTGAAGATGGCAGAATCGTAATGAGAAGAGACAGCAAACGCTTCTTTGGCAAACCAACGACGCTCTTCGAGTGAAGTAGTGGCACCGTGCTCCATCAGCATGTCGCGGAGCGGTTGATATTGTGCCTGTGAAGCTACGATCACTACATCGTTGAAGTTCTTGGCTGCGGCACGGATCAGCGAGATACCGCCTATGTCTATCTTCTCGATGATGGCCGGTTCGTCGGCACCGGAAGCTACGGTTGCTTCGAACGGATACAGATCGACGATAACGAGGTCTATTTCGGGAATTTCATATTTTTCTATTTGCTGCATGTCCTGTTCCAGCCCGCGGCGGCAGAGGATGCCACCGAACACTTTCGGATGCAGAGTCTTCACACGTCCTCCGAGGATAGAGGGATACGTAGTCAAGTCTTCCACTGCTTTACAGGGATAGCCCAGAGATTCAATGAACTGGCGAGTTCCTCCTGTTGACAGGAACTCAACTCCTTCTTCGTGCAGTTTGGTAATGATTTCATCCAAACCTTCCTTATGATAAACCGATACCAGAGCGGTTTTAATTCTTTTTGTTTCAGACATGGATTTGCGTATTAACGATTTGATGTGCAAAGGTACTAAAAATGTTTATTTGCCCCTATACTCTAACACAATAAATTAGGTATAATTAAAAAAGAGATACGTCAAAAAACACAATGGCACAAAAATGACACCAGCCAAACAGATGAACGCCAATCACTTTTTTCTGTAAATCAGTGAAATAATATCTGCGTTCATCTACTTGACCGGCGTCATCCGCATGTCGTCCGCTATTTCCTTTGGTGGTGTGCCCTATTCAGACACGCCGCCCAACTTACCAGATAGAGACACGTTTCTCTACAGGCACGAACATCGGGTCTTTCTCCGTGATGCCGAAAGCCTCGTTCCATGCTGCGATGTGCGGCAACGCAGCATCCACGCGCCACTTGCCCAGAGAGTGCACATCAATCTTCGTCAGCTGCAGAATGGCTTCAGGACGGATGTTATTAGCCCAGACGTTGGCGTAAGCCAAGAAGAAGCGTTGTTCGGGGGTAAAGCCCTCTTTCACTTCCAGCGGAGCAGCTGCCGTGGCGTTCTTGAATGCCTGGAAAGATACTTGCAGGCCACCGTGGTCGGCGATATTCTCACCCAGCGTCATGCGGCCATTGGCGTGTACACCCGGAGCCACCTCAATACTATCGAAGAAGGCTACCATCACATTGGCACGCTCTTCAAAGTTCTTGGCATCTTCCTCCGTCCACCAGTCTTTCAGATTACCATCCTTGTCGTACTGACGGCCTTGGTCGTCAAATCCGTGCGTCATTTCGTGACCTATCACCACACCGATAGCACCGTAGTTAAAGGCATCGTCGGCTTCCATGTCGAAGAAAGGATATTGCAGGATGCCGGCGGGGAAACAGATTTCGTTTGTCGTCGGATTGTAATAAGCGTTCACGGTCTGCGGCGTCATCAGCCATTCGTCTTTGTCCACCGGCTTGCCGGCTTTTGCCACCATCTCGGCATAGCCCCAGAGGTTGGCACGCTTGATGTTATTCCAGTATGAATCATCTTTGATTTCCAGTGTGGAGTAGTCTTTCCACTTGTCCGGATAGCCGACTTTCACGTGGAAGGTAGCCAGCTTCTCCTGTGCCTTCTGCTTGGTCTCATCGCTCATCCAAGCCAGGTTGTTGATGCGTTCGCTCAAACTTGCCTGAAGATTCTTCACCAAAGCGACCATACGCTCCTTGGCAGCAGCGGGAAAATACTTCTCTACGTACATCTGTCCTACGGCTTCGCCCAGCGCGGAGCTGACCACGGAAACGGCTGTCTTCCAACGGGGCTGCATCTCCTGTGCTCCGGAAATGGTGCGGTCGTAGAAGTCGAAGTTCTGTTGAGCCATTTCGTCGTTCAGGTATCCGGCGGCGGCATCGATCAGCTTCCATTGCAGGTAGAGCGACTGCTGGTCGGCAGGCAGGGTATCCAGAATCTTGGCAGCCTCAGCCAAAGAGGCAGGCTGGCCTACGATGATTTCCTGCACGTCCTTCAGTCCCAGTTCCGACAGGTAGACGTCCCAGTTGAAAGTAGGATAGTTCTTCTTAATCTCTTCCATGCTCATCTTGTTGTAATTGGCATGCGGGTCGCGCAGTTCGGTGCGTGAGCGGAAAGCCTTGGCAAGGCGGGTCTCCACGTCCATCACGATTTCCATACCTTTCTGAGCTGTGGCTTCGTCGAAGCCTGCCAGACGGTACATCTTCTGCACATGCTGGCGGAAGGCCTCACGGATGGCAGTAGTGGAAGAATCGGTGGCCAGATAGTAGTCGCGTTCACCCATGCTCAGCCCGCTCTGGTAGGTCTGCACAGCATTCATGCTGCTGTTCATCTCGTCGGCACCGACATAGACTGCGAGATAGGCTCCGACGCCTTGCTTACGTAGGTTCGCCAGCAGGGCGTAAACATCTTTCTTGTCGTTCAGGGCGGCTATCTGCTCCAAGTCCGCTTTCAGAGGGGTTACGCCTTCCTGGTTCAGTTTGACGCTGTCCATAGCTATCCGGTAGAGGTCGCCTACTTTCTGCGCTACGCTTCCGGCTTCATGCTGTGCGGCGGCAAGTTCCTCTATCAGGCTCTGTATCTGCTTGCGGTTGTTCTCGTCGAGTTCGGTAAAGGTACCGTAGCGCGAATATTCGGGCGAAAGAGGATGGCTTTCGACCCAGCCACCGCAGGCATACTGATAGAAACTGTTTCCGGGTAGGGCAGTCGTGTCCAGATTGGCAAGCTTGATGCCGGCTGTCAATTCAGCCTTCTGCTTGCCCGTGCTGCATCCGGCTGTCATCAGACAGATTGCAGCGAAAGATAAATACTTCGTTAGATTCATTTTTGTATAATTAAATTAAGTGTTTCGTTCATTGGGCGCCACGTGTTTCCTCCAGTTCGGTGGAGACGGCATCCCACTCTTCCATCGCGGCATCAAGCTGTTGTTTCAGTTTCTGATGCTGCTCGTAGAGCGACATGTCCGAAGCGCCTTCGGGGGTTGCCATTTTGGCTTCGAGGATGGAGATGGCCGCTTCGGTCTGTTCTATCTCCTGCTCGCAGTCGGCAACGCGCCGTTCCAGTTTCTTGAGTCGCTTGTTCAACTCCTTTTGTTCGGCATAAGAGAGCTGGGAGTTGGAAGGCTTATTGAGTGGAGAACTGGCTTCGCCGGAAGAGGTGGCGGGACTTTGCGACAGCCTCTTCACTTTCGGTTCCCCATTCTTCACTCTCGATTCTCCACTTTCGGTTCTCAACTCATCCAAGTTTTCTATCTGCTTCTTCTGCAAAAAGTCGTAGATGCCGCCAAGATGCTCTTTCACCAGACCGCCACCGAACTCATACACTTTGGTGGCAAGGCCATCGAGGAAGTCGCGGTCGTGGCTAACCAGTATCACCGTACCGTCAAATTCGCGGATGGCTTCTTTCAGTACATCCTTCGAGCGCATGTCGAGGTGGTTGGTAGGCTCGTCGAGTATCAGGAAGTTGACCGGCTCCAACAAGAGCTTGATCATCGCCAGGCGGGTTCGCTCACCGCCCGACAGCACTTTGACCTTCTTGTCGGACGCCTCGCCACCGAACATGAAGGCGCCCAAAATGTCGCGTATCTTCGTACGGATATCCCCCACCGCCACGCGGTCGATGGTGTCGAACACCGTAAGGTTCTCGTTGAGCAGCTGCGCCTGGTTTTGGGCGAAGTATCCTATCTGGACATTGTGTCCCAAGGTCAGCTTGCCGGTGTAGTCGGTTATCTCGTCCATGATACACTTGACGAGCGTAGACTTACCTTCGCCGTTCTTGCCCACGAAGGCCACTTTCTCGCCGCGGTTGATGGTGAGATTGACATCGTGGAAGATGACATGGTCGCCATAGGCTTTGGCCACATCCTCGCAGATGACGGGGTAGTTTCCACTACGGCTGCTGCATACAAACTTCAGGCGCAAGGCGGAGTTGTCTTCTTCGTCCACTTCGATACGCTCTATCTTCTCCAGTTGCTTGATGCGGCTCTGCACCTGCACGGCCTTCGTGGCCTTGTAGCGGAAACGCTCGATGAAGGCTTCCGTGTCTTCTATCTGCTTCTGCTGGTTCTCGTAGGCACGCAACTGCTGTTCGCGCCTTTCCTTACGCAACACGATGAAGTCATCGTACTTCACCTTGTAGTCGTAGATTTGTCCGCAGGTGATTTCGATGGTCCGCGTGGTGACGTTGTTAAGGAAGGCGCGGTCGTGGCTGACCAGAACTACCGCATTGGCACGGGTGGAAAGGAAGTTCTCCAGCCACTGTATGCTCTCGATGTCGAGGTGGTTGGTAGGCTCGTCAAGCAGGAGCACGTCAGGACGCCGGAGCAGGAGTTTTGCCAACTCGATACGCATGCGCCATCCGCCGGAGAACTCGCTGGTGGGGCGTTGGAAGTCTTCACGGTTGAATCCCAGACCTTGCAGGGTACGTTCTATTTCGGCGCGGTAGTTGGTTCCGCCCATCATCAGGAAGCGTTCATTCTCGTGGGTGAAGCGTTCGATGAGTTTATGGTAGTCCTCGCTGTCGTAGTCGGTGCGTTCGGCAAGTTCGCGGTTCATGCGTTCGATGTTTGCCTGCATCTCGAAGATGTGCTCGAAGGCGAGTTCCGCTTCCTGCATCACAGTTCGCTCGTCGCTGAGAATCATCACCTGGGGCAGGTAACCGATGGTGCATTCGCGGGGCACGGCCACGACACCGGCCGTGGGCTGTTGCAAGCCTGCCAATATCTTAAGCATGGTAGATTTTCCGGCGCCGTTCTTGCCTACCAAGGCAATGCGGTCTTTCTTGTTGATGACGTAAGAGACGTCTTCGAACAACGGCGTGGCGTTAAATTCCACCTTCAATCCTTCTACTGATATCATAATGTCAATGAATTTTAGCGTTCAAGGGTGCAAAGGTAGTGATTTTCGGTTGTTTGTGCTCCATTTCTTTTAAGGAAAGAAAATGAAGATAGGAAAAATATCATATTCTTGCTCGGTAACTCACTTTTTTTTGAGTTACCGAGCAAGAATACGATACATTAGTTATAGCAAAGCCAACATATAATACTGTATAACAAACAATTATATTATTATTCAATTAAAAAGTAAAACTCGTAGCAAAAGTGCCCATTGCCCTGCAAATACCCATTCATAGACCTCACAGTCCGTTGCAGGAGCAGGCATTGAGGGGATGTTACACAGATACATCCGCCGCAAGAAAACATTTGCCGGATGAATTATTCCTCAGTTGCTCTTGGCAGATTAGAAGAATACATTTACCTTTACATCGGATATTAAAGAAAAGGCGACATGCCTGTCACCATACTAAAGAAGCATGAAAGAAAACAGCAACATAGAATTATTCCGGGTAGGTCCTAGCCTGTTCGACATCACTTTTCCCGTTTCGGACCGGAGGCCGACGGAACTGGTTCCGTCGCTGGCGCCATTCCTCTTGCCCAAGGAAGAAGTTGCGGAGAAGAACGGGAAGAGCCTATTCTCGCTCACCCTCCTGCCGCCCGGAAGCGAAGGAATTCCCAAGGCAGAACCAGCAACCGAAAAGGCCACCCCACACTACCGCCAACTGGTGGAGTTTGAATGGGAAGGAACACGATGCACCATCAGTGCCACCTCCGACGGCCACTCCCACCTCATCAGCATCCTTACACCGGACTCCTCCCGCGCCTATTCGGCACAGGTACGCTGACACAGCATGGGACGGTAACGGACAGATTCGCGCTCAACAACATACTGATGATGGCCTACGCCTTCAACACTGCCTGTCGCGGCACCCTGCTGATGCATGCTTCCGTCATCAAAAAAGATGACAGAGCCTACCTCTTCCTCGGAAAAAGCGGAACCGGAAAGAGCACGCACTCCCGTCTCTGGCTGGAACACATCCCCGGATGCGAGTTGCTGAACGACGACAATCCCATCGTACATTATAATAAGAAGACCGGAAAGGCCATCGCTTACGGTTCGCCTTGGAGCGGAAAGACACCTTGCTACAAGAACATCTCTGCCCCCGTAGGCGCATTCGTCCGACTGGAGCAGGCTCCCGAAAACGACATAAAGCGAGAAGGCGCGGCACGTGCATTTGCCTTCCTGCTGCCCTCCTGTTCCTGCCTGAAAGAGGCGGAAGCACTGAACAACGGCATCATCGAAACTGTGAAACGCCTTGCCGCCAACCAACCGGTCTATCACCTGAAATGCCTGCCCGACCGTGCAGCCGCTGAACTCTGTTTCAGCAACGTCCGGGCAAAAGAGGGATAAACGATAACCGGACTGTGTCTAAAACGTATCAGCTCCAGGTTTTCTCCAAGTCTATAAGTTTGGAGCAGGTACGGAGAAGACACGAAGCCGGTATGGAGAGGAGATAGAGAAGGGATTGAAAGGGCATGTAGAGAATATGACATGAATATAAAGTGAAGAAGTTATTAGGAACAATTAGGAATAACTCCAGTTAACTTCCGATAATTCCTTAACATTAAAATAAAAAACAGCCAATGGCAAACAGCAACCACAAAAAGCTCATCCCCAACGAAGTCCTGCTTCCCGAAGTGGCGCGCCTCATCAGCGAAGGGCACACCGTGACACTGACCGTAAGAGGCAATAGCATGAATCCCTTCCTCGTCGACCGCCGCGACAGTATCGTCTTAGGTTCCTTCGCCGAAGCCGACCTGCAACCGGGTATCGCCGTCCTGGCAAGGGAAAGCACAGGATGTATCGTCTTCCACCGCATCATCAGCCGCCGCGGCTCGGTACTGACGCTACAAGGCGATGGAAATCTCCGCGCCACCGAACAGGCTGACACGGCAGACGTCATGGGCATCATGCTTTCCGCCATCCGCAAAGACAAAGAGTACCCGTGCAGCGGACGGACATGGCAGCGGTATTCCTACTGGTGGATGAAGCTGACGCCCGTAAGGCGCTGGCTGCTGGCGGTGTTCAGAAGGATATAATTGATAAAGAAACAAGAGAACGAGTTAATAGGAAACAAGTTTACAAGGGAACAAGTTAATAATTTAAGTTTCTCAAGTACAGTAATAAATGGAATGAAAATTAAATTAATAAATCATACGAATCATGAAGACAAAGAAAGAATTTACCCTCCATCAAATCGGTGATGAACACATCATCATGCACAATGGCATCGGCAACGTGGATTTCAACCGCATCATCAGCCTGAACCCCACAGCCGCCCGGCTCTGGGAAAGCGTAGAAGGCAAAGAGTTTGACGCCGAAACGCTCACCACCTACCTCACGGAGCACTACGAAGTAGAAGCCGACACCGCCTCACGCGATGCCCTCCGCCTGATAGAGGAGTGGCAGAAAGTCGGAATCATAGAGTAAAGAAAAAGAAGAAAGCATTGAACAAAAGATACTTTGAACTCAAAGAAGTACCAAACAAAGGCAACTTCAAACAAAGGAAAACATCAACTAAAGAAAGAAGACAATGACACGCTTTGCTTTTCTCAACCTTGTCCGTTCCGGCCTGTGGAACATACCTGCCGCCCACACCCTCTTCCGTGGCATGAACGCGGCAGACTGGGAAGAAGTATTCCACTTCGCCCACACGCAGGCACTCCTCGCCATCACCTTCGACGGAATAGACGGCCTGCCTCCCGAAGTCCGCCCGCCGCGTCCGCTTTACCTGCAATGGGCAACCCTCGTAGCCCGAATAGAGCAAGCCAACAAGCACCTGAACTCGGCACTGCCCGAACTATTCCAATCCTACCGCGAAGCCGGCCTGCATCCTGTCCTCCTGAAAGGGCAGGCCAACGCTGCGCACTACCTCAAACCACTGCACCACCAATGCGGAGACATCGACATCTACATCGGCAAGGAGGGACAAGCCACCGCCAACCGCCTGCTCCTGCACCGCGGCGCCCAACCCGAAGGCGAAGCCTCGGACAAGCACACCAGTTACTCGCTGCACGGCATCCACATCGAGAACCACCGCATACTCTTGCGCATGAACAACCCTGTAGCCGACCGTTACTTCCGGCGCCTTGTCAAGGAGTGGTATCCGCAACAGGTCGAGACGAAAGAAATAGGCGGATGTCCCGTTTCCCTGCCGCCTCCTACGTTCAATATACTCTACGTCTTCATGCACGCTTTCCTCCACTTCCTGAACAGCGGCATCGGACTGCGGCAAGTCTGCGACTGGGCACGGCTGATGGCTACCAGACAAGACAACATCGACAAGACACTGCTGGAACAGCATCTCCGAAAGCTGGGCTTGACCCGTGCCGCAAAAGCATTCGGTTACATTGCCGTACACCACTTAGGACTGCCCGAACACACCCTACCCTTTTCCATTAAAGGAATGGAACATGCCGGAGAGATCTTACTGGACGATATCTTCGCGACCGGTAACTTCGGCTGGTATGACACACGCGTCAGCTCCCGCCCCCAAGGGTATTGGGCAGGAAAATGGCACACTTTCCGCAAGGCTACGAAACGTTGTATGAAGCTAAGATGTTTTGCTCTCGGAGAGGCGGTGTGGTATCCGTTGATGATGATAATTAATAAAATACGAATCTGTTGGCGGAATTAAAATGTTTCAGGACAATTTTATTAATCAAATGATTAGGCTAATCCTGAAAGAGCTGAAAGGTGAAAAGCAGTATGCAAGAATAGCAAGTGTTATGTATCCGGAAACTTGGAGTGGCTAAAGTTCACGTTTGTGTCGCTAAACCTTAGCTTTGTCATGCTAAACCTTAGCTTTGTCATGCCAGACCTTAGCTTTGTCATACTAGAGTTTGTGTACATGACTACTACTATAGACCGTAGTGAATACGCGGAACCGGCGTACCGGATACGACAAACCACGGACGGGAATACT
>Ga0137307_100922_pt1 | contig 30858 bp, 29 predicted proteins | sample NAcewD2O_March_2_FD_97180 | JGI IMG/M metagenome (GOLD analysis project Ga0137307, IMG submission 97180) | Mouse cecal microbial communities from Vienna, Austria - N-Acetylglucosamine amended D2O_March | ecosystem: Host-associated > Mammals > Digestive system > Large intestine > Cecum | place... | reverse complement strand
TTACGACTCTGTCTACCTGATATACGAAGATCTTTCCGTCTCCGATATGTCCTGTATACAGTACCCTCTTTGCCGCTTCAATAACCGTATCCACAGGAATCTCACTGACAACAACCTCCAGCTTCACTTTCGGGAGGAGTGTGACATCCATCTCGACGCCACGGTATTTTTCGCCTGCACCCTTCTGGATTCCGCAGCCCATTACCTGCGTTACCGTCATACCTGTTACACCGATCTCATTCATAGCCTTCTTAACACGTTCGTATCTGGAGAGCTTTGCGATAATCACAACCTTATGAATACCGCTGTCCGCCACATCCGGCATCTTCGTAACCGGAACAGCTGCGTCTCTCTGTACCTTTGATGCCGCCTCATATTCCTCTGTACCAAGATGCGTATTTTCATTGATCTCCATATTCATCGTGTTAGAAACATCCATAATACTGAAACCGGAATATGCGGAGGGCAGGCCGTGCTCTGTGGAATCCAGCCCGATGATCTCTTCTTCCTCCGTTACTCTGAGGCCGGCAATTGCCTTAATGATAAAAAACGCGATTGTGATGGTCACTGCGGTCCATGCGCATACGCTTGCGATTCCGATGATCTGAATTCCAAGGAGACCCAGTCCCCCTCCGTAGAATAAACCGGTAAGTGTATCATTTCCAGGTGCAGATGTGGTGGCAAACAGCCCTGTCGCCAGTGTTCCCCATATGCCATTCATAAAGTGAACTGCAACGGCGCCAACCGGATCGTCTACATGGAGCTTATAATCCAGAAGCCATACGCCAAATACCACGAGTACGCCTGCCACAATCCCGATCACGGATGCACCTAAAGCATCTGTCACGTCGCAGGGCGCTGTAATTGCTACCAGCCCTGCCAGTGATGCATTCAGACACATAGACACATCCGGTTTCCCGTATCTTACCCATGTAAAGACCATGCAGACTACGGTTGCCACAGCCGGAGCGATCGTAGTGGTCAGGAAAATAGAGCCGAGCTGTTCCACACTTGCTGCCGCCGCACCGTTAAATCCATACCAGCCGAGCCACAGGATAAATACACCCAGGCAGCCGATCGGCAGATTGTGTCCCGGGAACGCATTTACCTTCGTTATCCTTCCATCCTTGTCCTTAATAAATTTACCGATACGGGGACCGAGAATCTTCGCCCCGATTAATGCACTTAAGCCTCCCACCATATGGATCGCACAGGAGCCTGCAAAATCGTGGAAACCTATCTGTGAAAGCCAGCCCCCTCCCCAGATCCAGTGTGCCTCTACCGGATAAATCAAAGCTGAGATAATTCCTGAATAAATACAATAGGATAGAAACTTCGTCCTCTCTGCCATTGCACCAGAAACAATCGTTGCTGTTGTTGCGCAGAATACTAGATTAAATACAAAATTCGACCAGTCAAACTGTGCATAATTGGAAAAAATATCAAATCCCGGCTTCCCGATCAGCCCCAGCATATCCTCCCCGAACAAAAGCCCGAAACCAATCAAAATAAACATAACGGTTCCGATACAAAAATCCATCAGGTTCTTCATCAGGATATTTCCCGAATTCTTTGCCCTTGTAAAGCCTGTCTCCACCATGGCAAAGCCTGCCTGCATCCAGAACACCAGCGCTGCCCCTATAAGGAACCAGACGCCAAATACCTCCCCGCTGATTACACTCATAATCTCATCTGTCATAATTACCCTCCTTCTCATCGGACGAAAAAAACGGAGCATAGCAGCCTTTATATTTAGAAAAAGCCCCTTTGCTCCGTTTTCTTCAGTTAAAATATAATCATGTATACTCAGAGAATATACAGTAAAAAAAGAGATTACGGGTAAATCCGCAACCTCTTCGTTCTACATGCTGCATCATAGCATTTCATTTTAAAATTGTCAAGCGCAGCTCCTCCCGCCAGTTCTGTCATCTGATCTGAATTCTCCGTCAATTCTGCCAACAATCCGGAGATGTATTTGGCAGCAGAATGTCATATTTTTAATTCAGATATTGCCTTGTTCTTCTTTCCATGCTAAAATACAGACAAAATATCAGCATATTTCAGAAGAAAAACAATACTTTTTACTAAATATTTTCCAGGAGGAATAATTATGCATTTTTCTATAAGAACCGCAAAAAAACAATTCTGCCTGATTCTAGCCGTCATTCTTTTTGCATCAGTGCCTGCGGCACATGTATCTGCCGCCGCGAAAACGCCCCTTAGAAAGAACGGACGCCTACAGGTAAAGGGCGCCAGGCTTGTTAACAATAAAGGGAAGTCCGTTGTCCTTAAAGGCGTCAGCACTCATGGAATCAACTGGTTTCCTGAATATGTAAACCCTGCTGCCTTTCAGACTCTCCGGGACAGCTGGGGTGTAAACTGTATCCGGCTTGCCATGTACACAGCTGAATATAATGGCTACTGCTCGGGCGGAAATAAAAAGGAATTAAGGGCTTTGATCGACAAAGGCGTACGGTATGCCACAGATCTTGGCATGTATGTCATCATAGACTGGCACACCTTAAGCGACTGTAATCCGAACCAGTACAAAAAAGAGGCAAAGTCCTTCTTTAAGTATATGGCAAAGAAATACAAAAAGCACAAGAATGTCATCTATGAGATCTGCAACGAACCAAACGGCGGTACCCAGTGGAAGGACATTAAGTCCTATGCAAAATCCATTATCAGGACCATCCGCACTTATGACAAGAAAAATATTATCCTCACAGGAACACCGACCTGGTCACAGGATGTAGATCTTGCGGCTGAAAGCCCGGTCAAAGGATACTCGAACCTGATGTATACCTTTCATTTTTATGCAGCCACCCACGGGGAAGCATACCGCGCAAAGGTGGAGAACGCTGTAAAAAAAGGACTTCCTGTATTTGTAAGCGAATTCGGAATCTCGGAAAGCTCAGGGAACGGAAGAATTGACAAGGCTGAAGCTAACCGGTGGATAAAATTTCTAAATAAGAATAAAATCAGCCGGGTATGCTGGAATCTCTCCAATAAAGACGAAAGCTGTGCTCTTTTAAAAAGCTCCTGCAGGAAAAACGGGAAGTTTAAAAGCAAAGACTTATCCCCAGCGGGAAAATGGTACAAAAAGAATAGATAAGGCACTATTCACAGAAAATCAAAAGAAGAAAGCGAGGACTATCTTTAAATGAAAGTATACGGCTCAGATATCTGCATTGACTGCAGAAACTTCAAACATATTAATAAGCTTCGTGATTTAAACCTGGAGTATACCAATATCACTGCAGATACTACTGCACTCAGGGAGTTCCTAATGCTGCGTGATAAGAATGACATCTTTAAGGACTGCCGGGAGAACGGCGGAATCGGCATCCCCTGCTTTGTAAGTGATGATAATAAAATAACATTAGACATTGACGAGGCTTTTTCCTGGATCGACCAGCCTCCTATACGTGAAGACGAAATCCTGGAAAGACGCGAGTAAAATTTTGCATATCATAAAGTAAAAAGAGGACATGTACTTTTCCATGTCCTCTCTGACTCTTATCTATATATCTGCCTGAATCCGTAGTCCTGCAGGGTATTTAGTGCCATATTTGCAAATGACTGGTTTGCTCCCCAGCTAACATTTAAAATACCCTCTCCTCCGCCGGAACCAATAATGCTTGCAGACTGATAACCGCAATCCTCTGTGATCATAACAGTCAGGCTTGCATAGCTGCCGTTCCGGAAATAATATTTCTCAAACGCAAGCAGCAGAACACCTCCGCTTCCCAGGCTTTTAAGCTCCTCACATATCAGTTCTGCACTAACCTCTCTTTTTAATATCTCCGCCAGCTCAGAAAGCGATTCCTGGCTATGTGGACACTCCATTTTTACAATCATGCCTTCTACAGTCTCCTCCTTTCAAAAATCAACTTCCCCGAGCGGGCAGGCTTCCTGGCAGAGCTTACGCTATGGCTCTTAGCCAATCAGCGGAGTAACTGGCTCGGGTCTGAACTGTGACTTGATTATAACATATCCGTTCAGCCGGGTAAAGAACTGTTTTGTATTTGACAATTTTTGAGAAATCAGATGGCAATCCGTTTAGCTACAATACCGGAGAAAGGAGTCTGCAGAACTGTTCCTTTGCACGTATCAGCAACTCTCTTTCCTCGTATCTTTTCTTTGTCACCAGCGTACATTTTGGAATATCCTCTTCAAATGACTTCTGAAGCCTTTCTGTTGTTCTGGCACTATAGATTACGGCATTCACTTCAAAGTTCAGGCTGAAGCTTCTGATATCCATATTAGCTGTTCCGATACAGCTCACAATCCCATCCACACACAGACATTTTGAGTGAAGGAATCCATTGTTATAGGTATAGCATCTTGCCCCTGCCTGCACCATCTCACCCATATAAGAATAGGTGGCCCAATATACAAACGGATGATCGGGTTTGCACGGAATCATAATACGCACATCAATCCCTGACTTTGCCGCAATCAGAAGCGCATCCCGGATATTGTCATCTGGAATAAAATACGGGGTCTGTATATAGATGCTCTTCTTCGCCATATGGATCAGGCGCAAATAATTATCCCGTATGACCGGACTCCCTGAGTCCGGGCCGCTTGACACAATCTGCACCAGGTCTCTTCCCTTTCTCTCATATTCCGGAATCGCAAACAGTCTGTCCTCCAAAAACAGATTCTCTTTCGTAGCGTAATTCCAGTCCAGTACGAACCTGACAGCCAGGGAGGTTACTGCTGCCCCCTCAATACAGATATGTGTGTCGCGCCAGTAGCCGAATTTCTGATCCCGCCCCAGGTATTCACGACCCACATTAAAGCCTCCGATAAAGCCAAGTCTTCCGTCTATAACCACAATCTTCCTGTGGTTCCGGTAGTTCACACGAAGCTGCAGCTTTCCAAGCACTGCCGGGAAAAACTCCGCCACCTGGATTCCCGCCTTCCTGAGCCTGTTCCATGCCGCAGCGCTCATCCCGCGCCGTCCCCGGCAGCCCATGCTGTCAAACAGGACCCGTATCTCCACACCCTGCTTTGCCTTTCGGATCAGCACCTCCTCAATCCTCTTCCAGAGCTCATCGTCACGGATAATATAGTACTGCATATGAATATAGTTTCTGGCGTGGTCCATCTCGTCGAGAAGCGCATGAAATTTCTTCTCCCCGTCTGTGTAAATGCGGATATCATTGTTATCCGTAAGAACCGCCTCGCCCTCATTCAGATTATACAGCATAAGCCCTCTGAACCGTCCAGTTTCAGGATCCTTAAGCTTAAGCTTCTTCCGATAAATTGATTCCTCCTGCCGCCGGACCGCGTATTTTACTTCCCCTTCAATCTCCTTCATCTTAAACATACGTTCCTTGCGGAAATTCTGTCCAAGAATCAGATAAAGCACAAACCCCAGACCCGGAATAAAGTAAAGTAATAAAAGCCACGCCCAGACTGTCGTCGGATTTCTTCTCTGAAAAAATATAATCAGAATCGAAAGCACTATATTCACAAACCATATATTTTCCAGGAGCCACCGGTATACATCAATAACTGTCTCCGCAAAAATCTGCAGCATATCCATTCACCTTAATTTATCCTTCCTGCTTTGGGTTATTATATCACTTCATTTATATATTTACAACAATAACAGCAGCCCCCCGGGCCGTGAATATCAACAACGAAAACCCTGATATTTTACCCCCATAATACTTGCACTTCCCCCCAAAGAATGATACAATTATTTCCGTGCAAAAGAGTTAGAGCAGAATCTGTTCTAAAATGAATGAGCAGGAGGGCTTCCCATGAAACCATTCACCATTGTTATGCTGGTAATATTAATTGTTTTAATCATTGCATGTGTAGTATTATATTTTCTAGGAAAGCGCGCTGAAAAAAAGCAGGCAGAGCAGCAGGCACAGCTTGACGCTGTCGCGCAGACCATGTCCATGCTGATCATCGACAAAGGGCGGCTGAGGCTTAAGGATGCAGGTCTTCCGCAGATCGTAGTAGACAATACTCCAAAATATCTGCGAAGGTCAAAAGTACCGGTTGTTAAGGCCAAGATCGGCCCAAGAATTATGACACTCATGTGTGACGCGGAAATTTTCCCACTCATTCCGGTCAAAAAGGAAGTAAAGGCAACTGTAAGCGGAATCTACATCACAGCCGTAAAAGGATTAAGAGGACCTTTGGATACTCCGCAGAAAAAGCAGGGCTTCTTTAAACGGCTCCGGAACAAAGTAAAAAACCAGCAAAAATAAAAGTAAGTAAAAAGTATCGGTACCTAAAACGCTCCGATACTTTTTCTTAATCTTATAAAGAGTCATGAAACATGAATTTTCCCTAAAATCTGTCCAATAGGAGCTGCAATGGCAAGCTCTGCCCCCACCTCTCTCGCAGTCGCACTCTTATTAATCACTACAAGATGCTTCCCGCGGAAATAATCAATAAATCCTGCTGCCGGATACACCACCAGGGACGTACCGCCTATAATCAGCGTATCTGCCTCACTAATCGCACGGATACTGCTCTGAATAATTCCGGAATCCAGACCTTCTTCATACAGCACTACATCTGGCTTGATCGTCCCGCCGCACCCACACTTCGGGATTCCTTCTGATTCCTTCATATACTTCGCATCATAGAATTTCCCGCAGCGCTGACAGTAATTGCGGTGTATGCTGCCGTGAAGCTCATATACCGTTTCACTCCCTGCTGCCTGATGAAGCCCGTCGATATTCTGTGTGATCACTGCCTTTAATCTTCCTGCCCGTTCAAGCTCTGCAAGCTTTTTATGGGCAGCATTGGGTTTCGCGTCAAGGAACATCATCTTGTCTTTATAAAAATCATAAAACCCTTTTGTGTTCTGCACAAAAAAGCTATGGCTTACAATCTGTTCCGGAGAGTACTTGTACTTCTGCTGATACAGTCCGTCCGCGCTTCTGAAATCCGGAATATTGCTCTCCGTAGATACACCCGCACCGCCGAAAAAGACAATGCGCTCGCTGTCATCGATAATCCTCTGCAATTCTGCAGTCTCTGTTTCATACTTTTCTGACATAGGCCGCCGCTCCTTTTCATTTATTATAGCCTTTAAAGAATTCTGTTACAGCGTCCAGCATCTTCATGAGCACCGGGAGCTCTGTCCTGTCGATCTTCTTAAGAATCGCCTCGGTCATCTGTCTATGGTAATCTTCATGATGACGGTATGCGGCAATGCCTCTGTCTGTCAGCCTTACAAGTACAACCCGGCGGTCCTTTTCGCTCCTTCTGCGCTCCACATACTTTTTATTCACCAGATTATTCATGGCAATTGTAAGAGTGCCTACCGTAACATTCAGCTTCTTTGCGATGGAAGACATATTCCCGCCGCCTCCCAGTCCGACGGCTTCGATTACATGCATATCGTTATTCGTGATATCCGCAAATTCCCTGGTAATAATCGCGTCTCCTTCAAGCTTCCAGATCTCATTGATCAGACTTACCAGGACATTGTTGATCGTCCTATATTCCTCTCCCATCTTTTCCTGACCTTCCTGTTCCTTTGCTGTACTTTTATTATAACCCTTTTTTCTCTTATGAATCAATTACTTTTTGAATCAGACCTGCGTTACTGTTCACACAGGTCTGTGCATTTACTGTTCACACAGGTCTGTGCATTTACTGCACAGACCGTAAGAAAGTGATTCAAGAGTGAGCAAATCCCATTCGCGGAGCGAATTTTAGATGGATTTGCGAATGGTACTGGTCACGGAGTGAGCAGTACCAGACCTGCCTGAACTGTTGCACGCAATGGGCAGCTTACGCGCATTCCTGACCCGTGAATAGTAACATCTACATCCTCCGGAAGCGGCTGTAGCGATGCTCTGTCAGTTCTTTTTCTGAAAGGCAGCAATATTTATGTAAAAAGCCACCGATTTCCCGATCCAGTGCATCTAATGTCTGCCCCATTGTCTCCCTTGTATAAGAATCAGGCTCTGCAAACACGCGTTCCACAATTCCAAGATCATACAAATCCCCGGCCGTCAGCTTCATCACCCTTGCCGCTTCTTTTGCCTTGGAGCTGTCCTTCCACAATATACTGGCAAAGCCTTCTGGAGAGAGAATCGAGTAAATGGAATTCTCCAGCATCCACACTTCATCAGCCACTGCCATGGCAAGTGCGCCGCCGCTTCCTCCCTCTCCGATCACCACGGAAAGGAGCGGTACCTTAAGACCAGACATCTCGTATAAATTCCGGGCGATTGCCTCGCCCTGTCCGCGCTCCTCGGCCTCCAGGCCGCAGAATGCCCCCGGGGTATCTACAAAGCAGATGACCGGACGGGAAAACTTCTCTGCCTGCTTCATCAGACGCAGTGCCTTACGGTATCCCTCCGGCGACGGCATACCAAAATTGCGTTCAATGTTCCCCTTGGTATCGGTTCCCTTCGCCTGGGCGATTACAGTAACCGGCATGCCATGAAAGCGCGCTGCCCCGCCAATAACCGCTTTGTCATCTCCATAGAGTCTGTCTCCATGGAACTCTGTAAATTCTGTAAATAATCGTTCTATATAATCACTGCCTACCGGACGGTCTGCCTTCCTTGACGCCTCCACATGCGCCCAGGCATCGCGGTCATCCAGAAAGTATTCCACGTTTTCATTCTGCCCCTTTTCTCTGCAGGCGCTCTCGTCTTTTTCCTGCCATGCGGCATTGTTTTTCTCATGCAGCTTCAGCAGTCCTGACAGTGTCTCTTTCATGTTCTCCCGGCAGATGATACCGTCAATGAATCCATGTTCCAGCAAAAACTCTGACCGCTGGAATCCTTTTGGAAGCTTCTGACGGATGGTCTGCTCAATTACCCTGGGTCCGGCAAATCCGATCAGTGCCTTTGGCTCTGCGAGAATCACATCTCCCAGCATGGCAAAGCTTGCCGTCACTCCTCCTGTAGTCGGATCGGTCAGCACACTAATATATAAAAGCCCTGCGTCACTGTGGCGCTTTAAAGCTGACGCAGTCTTGGCCATCTGCATCAAGGACATTATCCCCTCCTGCATACGTGCACCGCCTGAGCAGGCAAAAAGAATGAGCGGCAGCCCTTCCTCTGTTGCACGCTCCACTGCCCGGGTAATCTTCTCTCCCACAGCCTCTCCCATACTGGCCATAAGGAATCTGCCGTCACATACTCCAACCGCTGCCGCGCTTCCATTTATAAGCATTCTTCCTGTGACAACAGCCTCCGTAAGCCCGGTTTTCTCTCTGAGTCCTTCCAGTTTTTCCTCGTATCCCCTATACTCCAGCGGATTCCCCCCCTGGAGGCTGGAATCCCACTCCTGAAAGGAGCCTTCGTCCGCAAGCATCTCTATGCGCCGGTAGGCATGTACCCGGAAATATCCGCCGCATTTCGGACAGATATAATGATCCCTCCTCACATCCTCTGCAATAATAGCAGCTCCGCATTTATTGCATTTGCGAAGAAGGCCTTCTGGTACCATAGGACCAGACCTGCCCAGGGTAATATATCCCTTTTTATCCACAGAAGAATTCGTTTTTTTAAACATATTGTCAAGCTTCATAACATCGCACCTCTGCACTCAAACATGAAAAAATCCATTGAAAATCGCTACTTTTTATATTCAAATCCTTCGATAAATTCTATATCAACATCTCCAGCCACATAATCCGGATTGTTCAAAATAGCATACTGGTAATCCACATTCGTGTCAATTCCTTCGATAATCACTTCCCCAAGGGCACTCCTCATCTTGCGGATTGCTTCCTTCCGGTTTTTTGCCCATACACTAAGCTTTGCAACCATAGAATCATAATAGGGCGGAATCGTGTAGCCGCTATAAATCGCAGAATCAATACGGATTCCCTTGCCGCCTGGAAGGTGCATGTCCCTTACCGTACCCGGGGACGGAAGAAATCCTTTTTCTGGATTTTCTGCATTGATCCGGCACTCAATGGAGTGGCCTGTCAGTTTCACATCCTTCTGTTCATAAGAAAGCTTTTCTCCTGATGCAATCCGGATCTGGGCCTTGATCAGGTCGATTCCTGTCACCCACTCTGTAACAGGATGCTCCACCTGAATCCGGGTATTCATCTCCATGAAATAAAAGTTCCCGTTCTTTTCAAGTAGAAATTCAATTGTTCCTGCATTCGTATAATGTGCCGCTTTTGCTGCCCGGACCGCTGCCTCTCCCATCTTCTTCCTGAGCTCCTCTGAAAGGGCTGCAGAAGGAGATTCCTCGATCATCTTCTGATGGTTTCTCTGTATTGAGCAGTCCCGCTCTCCAAGATGAATTACATTTCCAAACTGATCTGCCAAAATCTGAAACTCAATATGGCGCGGATGCTGCACAAAATGCTCAATATACATAGTCTGGTCGCCGAATGCCATCTGTGCTTCCTTCTGCGCCGTCTGAAAAGCTGTGACAAACTCCTCTGGTGTATGTGCCACACGCATTCCTTTGCCGCCTCCGCCAAGAGCAGCCTTAATAATGACCGGATAGCCTACAGAGGCCGCTGTCTCCTCACCATCCTGCGGTGTATAGACTGGCTCCCTGCTTCCGGGAATAACGGGAACCCCTGCCGCTGTCATGGTATTTCTTGCTTCCTGCTTGTTGCCAAGGCTCTCAATTACCTTTGCAGACGGGCCGATAAAGGTAATACTGCACTGCTCACAGAGCGCGGCAAATTTACTATTCTCTGACAAAAAACCGAATCCCGGATGAATCGCATCTGCACCGCTTACAATCGTGGCGCTGATAATACTTTCCATACTCAGATAGCTGTCGGCAGACAACGCCGGGCCGATGCAGACCGCCTCGTCTGCAAGCTTTGTGTGCAGCGCCTCCTTGTCTGCCTCGGAATACACTGCAACAGTCTCAATTCCCATTTCCCGGCAGGCACGGATAATCCGCACCGCAATCTCGCCCCGGTTGGCAATCAATATCTTTTTAATCACTTTTTATCACCTGTCCTTAGTTCCTCACTGGTAGCAGTTCAGACAAGCTGCCCTGTTACCCTTATTGTGCAAAAGTTCTTATTGCACAAAAAACGTCAGCTCTGCGCTTACCACAACCTTACCGTCTACACTGGCAACAGCCTCTCCGATTCCGACAGGCCCTTTCTGTTTTATAATCCTTGTCTCCAGGCGGATCTTATCCCCCGGAATAATTTTCCCCTTAAATTTACATTTATTAATCCCGCCAAAGAAAGCAATTCTTCCCTTATTCTCTTCCTTGCTTAGTATGGCGACCGCCCCTGTCTGCGCCAGGGCTTCTACCGTAAGCACTCCGGGCATAACCGGCTCCTCTGGAAAATGCCCTGCAAAAAATTCTTCCCTGTAGGTCGCACATTTATAACCCACCGCATATTCCCCGGGCTCATAGTCTTCAATATAGTCAATCAGAAGAAACGGATGACGATGCGGTATGATTTCCTTAATCTGACTGATTGTTAAATGCTTCATGGTTCCTTCCTCCTAGCTGATTCTAAATAGCGGCTGTCCGTATTCTACTGGCTCTGCATTATTTACCAATATCTCTGTTATAGTACCGTCATACTCGCTTTCGATCTCATTCATCAGCTTCATGGCCTCAATAATCGCCAGTGTCTGTCCCTTTTTTACTGTATCGCCCACTGACACAAAAGGCTTTGCATCCTCAGACGGGGCAGTATAAAAAGTTCCTACAAGCGGGGATACTACCAGATTTCCAGAAGCAGCTGTATCCATTACCGCCGCTGCCTTTTCTGAAGGCTCGGTCCCTGCCGGCTGCTCTGGCACAGGCCGGACCGGGGATATCTGTTCTTCCTCCGCCGTGCTCTGCATCACTTCGCCTGCCTGGAAGAGCCCTCTTCCAGCGCCCTGGTCCAGACGGTTCTGGCTGCAGTATTTACCTTTGGTCAGACGAAGCTTCATCCCGGCTGCTTCATATTTGAATTCATCAAGGCCGGACTCTGAGACTGTACGAATTAACTTTATCAAATTATCAAATTCCATATCCAAAAGTTCCTTTCCAGATTCCGGGATCAAATCGTATTCTATTGATTATCCCTCATACTTTTTTATTAACAATGTTGCGTTGTGACCGCCAAATCCGAGGGAGTTCGTCATCACATATTGAAGCTCCTTTTTGACAGGCGCACCGATCGCGTAATTCAAATCACACTCTGCATCAGGCTCCTTTGTACCCACTGTCTGATGGATAAAGCCATCCTGCATACTTTTCACACAGGTGACAAATTCCACGCCGCCTGCCGCGCCCAGAAGATGCCCGATCATGGATTTGGTTGAATTAATCACAACCTTTCCGGCTGCCTCTTTAAGAGCTGACTTGATCGCTTTTGTCTCAAACAAGTCATTGTGATGTGTTCCTGTACCGTGCGCATTAATATAATCCACATCTGAGGGCTCTATGCCTCCTTCTTCCATGGCAAGCATCATGGCCTTTGCCGCGCCGCTTCCGTCCTCTGCCGGGGATGTAATATGATAGGCGTCTGCTGTAGCTCCATAGCCTGCTAATTCTGCATAGATCCTGGCGCCTCTCTTTTTTGCATGCTCAAGTTCCTCCAGTACAACGATCCCTGCGCCCTCCCCGAGCACAAAGCCGTCTCTGTCTTTATCAAATGGAATGGACGCACGAAGCGGATCCTCTGATGAAGACAGTGCGGTAAGCGCCGTAAATCCAGCCACGCCTGACGGACAGATACAGCTCTCGGTTCCTCCTGCAATCATCATATCTGCATCACCATACTGAATTGCGCGGAACGCGTCACCGATACAGTGGGTTCCTGACGCACAGGCAGTCACTACATTGGTACATTTTCCCTTTAATCCCAACTGAATGGAAATATTTCCTGCCGCCATGTTGGAAATCATAAGAGGAACCATAAGAGGATTCACCTTTGCCGGTCCCTTTTTGTGAATGCGGTCATACTCCCGCTCTACCTCCGCAAGACTTCCGACGCCAGAGCCTACGATTACGCCTGCCCGGTAGGGATCTTCTTTTTCAATATCAAGTCCCGCATCCTCGTATGCCTCAATTGCTGCCGCAACCGCATACTGGGCAAAAGGCTCCATGCGTCTCGCTGCCTTGGCATCCATCCGCTCGCGTGCCGTAAAATTCTTCACCTCTGCCGCAATCTTAACCTTATAATCCGAAGTGTCAAACTTTGTAATCTCGCCGATTCCAACTTTTCCGGCACGCACACTGTCCCAAAACTCCGGCACTGTATTTCCAATAGGAGTTACTGCTCCCAGACCTGTCACTACAACTCTTCTCTTCATATATCCTCCTCGTAACTGTTCCTTACTCATAACCACTCAGCAAATCCGTGAATTTACTGCACAGACCTGCCTGGCAGTTATCCCTGCTCCTACATGACCATGCCGCCGTCCACATGGAGAACCTGGCCGGTAATATATCCCGCATCCTCTGACACAAGAAATGAAACTGCGGCTGCAACATCTGCGGGCTTTCCAAATGTACCAAGGGGGATCTGTGCCGCTGCCGCCTCTTTTACCTTATCGGAAAGTCCTGCCGTCATATCTGTATCAATAAATCCCGGTGCAATAGCATTTACCGTAATTCCCCTGGAAGCAAGCTCCTTTGCTGCTGTCTTCGTAAGGCCAATGATTCCCGCCTTTGCCGCCGCATAGTTTGCCTGTCCGGCATTTCCTGCGACGCCCACCACGGAGGAAATGTTAATGATGCGTCCGCTCTTCTGCTTCAGCATCTGCCGGGATGCAAACCGGATGGTATGGAACGCCCCTTTCAGGTTAATCTGAATCACCCGGTCAAAATCCTCCTCGGACATCTTCATAAGAAGTCCATCCTTTGTAATACCCGCATTATTTACCAGAATGTCCAGATGCCCGTATTCCCTGATGATATCCTGCATGCATTTCTCACACGCCCCATAGTTGGATACATCAAGCTGGCAGAGTGCCGCCGTCCCGCCGGATGCCTCGATTTCCTCCTTTACCTCTTCCGCCCTTTCCTTTGAGCCGTTGAAATTAAGAATCACTGCTGCACCCTGGGATGCCAGTTTCTTTGCAATTTCGCTTCCGATTCCGCGGGACGCCCCTGTCACCAGTGCTACTTTTCCTTCTAACATAATTCACCTGCCACCTTCTCCACATCTTCCCATGTGGAAATGTTATATACCTTTACTTCACGGTTGATTTTTTTCATGAATCCTGTAAGCGTTTTCCCTGGACCGATCTCTACGAAAGTATCTGTACCCTCTGCAATCATATGATCCATGCTCTGCATCCATTTTACAGGAGAGCTCACCTGCTTCTTAAGAAGCTGCTTTGTCTGCGAAATATCATGTACTGTCTCTGCATGGACATTGGTCACATATGGAATCTGAAGCTTTGAAAATGCTGTTTTTTCCAGTTCCTTCCAAAGTGCTTCGCCAGCCGGAATGAGAAGCGGAGAATGGAACGGCCCGCTGACATTTAACATAACTGTCCGCCTTGCTCCTGCTTCCTTTAACGCTTCCTGAGCTTCCTCTACAGCAGAGGTTCTTCCTGTAATTACAATCTGTCCCGGACAGTTGTAATTAGCGACAGATACATCCTCCCTGCCCTTTAGAACATCCTCAATCTGCTCTGTCTTCATCCCGATTACTGCACACATAGCGCCCTCTCCTGACGGGACGGTATTCTGCATGAGAATGCCTCTCGTACGGACAAGCCGGACGGCGTCCAGCTCCTCCATGCCTCCTGCTGCCGCGATGGCTGCATATTCGCCCAGACTTAAGCCTGCTGTAATATCTGGTCTGATTCCTTTCTCCCGGATCACCCTTGTCATGGCAAGGCAGGTGGTCACGAGAGCGGCCTGGGTGTACTCTGTCAGATCCAGAAGATCATTTTCCTCGAAACAGAGTGCCTTCATGTCAAGATCCAGCGCCTTGCCCGCCTCGTCATATAGCTCTCTTGCTGTCTCGCTGTTTTCATAAAAGTCTGCGCCCATTCCGCTTTTCTGGGCTCCCTGGCCGGGATAAATAAATGCAAGCTTACTCATAGCCTTTCATTCCTTTCATAAGCGCGTCTGTCTCGCTTACCAGCTTTTCGATCAGCGCCTTGCAGGACATTCTTTCCTTTACCATGCCTGCAATCTGGCCTGCCATCACGCTTCCGGTCTTCATGTCGCCTTCCACGACGGCTCTTCTTAAGCCTCCCAGTGTAAGCTGTTCCAGCTCCTCGAAGCCTGCCCCCTTGTTTTCCAGCTCAATATACTGCTTTGTCATATCATTTCTAAGAGCGCGGACAGGGTGTCCGGTAGTCCTTCCGGTTACACGGGAGTCAATGTCCTTTGCCTTGATGATTCTTTCTTTATAGTTTTCATGCACCTGGCATTCATCTGTCACAACGAAATGGGTTCCCATCTGTACGCCCTGGGCCCCGAGCATAAATGCTGCCGCGATTCCCCTTCCGTCTGCGATTCCGCCTGCCGCGATAACCGGGATCTGAACCGCATCCACTACCTGGGGCACCAGTGCCATGGTCGTGCTCTCTCCGATGTGCCCGCCTGCCTCGCAGCCCTCTGCCACAAGGGCGTCGGCTCCGCTTCGCTCCATGCGCTTTGCAAGTGCCACAGAGGCCACAACCGGGATTACCTTAATGCCTGCTTCCTTCCACATCTTCATGTATTTCTCCGGGCTTCCGGCTCCTGTTGTGACAACCTTTACATTCTCCTCTACAATTATCTTTGCCACCTCATCTGCATAGGGGCTCATGAGCATGATGTTCACCCCGAACGGCTTGCTGGTCAGCTTCTTCGCTTCCCGGATCTGGTCTCTTACCCATTCTGCGGGGGCGCTTGCCGCCCCGATCAGTCCTAAGCCTCCGGCTTCTGACACTGCCGCCGCAAGGTGGTATTCTGCTACCCATGCCATGCCGCCCTGGATGATTGGATATGTAATTCCTAACAGACTGCTTACTTTTGTTTTCATATATAAAACCTCTGTTTCTTTTTTGATTGCTTTTTGCTGCTCCTATTCAGTATTAGAAGCTGCTGCTTTTTATTTGTGGGATTCGATGTATTCGATGACGTCTCCTACTGTGGACATGTTTTCCAGGTCGTCGCTGGGGATCTCAATGTCGAATTCCTCCTCCATGGCCATGACAAGCTCGAACAAGTCTAAGGAATCAATGCCAAGGTCTTCCTTGAAGGATGAAGACTCGGTTACATTATCAGTGTTGATTTCAAGATTTTCTGAGATCAGGGTTTTTAATTTTTCTAACATTGTTATAATTCTCCTTTTTTAATTTTCTTTTGAAACTTGCTTTATTTCGACTGCGTTTTCCTGTCCCTTTGCTTATGCAGGGATGGTGAGGATGGAGGCGGCCCATGTAAGACCAGCTCCGAAGCCGGCGAGGAGGAGCTTCTGGCCAGGCTTTAAGGTTCCTTTCTGGTTTAGTTCGTCCAGAAGGATAGGGATGCTTGCGGATGAGGTGTTGCCGTATTCCTGCAGATTCATGGGGAATTTTTCGATTGGTTCGCCTATTCGCTTTGCTACGGCTTCTACGATCCGCTTGTTTGCCTGGTGCAGGATGTACAGATCAATGTCCTCTTTTTCAAGCATGTTGAGTTCCAATACTTCCTGAATGACTTCGGGTACCTTTTTTACTGCAAATTTGAATACGGCCTGACCGTCCATCTGTATGAAGTATTCTTCCTCTTTTATGTCTCCTGCATAATCTTTTTTGGTAATTTCATTGCTGTCATTTCTGCTCCTGCAGGTGAGGGCAGAGCCTTTTCCTCCTTCGGAATGGGTGACCGGCAGATATCTGCGGCCTTCCTCTGCTTTTAGAACTGCTGCTCCTGCTCCGTCCCCGAACAGGATGCAGGTTCCTCTGTCTTTCCAGTTGGTGATGGATGACAGGCTTTCGCTTCCAATAATCAGTACCGTTTTGTATACTCCGCTTGCAAGATAGGCTTCAGCTGTATTATACGCAAGCACAAATCCTGTACACGCGGCTCCCCCCAGGTCGAAGCAGGTTGCATTTACTGCTCCCAGGCTCCTCTGGACCTCACATGCCGTACACGGCAGAATCACATTTGATGATATGGTGGCAACCAGGATCAGATCCAGCTCCTCTGCAGACACACCGGCATTTTCAAGAGCCCGCCTCCCTGCCTCTGCTGCCATGGAGACGGTTGTCTCCTCCTTGACTATGTGTCTCCTGATCACTCCCGTCCGTTCCTGTATCCATTCATCACTGGTCTCCACAAGATCCGCTATGGCATAATTGTCCATTGTATAATGAGGGATATAAGAACCTGTTCCACATATACTTCCAGTCATTTTTTGTCTCCTAAGTGTTACTGTTGTTTTCAGGCCTTTATTTCATCGCCTTTATTATTTTGACTCTCAAAGTATATATCAAAATATTTTGCTTGTCAAGTATTTTGATAATCAAATTAATTGGGGACGGGGCATTTTTAAAAATGCCCCGTCCCCAATTACACTATTTTAGTACTTCCAGAACCTGCCCCGGAATTTCTTTTTCTATCTTATTTCTGCTGCCTTCACTTTTGTAATACTCATTCAACTCTGCCTTATTATAAGCAAATACGGTCTCCTTCGAATATTCAACTAATAAAAAAGTGAAGAAACGCTCCCAATTAGTGAACTTCTTACTGTCTATATAATCTGACGGATCTTCCAAAATACTCCCCAAATCAGGGATCTTCACAATTCCAGACTGCAGAATTAAGTACTCAAAAGATTCCGGAAGCCATAAAACACAATCCTTCCTGGCATATCTCAGGTATTGTATGCACTCGTCTATATAACTTCCAAAAGCTGCGCCATCTGCAATACACAACATACCCTGTAAAGATTTTCGGATAGCTTTAATCATATTGGAATTACCGTCCGTGTTTTCACAAAGCAGTTCTTTTTCCCGGCAATACAAATCAAAATACTGATTCCCTGCACCTGAGTCTTCTGTTATCACTTTATAAATATTCATTATTTCCCGATCTGTATGAAAGGAATAATATTTTTCAAGTCCATTATAAATCTGCTTTGTCTTTGGATATCTGCCTTTTTCTGTAAGCTTATAGATTTCCTCAACAGAATATGACAGATTTTTCAGACTCCATCTGGTAACTAAAACATAATAACTATCTGAATGGGCAATATACTCTGCAAATTCCCTTGTCCTTATGAAAGAATTCATCTCTTCAATAAAAACAATGCTTCCTTCCGAAGCCTCCAGCCGTGTCCTCCAATCCATTCTTCTGTCATCCGCCATGTAAGTATCCACCGGAACATCACACTCCATGCTGATACCCGATTCATACCCCAGTCTCACATAATTATCCAGCATCTCCAGTAATGTTGTCTTACCAGAAGCGCTGTCTCCCCGGATAACGGTAATATTCCTTTTGATCGTGAATTCATATCGAACTCGGTTATCGCTGACTCTTACTGTATGTTTCCCTCTCATTCTGCATTCTCCAGTTCAAAAATGACATCCAGAAGCTCTTTCATATTATGAATCATCTGGCGATTGTTCAATACAACTGCTTCAAAATATCCCGGCCCAAAATCCAGATTATGCTGAAGGCAGATTGTCAGATCTCCCCTCTTCGCAATTTCCAAAATCCACTTTGCACAATTATTGCCGCAGTTTGTGGCATTAAATATATGCTCTTTATCTTTGTACATCAAAATCAGCGTCTTTGTACCACCCGACAAATCTTTCGGGCCAATCGGGCCAAGCACCGGACTCTCTATCAGATGGGCGCTGACTACCCTCGACCGGTCTACATAAAGTATCATCTCTCTTACCAGTTCATCATCTAACCACTCATCCTGATATGTGCTGTTAAAATAAATGTCACTCCGATTAATCACATTCTCTTTGTCACCATAATAAATATATAACATGATTCCTCTACCTCTCTGATGGTTTATAACATGTTCAGTATAACACATGTAGCAACTGTCCGCCAAGTTTGGGGACGGGGCATTTTTAAAAATGCCCCGTCCCCAATTATACCATTTGAGCACTTACATTAAGATAGTTTTCAGGACATGATACTGCTTTTTATGTATCAGTTCCTTCATATCATTTACCAAAGGCTCATAGCCTACAATTTCCACTTCGCCCATTCTTTCTCCAATTCCCACACCAATAGCGCGAGTTTTATAAGTTCAACCATCTCACAAATATTTTCAATAATGACCTGATTTTTCCCGCTATTGGTCGCCTTGCTGCAAATTTTTATTCCGTTTCAATAATTTCCCAGTGCCCACTAAAGCCACGTCCAATATAACGTACATTGTCCATTTCTTTTATATGCCGTTTAATTGTTTTAGAGCTTACATCTAACGCAATTGCCATTTTTTCCGTACTAATTTTACTGTCCTTACGGATCAAATCCAAAATCTGAATATTTAACTTATCTTGAGGGACATCTTGAGGGACATCATAGTTCAGGTTCGGCATCACCACAGTAAACTGATATCTGTCTGAACGGAATGACGGTCTTTTGCTCTCATTATAATTTATTTGGAACTCGTATCCACTGATAATCTTTCCAAATCCACTACCTTTACGCTCCATATACCCAAGCCTGTTGAACACATCCGCAAGAACCGGATTTCTTCTGGTAGAAGGTACCATAAGCGGATCTCTGTCCTGAATTATGGAACCATCCGGCATGTCCTCTCTTGAATTTGCCGTCTTACGCCATTTCATTTTACAGTTACGTTTAATAAATGCCTCTCCATTTTCAATCAGAGAAATCACACTGCCCGAATACTTCGCGTCATCCAATGCATCAACTGTACCTCCGCTTTTATTCAATCCATTCCACCTTGTACAAAATAATCTTGAACAAAGAACCGGACTTTCATCGGCAAGCAATGCCCCTGCATTTGTTAATTCTCCCTGTTCATTTACCAGTCCAAAAGAAATCAAATCTTTATCTTCAAAACTATTCCCTGTCCATTTCTTATATCTTTCCCTAAGCTTTGAAAATGCATAATCATCCACCTTATAAGTAGAATTCTATGAATCATAGGAAGTATTCTTTCCTCTGAGAACAAGACGCTTTAATTCAACAGCAGCCGCCTTAACACTTTCATTACCAACTCGTACATAAGCTTCCAGTACACCGTCTCCTGAATAATAATACGGTGTCTCATCACCCTTATGTACATCAAGTATGACCAAAACCTTTCCATCATCAGTTTTATGGAATCTAAGGTTAAATTCCGGAATCGGGTCTAACCTTGTTTTTACTATTTCACTTATTTTTTCAGCATCTCCTTCTGGATCGTCAAGTCCAACAACCTGCCCGTCATCAGAAATACCAAAAATCAAGGTGCCGCCAAAGGTATTCGCAAATGCACTTACACTTTTACACCAGCTTTTCGGTTTCTTTTCTTCTAATGCAAACTTTTTGTCATATTCAGTTGCTTCGCCAATTAAATCTTTTATATTCATAACAACCATCTGCTTTCCGTTTTAGATATAGTCTTTACCCAATTCATGTTTTCTAGTCAGAATCTTCTCACCCAACGTAGCGGGCTGCTACCGTGACTGATAATATTATACCCTATCCCTTCTTGTTTCACAATCATTATACTTTTCCATAACGGCATTTTCTGATAGGCAAAAAATCAATACCGCGGCATGATAACAGAATTGCCATACCAGGTACAACTGTTTTGCTTATAAATGGGAAAAATTAGCTTTATAATAAAATTGTATAGCAAATGAATAGTTGAAAGGAGTAAAGTTTTATGAAGCAAAGAGGTGTGGAAAACCATAGTATGCCATCATGCTATGGACAAAAACTTCTGCAGATCTTTCTGTTTATTGCGTTATTTGCCATAGCAACTATGCGAAATACGCAGACAGCAGAAGCTGCGGATGATGGATTCTGGGAGTATTCCATAAACAGGGATACCGCTACAATAACAAAGTATACCGGTGGAGAAACGGATGTAGTAATTCCATCTGTTCTTGGAGGCAAGCCGGTTACATGTCTTGGATATTATGCATTTACAGATAATCCTTACATAGTTACCGTAACGATCCCGTCCAGTGTTGAAGTAATTGAAAGAGGATACGGCCAGGGATGTTTTGGAAACTGCAAAAACCTAAGCAGGGTTGACGGACTTGAAAACATATCACGTATTGGAGCCTATGCATTTAGAGACTGCGGTGCTCTGCGTACATTGTCTTTCGGAAACAAGCTGACTACAATAGAAAGCGGGGCATTTATGAATTGTGCTTCACTTGGGAATCTGACATTCCCGTCTTCTCTTACAAGCATTGGAGAGTATTCTTTTAGTAATTGTGATGCAATGACAGAGGTCACAGTTCCATTAAATGTAACAAGTCTGAGTTGGTATGCATTTCAAGAATGTGATAACTTGAAGAAAGTATCTTTACTGGCAGCATTGACGGAAATGAGTCCATCTGTGTTTAGAGATTGCAAGGCACTGACAACGGTCGAAATTGGCCCTTCTGTCAGCTTCATAGGCGAGATGGCCTTTTACGGATGTTCTTCCCTGGTGTCTCTGAATATTTCGGATGGTATTTCTTCCTTTGGAGACTCTGCCTTTAGCAATTGCAGTTCACTGGAAGAAGTAACGCTCCCTAACAGTGTTCGAACAGTCTCAAATCGAATGTTTTTACAATGCACATCCTTGTCTGATGTCAAATTAAGCTACGGACTGCTCACGATTCAAAGTGAGGCTTTTAACGGATGTAGTGCATTGACGTCAATCGAACTTCCAAAGAGCCTTGTTTCAATTGAATGGAATGCATTTTCTGGCTGTCCGAAGCTTACAGATGTATTTATTCCCAACAGTGTGACAAGCATTGGTGATCCTTCCTCCTGGTCAGCTTCATTTGACAAGAATATCGTCTCCTTCCGCTGCTATGGGGGATCGTATGCAGAAGAGATTGCCGGAAAGAACGGGATTCCCTGCACAATATTAGATTCGGTTCCCAGTGATTCGTTTTCTTTTGACAGAAACTGGATTGATATGAAGGTCGGACAGAAGCTTCAGGTGGGTTACGCGATTTCACCTGTTGATACAACAGATGCCATTGTCTGGGAAAGCTCGGATCCGAACATTATTTCTGTTAATGGAATCGGAGAGATGACAGCGAAAACAGACGGCCAGGTTACAATCATTGCCACAGCAACCAGTGGGACAAGACTTACACTTACCGCAAAGGCAGTCAGAGTGCCGACACAGATATCATTTTACAACAGTAGTCGGACAATCCGGACTGGAGAAACATACCAACAGTCGGCTTATGTAAGCGATAATAAAGGAGAACTGGATGTAATCCCTGTATATAGCAGTTCGAATCCGTCTATTGCCACAGTAGATGCCAACGGGGTAGTAAAGGGAATCGCACCTGGTCAGGTTACGATTACAGCAAAGATTGAGAGCGGGAATATCTCTGCGTCTTATAAGGTTACGGTAGTAAAATCCTCCTCATCAGGTTCACAAAACAAGCCAACGAATTCGTCAACCTCGTCAAAAAAGCCGTCTAAAACTACATCTGCAAAAAAGACAATCAGCAAACTAAAGATTTCCAGGAGCGGCAAGACACTAAAGATTAAGACAATTGCGAAAGCAAGTGTCAAAGTTGAGGCAAAGAAATCTGTTCTCGGCAAAAAATCAAAGACCATAAAGTCTAATAAAAAGGGAGTTGCTACGATAAAATTTAAGAAGAAGATTAAGAATGTACGTGTAAAAATAACTGTATCCAAGTCCGGTTACAAAACAAAGAAAAAGACCGTAAAATATTAAAAGAGAATACAAGGGGCAGGGCATTTGGCATTTTCGATTAGGGGCTGTTACACCAGAGACTAAACAATCTCGGACATAACAGCCCTTTTTTAGCGTTACTTTTATTGAAATTGTATTCCTCTGCCATCTAGACACCCGTAATTTCCTTCACTCTCATATCTGAATCCGCGCAAATGGTGTATAATAAAGATGTAGACGGGCGGGAGGACAGTTTCCGCAGATTCTGTATATCCGAACCATCAACAAGGAATCGTTCCATCCCATTCACGCTGACGCTCATGTGTTCTTTATCATATTCATAGTATTTTACTTCAATATCTGATGCCCCTTTGGCATTTCTCAGAAACTGCAGTGTCAGTACTGGCTTCCGGTCTGTATCTGGTTTAAAATCCTCCGGGAGTTCTCCTGTAATCATAATTCCCAGAAGTTTCCCATACTGCTCCTGGAATTTCTCTTGTTCTACTTCCTCCTGGTCAATGATCCATTTATCCTCTGACTGTTCCATAACATGTGTCTCTCCATCCGGGATGAGAATATTCACCTGGGACACAGAATTCACGCTGACCAGTGCCGGAATCTTCAATATATACTGGTATGGATCCGCATTTAGGACTGCGTCGGTCATTGACTTGTCAACAAGGTACACCCTCTGCTCCCCTTCCGACACTGCATAGTAGTTTCCTTTCCCGTCTTCCTTTCCGATGAGAATATTTCTCGCTGCTGTCGGCTCAGGAACTCCTTTTTCACCTTCCTGCTGTTCACTGTTGTAAGCAATGAAAAGAGAAGTGCCGCTTTCTTCAAGTCCTGCTTCCTGCAGGCTGATGTCCGCGCTCTTATGCTCCCCGCCATTAATCTGAACTGCTAATTCGAAGAGCTGGTAAAGCTCCTCCGTATTTACAGAAACCAGAGACTGGTATGGCACAGAGATATCCCAGTAATCAAAAGACTCCTTTTCTTCTCTCGGCTCGTAGGAAATGGCAAGCACGTCCCCGCCTCCCTTACGAACCACCATCCCCCGGACCGACGAAGAACTTAAGAGGCTGTCTTCCTTTTCCCTGGGCAAATCCTGCTGCCACTCACCCAGATGATTGGAAATGTCAGTTATCCTGGGACTTTCTGCCACAGCCCGGTTATCTCCCGTCTGGCCGCAGCCTGTAAGCATTCCTGCCATAAGCGCTGCGGCAGTACATAAGACTATGAATTTTCGTAATAATTGCATAGCTGTCATCGTATTCCTCCTCCATCCGTCCAAAAAACGAATTCTGAACTACCGGGTTTCTAATTCCTGATACCGGAAATAATCAAAATCTGCCGGAAGCCTTGTTCCCAGCCCGTCTACACTCATCATTCCTACGAATGCGCCGGTGAACGCTGCGTCATAAACTTCTTTAATATATTCATCTGACAGCTTTGCGGAATCGAAAATGTATGGAACAGCATTCCATTTCCTGCCGTCAAAGGAATACAGATATTGGTAAGAGATGCCCCTGACCTCCACCTTCAGATAAATATACTCTGCCTCTTCAGGAACAGGAACCGGATTCTCTTCATATACGCTGAAGGTCTTCCCACGGTCTGTACTCACTACGTCAATAACACGTCCGTATTTTTCATTCCATGTCACCTGGATACAGGACCAGTTCTGTGTACTGTAGTAGCACGTAAGCCCTGCGAACTGCTGAATCATTACCGGGTGGTAATCCATCCTCACTTCTGCGTCAAATGAAAAAGACTGCCATCTGCGGGCAACATGTGCCTGTGTAAAGGTGGATGCCAGTGAGTGATGCCCGTAAAGCCTCAGATGTCCCGGCCTGTCCTTTAAAGACAGCACATCCTCCCCAAGAGGGATTCTCAATGTCTGAAAATGAATATTCAGACTGTCTCCGTCAAAATCATCCTGAACCGGACAGTCTGCCTCCCATCTGCACTCCTCTATGCCCTCTGGTGCAGGTACTTCCTCCATGCCCCAGTGACCTCCCACAATATGGGGCCATCCTTCCTGATCCCACTCTACCTTCTGAATCCCTGTCTCTCTTCCAAGAGGACACCATCCCCTGGGATCCGTAACAGACTCCGTACTGTGGTGAAGAGGCCTTCCCATAAGATGGGCAAAATACCATTCCCCATTCTGTGTCTGAACCAGGGAGCCGTGCCCTGCCTTTTGTATCGGATGATACGGAGCGTCCAGTGTCGTCAGAAATGGCTCCCCCGGCTGAGTCTCAAACTCATCATGCAGCCCCCGCGCCCTCGCCACGCGCTCCTGGTGCGCATACACAGTTCCTCCCTGGGCGACAAACATATAATAATATCCGTTTAATTTATAGATATGGGGACCCTCCGTGAATTTTTCCTCTGTCCCTCTATAAATAAGCCACGGCTCACCTGTCAGGCGTTTCTCTTCCTCCGAGTATTCTGTACACATAATTCCATAGAACGGATGATGATAACATCTCGGATCCCAGTACTGGTTCACCAGGTATTTTCTGCCGTCATCGTCATGAAATAAGGATGCATCAAACCCGGCAGTATTTAATACAACAGGGTCAGACCATGGACCCATGATATCCTCTGCGGTAATCAGATAATTAATGCAGTCCTTAAAGGAGCCGTCTGTCACCTTTACATCTGTATATACCAGGTAAAATTTCCCGTCACAAAAAGACAGATCCGGCGCCCAGATTCCGCCTGAGTCCAGATTCCCTGTCATGTCAAGAAGCCTCTTCTCATTCAGCGGGTGTGTTATCAGCCGCCAGTTCACCAGATCCTTTGACTCATGAATCTGAACCCCCGGCCACCACTCAAAGGTCGAAGTGGCGATATAATAGGTATCCTCCACTCTTAAGATACTTGGATCAGGATTGCATCCTAAAAGAATTGGATTTTTAATCTTCATATGAATGTCTCCTTATAATCTTTTCTTGAAACTGTTCGTTACTACTTGGGACGTCAGCGCAGCGAGGATATTTTCCCGCCTGTTCCTTACTGCTTTTGAACCATTTCCCTGTATTTTGTAGGCGACATGCCTGTATGCTTTTTAAATGCCAGCGAAAAATAATTGGTATCATTGTATCCTACCATCAATGCAATCTTCCCTGCCTTAATGGTTGTTGTCTCTAAAAGAATCTTAGATTTCTTAATCCGCTTTTTTACAATGTATTCATTACATCCTTCTCCAGTAACCTTTTTAAAGAGCCTGGAAAAATAATTGGCTGATACATAAAACATCTCTGCAAGCCTTGCCACCGACAGCTCAGATTCCAGGTGCTCGTCAATATACCGTTTCGCCTGTGTCACGATTTCATGCTGCTCCTGCCCCTCCCTGAACACCAGCTTCTGGATAAACATGGAAGTCATCTCAAGCGCCTCCTCTTTATCCGCTCCCATCAGAGTCTTCATCAGCAGCTCCACACGGTTATCCACCGCCTCACCAGTTTCCGTAATATAGGCAAAATACACGCCGGAGGCGATGTCAAAGCACCATTTCTGAACCTGGGCCTGGGACAGATTGTAAGATTTTGTTGCCTGACTGAATTTCTCATAGATATGCATAACGCGGTTTCCATCTGCAATATTCACTGCCATGGCATGCCTAAACTCTCTGAAAATGTCCTGAATCAGCTGTTCTCTGCTCTGCTCGCTGCTCTGTCTTATAATCTCCCTAAAGCCCCTTCTCTCCTGCTCCAGCAGATATAAGGCATCGTTATACGAAACAAACAGGGTGGCTATACTCTCCGCCTCGCTTCCCAGGACAACTCTTGGCCTGATCTCGCACTCATTCTCCAATACCTCATTCAGCTCTTCCACCCGTTCCATCACATTCTGTCTGCTGCCCTCTGTATAAAAAGCTACAATAATCTTCCCGTCATCATCTGCAAAGGTAAATCCTGCTCTCCTGGCATCTACCATATCCATGCACAGATTCTTAACCGTTAGCTGCTGGAAGTCACAGTCAGACTTCTTCTCCTTATCCATATACACCTCTGGGAGCAGAATTGCGATCTGCATGGGACGCTCTTTCTCAGACAGAAGTTCTCTGGGACACGCATCCTCGGCGTTTGCCCGCTGATGTATCAGATCCCTCAGAAAATATTCCATGGCCGCCTGCTGCTTTGCCCCTTCTGCCCGCAGATTTGCCTGGTCAAGCTCCCTCTTTGTTCTTATTTTCTCCAGGGCTTCGATCTGTTCCCTGACATTTTTTACTAATTCCTCCTCATCCACAGGCTTCAAGAGAAAATTCTGCACGCCGAGTTTCACACATTCCCTGGCATATTCGAATCTGTCGTAGCCTGTCAGGACAAGAATCCGGATATCTTCCTCTGTCTTGTCGCGCCGTATTCTGTCAATCAGAGTCAGCCCCGACATCTCCCTCATGCTGATATCTGTCAGCATAATCTGAGGCTCCTCATTCTTGATTACATCCAGAGCCTCTTTTGCAGAAGCTGCCGTAAACACCTCTTTTATTCCCAGAGACGGCCAGTCAATTCCACTCTTTATTCCCATCCGGATCATCTTCTCATCATCAACAATTAATAACTTGTACATCCAGATGCCCCCTTGTCTTTTCTTTCCGCAACAATTCAGCTTAGATCACTTCACTGTCACCACTTTTCCCTTCGGATGGCAAGAGAATCTCTACCGTAACCCCGCCATGCTCATTTCCCGAAAACCTCAAACCATATTCCTTCCCGAATATCAGTTCAATTCTCCGGTTAACATTTCTCACCCCATATCCAAACGACTCATCATAGTGGCGGACAGACCGGTTCATTTCCTCAATCTTCTCATGACTCATGCCCGTGCCGCTGTCGCAGACGGAAAGGCAGACATTCTGTCCTTCCCTCCTGATTGACAGAAGAATTCTTCCCTTTCCTCCTTCTTTTGACTGTATGCCATGATAAATTGCATTTTCAATCAATGGCTGTAAGGTCATCTTTGGTATCATGATGTCATAATACTCCTCTGTAATATGATCCTCCAGCTCTACAATATTGTCATACCGCATATTCTGAATAATCAGATAGGAACGGATATGCTCCATTTCCAACTTAAGCGGAATAATCTCCTTCCCTTTGCTCAGACAAATCCGGTAATACTGTGCCATGGCCTTAACCATAACCGAGATCTCTTTGTTTCCATCTGAAACGGCCTGCCAGTGGATACAGTCCAGTGTATTATACAGGAAGTGGGGCTTAATCTGAGACTGCAGCGCATGGAACCGGATCTGCTCCATCTGATGCTGCTCCAGCTTCACCTGCTCTAATAGAAGGTCGATCCTGTTCATCATGGAATTAAAGCCCTCTGCAATCTTTCTGCTGTCCACGTCCATATTTTCTACGGCAATCCTTTTCTCAATCTTCCCGTCCGCCACATCATCCATTGCCATTACAACCCGGTTAACCGGTTCATAAAAGGCTGTCATCATTCTTCGCAATACTACGATTGAGCACATGGTCATTCCGAAAATAACGAGCAGCATCATACATACAGCCCCTATGCTTCCCCTGTATAATTCAAAGACCGGAATCTCATTCACAAGATAATAATTCCAGTCTCCCACTCTCTGGTAATTAATCAGAACTCCTGCCTTCCGGAAACTCCCTTTACTCCCTTTTATTTCTCTCATATAAGATGTCAGTTTCCCGATTCTCTCTCTGTCTGAGACAGACACAATCTTACCTTCACAGTCCACAAGAAGAAGCTCCGAATTCAGACTCTGCGTGCCATTTCCATAAAGTTTATCCACCAGGCTGTCATTCAGATTCAGAACCAGCATCCCTTTTATATCATTGATAGACGAGGTGGAATAAACGGGATGATATAAGGTTAATGTATATTTCCCGTCCTTAAAATAATGGTTGCCAAAGCTCATCCTCACTGCGTTCCCAGGCTTAGCCGGAATGCTCTCTTCATAGTCCTCTGGATATGCTGAATCAAATCTTGCATCTACAATACTGCTGTTTCCCTTATATACATACCTTTTCCCGTGCTCTTTTCCGACCACAACAAAGTTCATATTACTCCGGACATTAATCATATTCAGGAGATAGTTATAGACCCTGGACGCTCCTGCATCATATTCTGCGCCTGTATCATCCGCACTTCGGCAATTTTTCTGAACGCTGTCTTCAATAACCAGGGCTACCGCCAGCTCCTGATACTGCTTTAATGTATCGGCATAATTCGAGGCGAGTGTATCAAGCTGTGTCTCTGCCATCTCCCTTGACTGTTTTGTCATATAGTTCATGGAAGAAACCGTGGAAATGGCCATAATAATGATAGAGGTCACGAGAATCGTAAGGGTCAGGAAAAAACTAATCTTCCCCTTCAGATTCCAGTCATTTATCCTGTTATTCAGCTTCATACACACCGCCTCCCTGCCGAAAAATTATCCTTTTACTGCCCCGGCTGCCATGCCCTTGATCAGCTTATCCTGTGCAAAGATGAACAACAGGATCATCGGAAGGACTGTCAGAGTCAGGACAGACATAATCATCGGAGTATTCATGGAGTACTGTCCCTGAAACTCCCATACTGCTAATGGAAGTGTACGATTTCCCTGGCTCTGTGTCAATGTGTACGCAAAAATAAATTCGTTCCACATATTGACGCCATTATAGATTGCAAGTGTAGACAGTCCCGGCTTTGCCATTGGTAGAATAATCAAGAAGAACATTCTGGTCTTTCCGCAGCCGTCTATGGCCGCAGCCTCTTCAATTTCCTTCGGGATCTGCTCCATAAAACTTGTCAGAATAAATACGGAGATCGGGATTCCCATTGCCACATACGGCCCTATCAGTGCCCAGATGCTGTCATACATGTGCATCCCCTGGGACATCTTAAATATCGGAATCAGTGTAATATGCACCGGAATAGACATACATGCCACAATCAGGGAATAGATGACTCCCTTTAGCTTAAATTTAAATCTGGACAACGGATATGCCGCAAACGCTGACAGCATTAATAAAATGAACAGTGATACTACAAGCACAATCACACTGTTTATAAAGTAGCTCAGGAAATTTCCTTCTATAACCTCCTTGTAATTGGAGATATCAAGCTTCTCGGGAAGTGAGAATACCCCCTTTGTAAGCATCTCAAACTTTTCCTTAAAGGAGTTGATTACCATGAAAATAAACGGGGCTATGGCAACTACCGCCGCTGACACTGCAAGGATACATGCAATCACCCAGGATATCCTGCTTTTTACCTTACTCGCTCTATAATCCTTTTCCATCATCTAATATTCCTCCTTCTTCCCGTTCAGCACCTTCATTGTCACCAGGGATATAACGGAGATCAGAATAAACATACCTCCGGCTGCTGCCGAACCATACCCCATATTAAACTGGGCGAAGGAAAGCTTATACATATAGGTTGCCATCAGCTCCGTAGAATTCCCCGGTCCTCCCCCAGTCATGACATACACCAGGTCAAAGTACTTCAGGGAGCCTACCATAGAAAGAACCGCTGCGCTCTTCAGCGTGGGCTTTAGAAGCGGCAGTGCAATATGTACAAAGTACTGTCTCTTATTTGCCCCGTCGATAACAGATGCCTCATACACATCTTCCGAAACATTCGTATAACCCGCCACACAGTACACCATATAAAATGGTGTAAACTGCCATGCCACAACGCCGATTACCGTGTAAAGCGCCGTATCCGGATTGCCGAGAAGATCAACATTATTTCCTCCCAGAAGCTGGGAGATACTGCTGATAATTCCTCCGTTTGCAGCCAGTGCATAGGTAAATAAGAAACCAATTGCAACAGATGACATGAGCATGGGGATAAACCAGATGATCTTAAATATGGCTGCCTTTTTCCCTGCAAACTCAACGAAGGTTGCCATGGCGACTCCAAGGGGAATCTGAATCAGAATAGAGAGGATCATGACCTTAATATTGTTCAGAAAGGCAGTCCAGAATTTATCATCCTTCATCAGTTTTTCCCAGTTTCCAAGTCCGATGAACTTCAGATCTGAGGAAACCGGTCTTATACACTGTCTTTGCCGGGGCTGTCACCTCTATACCCGTCAGTATAACAGGATGTTCAAAGACTGCTGAAATCACCATATCCTGCTCTAC
>Ga0137307_100920_pt1 | contig 30935 bp, 28 predicted proteins | sample NAcewD2O_March_2_FD_97180 | JGI IMG/M metagenome (GOLD analysis project Ga0137307, IMG submission 97180) | Mouse cecal microbial communities from Vienna, Austria - N-Acetylglucosamine amended D2O_March | ecosystem: Host-associated > Mammals > Digestive system > Large intestine > Cecum | place... | reverse complement strand
TTTTCTGCTGGATGTCCCAAATGTATCCAGCGTTTCCCTTGTGGTTGGGATATTGATTCCTGAGCCGTCTGCCGCCAGAACCAGATATCCATGGAAGTGAGAAAATCCAGGGTCTGCATAAAAGTTCCTGTTATGATGGCGGTAAAGCTCATAAAAAGCCAGCGGGTTCAATTTCATCCGCTGTTTCAGATAGCCCGGCTTTGATATTTCCATTCCCGGGTGTGCGGTTTTCATATAATTGCGCAATTCCAGACTCAACGTAATCCCCCTCCGGTTTATCATAGTAAACATAAGATCCGTTAACGGCATCTTCCGGTTTCTTATAAAGGATGCCGGATTTCCGTTTCTACAGAAATCATAAAATTCATCCTGATGGATCAAACTGATATCACAACAGGTATGTTTTTGAGAATTCTTCATAAAATCACCTGCCTTATGGGAAAAAACATCAGTTATTTACTTTTATTATACAATAAAAATACAGAAAAAAGGAATCTTTTACAATTCAAATGTAAAAGATTCCTTAAGTTAATGACATTGTGATTTTATTGGGTTTCTCTAACTTTGTCCTTATTATAACGCACTCATCATCCATAATCACCATGCCATATTCCTGCAGCCTGGGGTGGAATTCTCCCTTTTTATACAGTGAACCGACCATAGCAATATCTATGATTCCTGTGGAAGAATCATGGGCTCCATGAATTTTTCCGATTACACTTTTCCGTTTTTTTATCCTGCCGGAAGGTGTCTGATATTCCGGTAACTCCTCCTTAATATCTAAAAAATCCTGAAAAGCATCCGCCCACTGTTCCATCAATGCGGATGATTCCAACAAAATGAGCATACTTACTTTTCTCTCTGCAATCAATTTGCCGCACACTACCGTCTTTCCAAATGCTGTGGCGGCGCTTAAAATACCTGTATCTTTTTCCAGCATTTTTTTCACAGCCGGTATCTGTGATTTACGTAATTCACCCTGAAATGTGACATCTATCCTCCGCCCAACCGTTCTTTTATCCTCTAAATGATAATGGATTCCAGCTTCCTCACATCTCTTTACTAATTCGTCATACTGCCCCCTTGGTATCCCGATATACCCATACTCCTCCTGTCCCATATAAATCGTTCTGGACTCCAGATAATTGGAATAGCCAATTCTTTGATTTTTAAAGTAAACCGGATTTAAAAAAGCCGCTAAACGCCTCACCTGATTTTGCAGGCGATACTTTAGATTTTTCGTATCCACATAAATCAGGTTCGATAAAACAATTTTCATGCTTCCCATGGCATCTTCCGAATGAAACTTCCGTTGATACTCCCATGGCTTGATTCTTATCTCCTCATTTTCCATGCCAGGTTCAAATGGATTTTCCGGCAACCAGGTTTTGATACATTCTTCTATTTTTTCTTTCGATAACTTTTTTGTCTCCATCAGAACTTTCCACTGATCCTGATAAGCATTCCAATTTTCATCAATAAATGCACTATTGCCCTCCCTCAATGCCTGTCCCTGCAGCGGCAGTGCAATTAAATTACCAATTCCGCCGTCCAGTACATGATTCTGTGTCGGCAGCATACGGTCATAATACCGAAAGGATTTCATATTTACCGTTTCCGCACCTTTATCCAACAATGCAAAACCAAATTTTCTGGCAAGACCTGCCGGAATTTTCTGGGCGAAAAATATCCACAGATGCGCTCCTCTTCCGGAACGGGAACGCTCTGTTAAAGCATCAATCCCCTGTTCTTTGCAGATAGTCCGTACCGCATCCACTTCTTCTTTCCACTCATTATCTGTGTTGGCAAAGTCCTTTTCTTCTGCTCCCTTTTCGTGGTTATCAAAATCAAAAACAATAAAACGGCAGGTATCATCAGGCAAGAGCGGATACACCCCGATCACATCGGAACCATCCGCTCTTTCTCCTTTCAAATGTCCTATAATCTGTGCAATGCCCAGTTTACTGTAACTTTGATTTTCGCACTTGCCGCACTGAATTTTTACCTTATCCGCCTTTGGGCAGACGCCATAATGCCAGAGATTATCACACTGGGGAAAATAGCCTGCTTTCCCCGTCTTTTTGCTTACGCTCCGCTTCGCATAGACATCTTCCCTGCCCCAGAACCTGGCAAAAAAGTGTCTGGCAGTATTTTCCGTTATGTCAATTGGAAGAAGGCTACAATATTTTGCCCCTATTTTTTTCAAACTTTGAATCCATTTATCCCCTTGAAGCGCTGCAGGTGAAATAGATAATCTGATACTTTTGGGCAAGCTTTTCTATAAATTCCATACCCGCATGAACTTTTTTGTCATCCAGGTTCGTAAACGGATCATCCATGATAAGAGGCGGCTCTTCTTCTTGATACATAGCGTCAACAAGGGCTATCCTAAGACAAATCCCAATCAGATCCCGATACCCGGAACTGAGGGTATTTGTATCCCGCTGCTTGCCCCATTCATCTACCGTAACTGCCGTATTTGCATCAATATGAAAATGGGCCGCATCCCTGCCGGAAATCATCTCATAGTATTGGCCGAATCCCTGAAAAATTGGATCGGCATATTTTGCTGTCATAACTTCCTTTGCCTGCTCCAATTTCTTCTTTGCCATGCTGACACATTCATATTTTTTCTCCTCCATGGACTGTATAGATTTTAATTCTTTCAGTCTTAAACTATTTTCCTCCCACTCATCATACTCTTCCTGAAGATCTTCAAGGGTCTTATTATAATTGTTTATATTTTTTTGGACAGATTCTCTGTCTTCTGTGAACTGTTGAATTTGTTGATTAAGTTCCTCAAGCGTTGGCAACGATTCGTCTGCCTCTATTTCACTCCATGCGGTAATCTTATTTGCTGTTTCAAATTGTTCAAGTTCTTCCTTGGCGTCTTCCAAAACTTTCACCGCATTTCGGTAATTAACGACGCAATCCCGGATCTCATTGAGTTGTGAAAATAAATCATCTGCAAGATTTAAATCCGTTGACGCAATCCCGAAGTTCAAATTCATCATTTGCTTCTTTATCTTTAAATACTCTTGAAATCAAATACTTTTTTCCCTGCATTTCAAACACAAGCTGTCCGCCAAAAACACCGCCCTGCCATGGCTTATATCTCTTGCGCTCATTTTCTTCCATATTTCTCTTCCGATCTCCTTCAAGCCCATAAAACATAGTGCGGATAAAAGCTGCAAAGGTGCTTTTTCCCCAGCCGTTTTCTTCACAGATCATGTTGGCTCCATCGCTAAAACTCTTAGAATAATCATGAAATTTCCCAAAATTTTCTATATGGCAAGATAAAATTTTCAACTCTACTGCACCTCCTCCCCGGCAATTGCCTGTAAACCATACCGAATGATTATTTTTTTATCTTCTTCAGGAATCGACTGGTCTTCCATTACCTGGCGCACATACTCTCCTTTCAGCGACTCATCCAGCATGTAATCCCCGATATCAATCTTAAGCCGGGTTTCATCATATACTTTCACATAATAAAAACGTTGTCTGAATCGGGATTGAAAATATACAATATCTTTCTCACATTCAACGTCAAGCAAACCTTTGTATATAGCTTTCTTGGGGCAAATGGAACAAATTCACAGGTATACGTTCCTGTATCCTCATCTATATCAGGTACCACAAATCCATGTTCCCCGCACTCGTCAAAGCCTCTCCCTTCCAGACATCCTGCATAGCAATATGTCCTTGCGTCAAGTTTCTCCATTTTATGTATGTGGATATGGCCCAGTGCCAGATAATCTATTCCTTCCTTATTGGTTACAGTTTACCACAATCGTTCTGCCTTAACCGCTGGAATCATCGGGAATGGAATTGTCAAGGGAGAATGCAGAATCAGCTTACACATCCCTTGTATTGGATTCCAAAAAGTTTAATATCGTGATGCTTCATGGGCAGGAGTCAAAAAGCGCTGTAAAAGACAGGGCAGAAATCATTAACCTGAAAGCGCTGAGAATGCCTCATCATCACATCCTACATTCTGTATATCCAGTGCTGCTTTTGATATCATCTCAGCAGTTGTCCCACAATCTGTCACATCAACATTTGACAGGATGGGTATCAATGAAATTTATACATTGTGCAGATTTACATTTGATTCTAAAATGGATACTAATTTAGATAAGGAACGTGCAAAAGAGAGAAAAGGAGAAATATTGCACACTTTCGAGCGGATGATTATGTACGCTGTTCAAAACGATATATCATCTATTTTAATTGCCGGTGATATGTTTGATGTAAAGAATATTTCTGCAACCGCCAGAAATGTAGTTCTATATAATATTGTCGGCCATCCGGAGATAACTTTTTACTATTTGAGGGGAAACCATGATTATTTACTCCACCCTCACCCGAACCACCACAGGAAACTCAGATTCCGGCAAATCCGACAGGACAGAAAGCCCCCTCTCATCCACCCTCCATTTAAGCCTCCCCCGATACCCCAAAATATCCACGCCAGAGATAATCCCGTGAAATTCCGGCACATCCTGATTTCTGCTGTCCGCCAGGGACTTGATAAAAAATCTGCCATCCCCCGGGGATTTTAACGCAATGGCATATATATTTCCATGGTTTACGGTAAAACGGTAATCCTCTGTGGTAAAAACCTGCTCCTTCTGGTCACTGAACTGACCCTCCGTTGTCTTTGTGGAGCCTTCCTCTGATTTTCTCCAGACTCTGGCCCCTTTTATGGCCTCCCCATTTACTTTCATCCACTGCCCCAAATCTTTTAAAATTCTTTTATCCTCATCGGGAATGCTGCCGTCTGCCTTGGGGCCGATATTTAAGAGGAGATTTCCGTTTTTGCTAACCACATCCGCAAGGGTACAGATAATCTCACCGCTGGTTTTATACTCTAAGGAATCTGTGTAACACCAGGAATTCCTGGCTACAGCAGTGTCTGTCTGCCAAGGGTAGGGCTTTGGCTCCCGAAAACCGCCCCGCTCCATTTCCACAATGCCGCTGCCAAACATGAAAGCGTCATGCTTATAGCACACAGATACCTCCTCCCCCCAAATTCTTCCCAGGTTATAGTAAAATGCCGCCAGCTTTTTTAAATAGGGTTTAAACGCCTGATGCTGTATCCACCAGTCAAAATATAAAAGTTTCGGCTGATAATTTAAAATCAGCTCCCCGGTTCTTGCCAGCCAGTCCTCTAAAAATTCCTCACTGGGATAAGGCTTGGAATACAAGTCCTCCGGGGCTGGCTCCGGCATGGCAGGCCAGTAAAAATCCCCCTTTTTCATGGGCTCTTTCACATCGCTGTCAAACTCCCTGCCATGCCCCATAAAAAACCAGTGTTCCGCCCTGTGGGAACTGGTGCAGAACTGAATCCCTTCCTTCTCTGCCGCCGCCTTTAACTCCCCTAAAATATCACGTTTCGGCCCCATGGCAAAGGCGTTCCAGTCTGACAGCCCGCTTTTATACATCTGAAACCCGTCATGGTGCTCCGCCACCGGGAACACATATCCCGCCCCGGCTTCCCGGAAAAGCGCCATCCACTCTCCCGGGTCAAAGTTTTTCGCCGTAAACAGGGGGATAAAATCTTTGTATCCAAAGTCTTTTTGCTCCCCGTAAGTTTTCCTGTGATGCTCAAAGGCCTCTGTGCCTTTTCTGTACATATTTCTGGAATACCACTCATTGGAATAGGCCGGAATACTGTAAAGCCCCCAGTGGATAAAAATCCCCAGTTTTTCCCGGAAAAACCATCCCGGCGCTTTGTTCTCCATAAGGGAATCCCACTCCGGTTTGTAGAGGCCGCTGTCTATCACCTCATCCATTTTCTTAAGAATTTCTTCTTCCGGATTCATATTGCCTCCTTTTCCATTTTCTCCTCAAACAAATGCAAGATTACTTGTCTTTTAACTGAATCAGCGCCACCCCCTTTGCCTCCAGGGAAACCATTGTCCCCGCTTCATACTCCCAGCCGGAGAGAAGGTCTGTGCCCCCCTGCTTTAAGGTAACGGAATCCACGCCGTCCCCATGATTTAAAAGAAACAGGAAACTCCCCTTTTCATTTTCCCTGACTGTAGCTTCGATGCAGGTCTCAAAATCTCCTGTGACCACAGGCTCTATGCCCTGCTCTTTTACAATTCTGTCAAAAAGATTACCGTAAAACTCCTCACTGGAACGGGTGGCTACATAGTAAGCTTTTCCTTTTCCGAAAGCATTTACTGTCACAGCCGGCATCCCCGCATAAAAGTCATCCTCATACTCTCCCAGGCTTTCCGCCCCTTCCAGATGGAGAAGGTCACAGAGAATTTCTGCGGGGTATATCTCATTTTCATAGTGGAAAGCATGTTCTGCCCCTGTTTTCTCTAAGGGAAGGGCATCGGATTCCTCCACCCAGATTCCAAGGATATCTCTAAGCCGTCCCGGATACCCCCCGGTAATAACCAAATCGTGGTCCTCCACATAACCGCTGAAATAGGTGGTTACAAATGTTCCCCCCTCTTTTACAAAGCTGCGGACTTTTTCGTCAAACCCGTCTTTGCACATATAAAGCATGGGGGCAATCACAAGCTTATAATCTGAAAGGCTATCCTCCACCCCTATCATATCCACAGAAATATGCATATTCAAAAGGGTGCGGTAATACTGGTGCACTTCCCCCAGATAATCGATAGCATTGCTTGGCCCTGCGGAAAGGCCGGCTGCCCACCAGTTGTCCCAGTCAAAGACAATGGCCGCTTTTGCCGGGGTTCTGCCCCCAAGGGTTTTATCCCCTAAGTCTTTTAACTCTTTTCCCAGGGCGGATATTTCTTTAAATACCCGGGTATGTTCCGTCCCCACATGGTCGATTACTGCCCCGTGGTATTTTTCACAGGCGCCGATACTCCTTCTCATCTGGAAAAACATCACCGTATCCCCTCCGTGGGCCATGGCCTGGTAGCTTAAAAGCCGCATCACCCCGGGGCGCTTTAACGCACAGTAAGCATGCCAGTTGCTCACGCTGGGAGTCTGCTCCATTAAGGCAAAAGGTTTCCCCTGTTTTAAGCCCCGCATCACATCATGGCACATGGCATTGTAACTGTAATCTGAGCCAAATTCCGGGTAGCTGTCCCAGGAGACAAAATCCATCTCTTTTCCCCACTTCTGGTAATCTAAGGGCTGGTAACATCCCATTAGGTTTGTGGTGACGGGAATATTCGGGGTATTTTTCTTTACCGCATCCCGCTCCAGCTTAAAGCAGTCTAAAATACTGTCGGAATTAAACCGCTTATAATCCAGGGAAATTCCCTGGAAATTTGTCCTCTGCACCCCGTCCCAGGAAAACTCTTCGGAGCGCAGATCCGGCAGAACCACATCCTCCCAGTCATAAAAAGTATGCCCCCAGAAACTGGTATTCCAGACACGATTTAACTCCTCTATCGTACCGTATTTTTTCCGAAGCCACACCCTAAAAGCCTTCTCACAGTTTTCACAGTAACACTCCCCGCCATACTCATTTGAGATATGCCAGGATACGATATTGTCATAATCCTTATAACGCCGGGAAAGTTTATCCGCCAATGCCACAGAATATTTCCGGTAGGTGGGGCTGTTGGGGCAGGAATTGTGTCTTGCCCCGAACTTCCTCTTAATTCCCATATTGTCCGTCCTTAAAATATCCGGGTACTTTCTGGCCATCCATGCCGGATGTGCCGCCGTTGACGTGGCAAGGCAGACTTTAATCCCATTTTTCTTTACAAATTCCATAATCTTATCAAGCTTAGAAAAATCATAGGTAACTTCATCTTTTTGCAGTGCCGCCCAGCTAAACACATTTAACGTCACCACGTCAATGCCTGCCAGGGCAAAAAGCCGCATATCCTCCTCCCAGATTTCTTCCGGCCACTGCTCCGGATTGTAATCCCCGCCGTACAAAACTTTTTTCACTTTTTCATGTTCAATCATATGTTTTTCTTCTCCTTTCAAAAAACTGTTACACCCATTGTAAAGTATCCCAGGAGATTTTTCTACAGTAAAAATTCAAGATAAAGCACAAGGAAAATTGCAGCAGTTTGGCCCAGGCCAGGAAGGAATCCCCCTTCCCTTGTTTGACAAAAAACGCCGGAGATTTTATAATATACTGACGGACAAAAAGATTTTTATTCTTTTGAAAAGCAGGAGCGTATCCATATGTATAAAATATTGATTGCAGATGATGAGGCAGTGATCCGTGAAGGGATTTCATGCCTGTTAGATTATGAATCCTTAGGCTTTGTCATTGCAGGGGAAGCGGCAAACGGAAGACGCGCTTACCAGGGGATTTGCGACTTAAAACCGGACGTGGTTTTTCTTGATATCCGTATGCCCGGTATGCTGGGCCTTGAAGTGATAAAAAAAGCAAGGGCCGACGGGTTTCAGGGAAAAATTATTATATTAAGCGGTTATTCCGATTTTAAATATGCCCAGGAAGCTATCCGGTACGGCGTAGAATATTACCTTACCAAACCCATTGACGAAAAAGAGCTGGAGGACATTCTTGTTCATGTAAAGGGAGATCTGGATACGGAAGCCGCCACAGAAAACGCCAGGGAACACTACCGCCGGAAAGCCAAAGACGCCATCCTTAAGGATATCTTGTCCGGTACGGCAGACTTTACCTCCTTTGACCCGGAGGAACTGCATCTTGACGCAAAAATCTATCAGGTTATCATTTATGAACCCTACAACAGAAATTCTTCCGGGGTAAACTACCGTTTTTCCGATTTGCTCCGTGTGGTAAACCAGGACAACAATTCCTACCACAGCATTGTCCATGAGGGAAAAGAGGCCGTGCTCTTAAAAGGGCCTTTCGCCATCCAGAAATTTAACGACTTTTTAAACCGGTACGAAAGCGAAAGCCGCCCCCAGAAATTTTCCCCCTTAGACAGCCTGTTTATCGCCTATGGCAGACCGGTTCACTCCTTAGAAGAGATATGCAATTCCTACTGTCAGGCCAAAGAACTTTCCTGCCGCCGTTTCTTCTGTGAGCAGGGACAGCATACCATGGGCTATATGCAGCTCACTAAAAAAAAAGACCGCCCATTCCTGTTAAACCATGAATTAAAAGATTTTTATGCGGGAAAACTTTTTGACTATCTCCAGGCATTTAACCGGAATATGCTGGCGGAAACCTTAAACGAACTGAAATCAAAACTATATGACACAGCGGACTCCATCCCGGAAATCCGGCTGTTTCTAACAGATATGTTTTTGCAGATAAAAGAACAGGCAAACCACCTTTACAACAGCGCAAATATTGCTTTTCCCAACAACAGTGAGATTATCAAATCCATAGAAGACTGCCTTTACCTTTACGAAATCTTCCTCTATTTGACAGAACTGTTTGAGCTTGTGATTTCTTCCATTGGCAGCACTTCCAGGGAAAGCGTGTTAGATGATATTTTACACTACATAAACCACAACTTTGCCAGCAATATCACACTGGAAAATATTGCCCCCCTCTTTGGGTACAACAGCTCTTATCTGGGGAAACTTTTCTCAAAAAAAATGGGTGAAAACTTTAATTCCTATGTGGACCATGTAAGGATTGAACATTCCAAAGAACTTTTGCTCTCCTCCGACATGAAAGTGTATGCCGTGGCGGAGAAAGTGGGCTACCGAAATGTGGATTATTTTCATGTAAAATTTAAGAAGTATGTGGGAAAAAGCCCGGCGGAATTCCGCAAAGAGAACCGGAGGGTATAGTATCAGAACAGGCTGCTGCACTTCTCTCCTTTCATATCAAGCGTCCGAAATCCAGGCATTTATAGTTCCACAGGGCATACCCAATGTGGTTTCTCTCAAAATATTCCGTCAAATCCCGTGCCCATCTCTTCGCAGCATCTTCGGGAGCATGGGCAATGACGCCAAATTCCCGGAGTACACTTCCTTTCCTGATGCTTCCATAAACTTAAAATGCATGGCTTAAAAGTTTTTCCATAAGAGCCCTGTCATTCTTTGGTTCTTCCCCTGTTAAAGCATGTTTCCTCTTCCAGTTTTCATGCTCCCCAAGGTACGCCCCAAAATCTGAAATATCATCGGGATATCCCACTTCTCTGTAAAACTCCCGCATCTCCTCTAAAAATTCCGCCTGCTGATGGGTAAATACCTGGGGCTCAAAGTAGTGGAAATTGTAACAGACGAAAGGGTCGTCTGCCAATTCCAGCTCTTTTAATTACACCACGCTGTTCTGCCCGCTGCAGTTTAAAAATTCCCAAGCCAGCAATTCCCAGATTCACAGAAACCTGTTCTTAAGATTTTCTTCTGTGAGAAGAGGCATGTGTTCCTCCATTGCCCCATACACATTTCCCCACAGGTCATGCAGATCCAGCACCATATATTAATTCCTCTTTTTAAAAACTCATAAACCATATCTAAAATCTCCGTAGAAAATCAATTATCCGTAAATCCAAAACAAAGGCAGGAGGTGACTGCAAAACATTACACCTCCTGCCCAAATCCTGTTTTCACAGAATACACATTCCTAACTTAGGTACTTTTTTCTGGGTTTCCCTGACTATTCTGCAATAGATACCCTCTCCTGAACAATGTCCGTAAGAATTTTTTCTGCATCTGACATGCCCACGCCTTCAAGTTCCTCTAACATCTTGTCATAAGAAGCATCAAAATCGCTTTCGGAGCCGATAATACAGGAGATTAAGGATGACCATGCAATTTCATCTAACTGGTTTCCGATCTCATCAAACTCACTTGGCTTTGCATATGCCCAGATAGGAGAATATGCAGGAACTTCAAACTCCTTTGCCTGGGGGAAGATATCTGTCAGAAGTTCTACGCCCCATTTTTCACAGGCCGCCTTCTGCTCCTCGTCGTACTCTGCAACCACGGATTCCCTGCTCTTTGTAGTGTAGGTACTTCCTGTCTCATCCACAATTCCGTCACCATAGTAGGGGAAAGGGTAATTGTGGAAGCCTACCCCTGTCTTTTTGGAGTAATCCTTGTCGTTATTGGAAGCGTCAATTTCTTCCTGGGTTCTGTAACGTTTGCCGTTTTCGTCTACCTGATAGTTTACGCCCTCAATTCCCCACTGTACCAGTACCTGGCCCTCATCGGAACAGATATAATCCAGATATTTGATTGCTGCCACAGGGTCTTTGCAATCCACGGAAATTCCCACGCCCTGGCCTGTGGTAAGTCCCTGGTACATTAAAGAAACACATTTTGTTTCTTTGTCCATAGTAAAGGGAAGGGGCGCATAGGTCTTTCCGAATTTTCCGTCGGCCTTTAACACTTTTTCCCCGTCGCTGTAATCCCAGTCCGTGTCAAAAAGGGAGAGCACACGGCCGGAAGCGATTTTTGCAATATAGTCCTCATGGGTCTGGGTAGCAAATTCCGGGTCTAAAATGCCTTCATTGTAAAGCTTATTCAGCCATTTGAAATATTCCCTCTCTTTATCGGAACGGAATTTGTACATTGCCTGGTTATTTTCGTCTATGAGCCACTGGCCGTTGTCCGGCGCACCGTCCGCAATATATCCTGCCGGATTTCCCAGGGTAATCATCCAGTGCCAGTCAGAGGCGGAAAGGGTAAGCCCTATCGTGCTGTGTCCGTCATCGGTGGTAGGATTCTCTGCCATATAATCTTTTAACATTGTCTCAAACTCATCCAGTGTCTCCGGTACTTTATAGTCATTTGCCTTTAACACATCCCACTGCATCTGTGCCGTACCGGAATGTTTAAAAACTTCCCCTCCCACATTATAAGAAGACAACTGATAAATTGCCGGGTCATCCTGGGAATGTTTTAATTTGTTAAACTCATCCCCGTAGAGTTTTTTAATATTGGGGCCGTACTCTTCAATTAAATCCGTCATGTCCATCAGGGCTCCTGCTTCAATCAGGCTTCCGGCGTCCCCTTTTGCATAAATCAAATCGGGATAGCTCTGCTCTGCAATCATAAGGGCCACTTTCTGGTCGTCGGAGGATACCGGATAATCCGTCTTTAATTTTACCCCTGTGGCCTCGGTAAGCTTTTCCGCCACCGGGTCACTCCAGGGGTCTTCCTCCCCGTCCGCATTGTAAAAGGTCAGTTCCACCACATCTCCTGAAGCGCCTGCCTCCCCTCCTGTCTCTGTCCCGTCATTTGTCGCAATTCCTGTAGATGCATCCTCTTTTTTATCTCCGCATCCTGTAAAAACACCTGCCGCCACCACTGCTGCCAGCATAAGTGCACACACTCTTTTCTGTCTCATAAGCTTTTCTCCTCCTTTTTCTCTTCGCCTATATCCTAATCTATCAGCATCAGTCTTTGACTGCACCGACCGTCATACCGCCTACAAAATATTTTTGCAGGAAGGGGTACACCACTATAATGGGCACTGTGGCAATCATTGTAATCGCCATCCGCACGGAAAGGGGTGATACCGCATTTTTTACCTGATCCACCGCATGGGGGTCTACCTTAATCTCCGCCTGCTGCATAATTTCATACAACACATACTGTAAAGTAGGCAAATCCCTGGCGTAAAGATACGTATCCATAAATGCATTCCACTGCCCTACGGCATAGAACAGGCCCACCGTGGCAAGCACCGGTTTACATAAGGGGACAATGATTTTGTACCAGATTGTAAAATCATTTGCCCCGTCAAGCCTTGCCGCCTCCTGTAAGGCATCCGGTAGCCCGTCAATAAAGGAACGCATCAGCACAATGTTGTACGCCCAAATCAACCCCGGCAGAAGGTATACAAGGAACGAATTCCCCATTTTCAGATTCCTGGTCAAAAGAAGATATTCCGGAATCATACCGCCGCTGACATACATGGTAATGATAAATAAAAATGAAACAATTTTGTTAAAATAAAAATCCCTCCGGCTCATGACATATGCAATCATCGCCGTGCTGAACACACTGACTAATGTTCCAATTAAAGTCCTGGCAACCGACATCATAAAGGGCACAATCAAATTGTTCTCCTGAAACACATAGATGTAGTTGTTCATGGTAAATTTCCTTGGCAGGATGAAGTTGATATTGCGCATCGTGTCCATTGGGTCGTTTAAGGAAATCGCCAGCACATTTAAAAAGGGATACAGGGTTATGATCAGAATTCCGATAAAAATAACCACTAATATGTAATCTAAAATCTTTTCCCTGCTTTTTATCTGTCCGCTTGTTTTTATTTCACGCATTTGCTTTCCTTTCCTCCTTTTTTAAGGTAACGCCCCCTCACCTTGGGTTCGGCGGCCACTCGGAGGAAGGCATTCCCAAAAATGCTTTGCATTTGCCTTCCTCCTACATTAACTTGCTTTCTCCAAGCCATCCTGAAATCTTGTTTGCTATAAGCATCAGGGTGACGCCTACCACCGACTGGAACATGCCGATTGCTGTACCTATGCCGTAATTATTGTTTCCAATACCTCTAAGGTATGCAAACCAGGAAAGTACCATTGCGTGGTCCTGGACAATTCCGTTGCTAAGGAGCATCTGCCGCTCCATTCCCACATTTAAGGCACCTCCGATACTCATAATCAAAAGTACGATTATGGTAGGCTTGATTCCCGGCAGGGTGATATGCCAGATTCTCTGGAGACGGTTTGCCCCGTCCACTTTTGCCGCCTCGTAAAGTCCCTGGTCGATTCCTGCCATAGCGGATAAGTACACGATTGCATTCCATCCAACTTCTTTCCAGGCGTCCACCAGACAGACAACCACCCAAAACAGCACGGAATTTGTTGACATGAGATGCAGGTTCTTCCCAAATAAGGTGTCTATCATTCCCCCGTCATTCAATACCATTTTTGCAATACTGGCGATTACCACCCAGGATACAAAGTGGGGCAGGTAGGACACGGTCTGGGTGAATTTTTTAAACCTGTTAAAACAAATCTCATTTAACATCACCGCAAATACGATTGCCAGAACCGTCCCGATTAAAATCCCCAAAATACTGATTCCTATGGTGTTTATCATGGTCTGTCCAAAGAGCCGGTCTGTAAAAGCTTTTTTAAAGTTGGCAAGCCCTACGAATTTCCTCTCCCAGATGGGCTTTGCAAATGTGGCCGGCTTTACTTCCTGAAATCCCATGGTCCAGCCCCATAAGGGTATGTACTTAAAGATAATCAGCCATATCACAAAGGGAAGTGACATAAACAGGAGATATCTCTGTTTCCACATCAGGGCCATGCTGAATTTCGTTTTGGCTTTCACAGCCTTTTGTTTTCCTTTCTTTCCTTTTTTCATGTTTTTGCTCCTCCTTTATCTGAAATTATTATAAAATTTTTGTAAAGAATTAGATACCGCATTAATTTCATGAAAAATACCAGAAAATCTGCACCTAAAAATTTAGATGTCGAATTTTTCTGGTAAAAATCTCTAAAAATAAAACAGGTTTACACTTTTCATATGCCCTGCTATAATTACAGTATAACAAGTCGTTACCAAATAAAAGGCGGTGAAATTTATGACAGAAAAGGAAATGATACAAAGAAACATTGAGGAGTTTTCACGGCTTCAAAAGTATATGGTTCTGACTCAGGATAAAGAATCGGCAGCATATAAGGAGATGTATGAGAGATACGTGGATTTGAAGACAATTCTCACGGCTTCCGGCATCAATATCACAGAGCTTGACAGGATAAAAGAATAGCAGACCATATATTTTACGTCTTCCCTTGACTTACTTATGAATCCAGAGGAAGACGCATTTTCACCACGGTTTTTTCTCCCGGCCTGCTCTCCACCTCCACTCCGTAACCGTCCCCAAATTTTAATTTTATCCTCTGGTTTACATTGCACACCCCGATATGTTTTCCCTTAAAACGATGGTATTTTAACTCTTCTCGTATCTGGGCAAGTTTCTCCCCTTCTATGCCATTCCCGTCGTCCTCCACAAGAATCACCAAATCCTCTTTCCGGGCTTCCACCCGTATCTGGATATGCCCTGTCTCTTCCCTGCCCTCAAATCCGTGGATAATGGAATTTTCTACAATGGGCTGTAAAATCAGGGGGATAATTTTCTTTTTTTCCACCCCTTCTTCCACAAATATTTCATAGGCCATCCTTTCCCCAAACCGGTATTTCTGGATTTTCAGATAGGATTCCACCAGCTCTACCTCAGATGCTACAGATACCTCTTTTTCCCCGGCGGAAATGCTGCTGCGAAGAATCTTTCCCAGCATTTTTACCAGATCTTCTATTTCATACTGTTTGCTTACCCTGGCTTTCATGCGGATGGTCTCCAAGGTATTATAGAGAAAATGAGGGTTTATCTGGCTGGTGAGAAGTTTCAGCTCGGCGTCTTTCTGGCTGGTTTTTAGCTGCTCCGCATGGATTTTTTCCCGGTAAACCTCCGCCAAAAGCCTTTGGATGTCGTGAATCATGGTGTGGAGATAATCGTAAAGTTCACTGATTTCGTCATTTCCCCCCAGTTTTTCCTGCAGTTCAAAACTTCCCTCCGCAGCTTTTTTCATCTGCTCCTTAAAGCGCTGCACTCTCCGGGAAAAAGACAGGGAATAAGATAAAATCATAATTACCGCAAAGCCTGCGCTTAAACAGGACAGCCCAATACTTTTTATGCTCTGGGCATTGGCCTCTTTTAAAATGTCCCTGTAAGCCCGGACCCCCACCACCTGGAGATAATCACTGCTGTTGTCCTGGAAAATAGTTTCCGTGGTAACAATGTAGGACGCCCCGTCAATGAAAACCTGTTTTTGAATGTCCTCTTCCCCCCTTTTCGGAAGATATTCCTTAATATCCTCAAAAACCGTATTCTGCCCCATGGAACAGATGGATGTCTCCCCGTTTAACACAAGAAAGGTATCACCGCTTCTTTCCCTTACATATCCTTCAAACCGCTCCGGCCGTATGTAAATCACCAATGCCCCCACATTTTTTCCCTTTCTGGTCTTAAGCATCCTGGATAAGGCCAGGGCATGGTCGTACCCCATAATCTCATGGGGAAGATAGGACCAGATAACGCTTCCTTTCTCCTTTTGCACCCGCTGATACCACTCCTCATTACGGATATTGTCATCCACTTTTACAAACTCACTGTTCCCTGTTATGGTGTCGTTTTCAAAATAAACGCTGATGCGGGAAATGATATCGTTGTAATATTTCCGGTACTCTAAAAAACTGGTATAACTTCTGTAATCATCAATAATCTCCTGGTAGTCCCTGTACTGCTTTTCGGCAATTTCCTCCAGCTTTTCATCAAAATAAAAATATCTGGACATGGTGGTTATGGTATCCTGCATTTCTTCAATCTGGTTACTCACTGTAAAAAGTTCCTGGGCTTCTGCGCTTTTGGCCTGGTTTACCAGTATCTGTTTTGTTCCCTGTATCAGGTAAAGCCCAATGAGCACCAAAGGCAGGAAACCGCCGAAAATGTAAACTAAAAACATTCTGTATCCCAATCTGTTCCCGGGAATTTTTTCCGCCGCCCTCCCTAGTTTCTTTTTTAACCTGTTTTTCGTCCCTTCCCTCATATTCCCGCCTTTCTTCTCTGAAAAATAAAAAAACTTTTCTGTAAAAACGCATTCATCAGCGTTTCCCTAATTTCCCTGTAAAATAATGCAAGGATTATGTTTCCATAATCCTTGCATCCAGACATTTTTTATAACGTCCGTTTCTTATTAAGAAAAGATATTTAAAAACTTTTCAAATAAACCGCTGAACCACTTTCCAAGTTTTGAAAAAAATCCGCCGATGTCCCCGCCGTTTTTGAAACTGTCATAAATAGACTGGGCGGCATTTAGCAGGCTGTCAACATCCAAATCCAGCTCGCTGATTTTAAGCATCAGTTCTACAATGTCGTTGATTTCCTCCTCTGTCAGGACTACGTTAAACTTCTCACATCCCTCTGCGATGGCTTCCCGGATTTCTCCCTCATCGCTCATGTCATGCTCTACCACCGCCTGTTTTACATAGGCAAATAAAGCCTCCACCTCGTCGGAATCCGCCCCGTTTGCGCTCTCTATGTTTCCGGTGAGCACCAGCTCGTGAAGAGCGGTGTCAATGCTCTCCTCGTCAATTTCATCCCCCGTCATCTCTTTGTAGGCTTTAAAGATTCCCACAAGGGCCGCTGTACCGGAAATCGCCGTAGGCGCCGCCACAATAATGTCTGCGTCCGTGATTCCCGCCGTGGCCAGGGCGTTTTTGTACATGCCCACGGTACAATAAGAGATATTGTTGGTTGAAATGTTAATGCCGTTTCCGTCTTTCCGCTCCACAATCACAATGGAGGATAAAGACCTGGTGCCGATTTTGCTCTTGTCAATATAGGAGTCCAGGTACTGATGCTCCTCTGCATTGTTCACATACAAAACATCATAGTCCTCTAATTTGTTTGCGTCGATTCCCATTAACGCCAGGACAATGGCTCTCTGCTCCGGGGAAAGATCCGCCCCCAGGGCCAGATATGGCTTATCATTTTTCTTAATCTCTACATTGTCGTCATTTTTGTCCTGCTCCACCGTCACCGTACCGGAAATATCCGGCTTTTCCTGGGTGACTGTTCCGGAAATATTTTTATCCTTTGAGGACTGTTCCGTATCTTTTTCGTCTGTGCCTTTATCCGTAACCGGCTGGCTGTTTTCCGGTGAATCCGTGCTGTCTCCCGGCTGGCTCCCATTTCCCGTACCCAAAGGTGACTGCCCTTCCTGGGGTTTCTGTTCGTCCTGGGTGTTTGTCCCCTGGCCTGCCCCGGTATTCTGGTCCAAACCCTGATCCGTGCCCTGATTTTCCCCTGAAGCCGCCGAATCCGCCCCCGGTGCTGCCTGGTTCGGCGCCAAAGTCTCCTGGGCATCCTCGTCCTCAAATACCTCCGCTGCCTGCAGGGGCGCTGCAGAAGTAAAAAGGATACAGGATGACAGAAGGACACAGAACATGCGCTTCCACTGTTTTCTTACATTTTTCATAATAAAACCTCCTTTTGTCCTTTTTATAAACGCCTTCATTTTTACACAAAAACCAAAGGATGTCAAAGGAATATGAAAAAATTAAGATAAATTTTATTTTTAATCGTTTCTCACTTTATTTTCTTATAAATGAGCTTCCATCCAGGAAAGTAAATTGTGGTATACCACTTTTCTGTCCGTCTCGTTTAAAATCTCATGGCGGTCATTTTGATACAATTTCCATTTCACGTCTTTGATGCCTGCACGTTTGTACTGGCGGTACACGTTTTTCACCCCGGCACCAAAATCCCCCACCGGATCTTTACTCCCGGAGGCTAAAAAAATGGGAAGGTCTTTTGGTATCTTATCTATATTTTTCGGCTGGTTGTCATAATACACCGCCTCCATCAGCCCGTAGTACCCGTTGATGGTAAACCGGAAAACGCACTTTTCATCTTTAAAATATTTTTCCACAATTTCCAAATCTTTTGTAAGCCAGCTCTTTTCCGGCTTTCTCCCGCTGGAGTCAAATTCCCGGTAAGGCCCCGTAAGAGAGAGGAAACGGACAAAAGGGCTGCGGAAATGCCAGCCGAAAACAGCGGCAATCCCCCGGCAAAGGGCCATACCTGTTTTCATTGTCAAATCCGGCATACTCCCGGTTCCTACTAAAAGCGCCCCGGAGAGGTTTTCCCCGTGAAGGGTAATATATTTCCGAAGCATATAAGACCCCATGCTGTGGCCCAGCATAAAATAGGGCTTGCCGGGATTTTCCTTTTGTATTTGTTCCCGCAGGGTATGCATATCCTCCACCAAAACATCGCTGGGGCCGTCTTTGCAGAAAAAACCCATCTCTTTTTCGGAAGATATGGAATCCCCGTGGCCCAAATGGTCATGCCCCACCACAAGATAGCCTTTTTTTGTAAGATATTCGGCAAAATCTTTATACCGCAGAATATATTCCTGCATGCCATGGGTAAGCTGAAGCACTTTATCCCATTTTCTGTCATCCGGCACAAACTTCACCCCGTGAATCTGTGTCTTTCCGTCGTGGGATAAAAAGGTAAACTCCTCCTGTATCATAGCTATCTCCTCCCCTTACTTCTCTGCTTTGCCGCATACTTTTAAAACCTGGTCCATAAGGAGGTTTTTCGCCTGTCTGTTTTCCTCTGTGCACTGCCCTAACTCTTCCAGCTTTTCTAAAATATCACCGTAGCTCTCACAGGCTTCCCGCACGCCGTCCGCCACCCGCTTCGTGTCGTTTCTCTGGTCTTTTAAAAGCTGGGCCAAAACCGCTTCCTCCTGGACATCCAGTTTTAAGGAGGCAATATCATCCTGCCACTCCGCAGTGCTTTCCATTTTTTTAAGAAGCCCGTTTACAATCACCATGCGCAGCTCTTTTTCCCTGTTGGCAAATTCCTGAAACTCATTAATCTGGGTGGATAAAGCCTCAAGCATCTGGGTATATTTTTCCGATAACAGGCGCACCTCCTCCGCCGCCTGTAAAAATTCTTTTCCTGCGCCTCCAAGCTTTCCCGCCTCCACTGCGGCATTTAAGGCAAGTACTGTCATGCGGCCTGCTGTCTCCTGCATTTTTACAATATGGGCTCTGTTGTCCCCAAACTGTTTCTCCCAGTTTGCGCCTCCCTTTTCCTCTAACTCGTTGAGCTGGCCGCACCTGGTTTTTATGTCATCTGTAAAACCGGCAACTTTCTTTACCTTTTCCAGACAGTTTTTTAAAGACATTTCCCCGTCCCTTGTCTTAAGGCCGGAGGCCGATACCTTTTCCATCCTGGAATAAACCGCCGCCGCTTTATCATTTAAACGCCCCCAGATCACACTGCGCTCCTGGAGGGAATCTGTCAGTTCCTCAATCCCTTTTTCAAGCTGTCCATTCCCTGTGTCTAAAGTGTGGAATGCTTTGTCAGAGACAGCTTTCATCTCCTTTACCGAACTTTTTAAACTGTCATATTCACTTTGCAGTTCCTGGGCTTTTTCTAAACTTTCCTTGGTTTTTTTTGTACTAAACATATGATTCTCCTATTTCCGCAATAATCTTTATCTTTTATTTTTACGGGTTATAAACAGTTACCATACATTATAAACGATTCTCATTTTTTTAGCAATAATTAGAGATGACAATCTGTATATCCTCCCTGCCCATATAGCTGTTTATCTCAGGGTAATAGATAATAGCGATTTCATTTTTTTCCTCCAAAAACCTTTCAAATTCCTCCACATCCCCAAAATATACTGCATCATAAACGTAACCATAGGCATCCCCCAGTGTAAGTTTCAGGACGTTTCTGTTTTTTCCCACAACTCTTTTCTCCCTGACTCTTATATTTTTATCTGCAAATACAGGTTTGGGATTCCCTTTGCCAAAGGGCTCCAAAAGCTCCATCTCCTCCACCAGCTCTTTAGTCACATAGGATAAAGGCATGGGCACGTCAATATGTATCACAGGAATAAAATCTTCCTCCGAAAGGCTGCAGCACATGTTTATCTCCCGGCGGAAATTTTCCACATCATCCCTCTCCATACTAAATCCCGCCGCCATGGGATGCCCGCCGAACTTTGTAAAATACTTTCCGCACTTACACAGTTCCTCATACATGGAATAGGCTTCTATGGATCTGCCGGAGCCTTTTACCCCCTCCTCGGAATCCGTCAGGACAAATACCGGTTTGTGGTAAAGTTCCCGGATGCGCCCGGCTACAATCCCCGCCAGGCTCTCATGGAGTTCCTTTAAATAAACTACCATCACTTTGTCTTTGTCCCATCCCTCTTTTAAAATCCCATCCCTTGCCTGTTCCACCCCCTCTAAGGTCATGGCTTTCCGCTCCTCATTAAGCCCGTCCAATTCTATGGCTAAGGGGATGGCCTCCTCTTTCGACCGGGCCAGCATTAATTTTAGGGAGCGCACTGCGGTGTCAAGCCTTCCGCTGGCATTGATGCAGGGGCCAAGGACAAACCCCAGATGATAGGCCGAAAGCCTTTCCGGCACAATATTTTTCTGTCCGATTAGTGCAGAAATTCCGGGATGTTTCGTATAGCGCATCTTTTCCAGCCCGTATTTTACAATAATCCTGTTTTCATCCGTCAAATCCATCACATCCCCCACCGTGGCAAAAGCCGCCTGTTCTAAAAATTCCAGATAAGCGTCAGTGGGAAGCCCCTCCGCTTCATAGAGGGCCTGAATCACTTTCCATGCCACCACTGCGCCGCAGATGCCGGAAAAAGGGTAACTGCACTCCTGCTGCTTGGGGTTTACAATGGCGTCGGCCTGGCTCCTTACATACTTTCTCTCCCCATTTTCTTCCACATAGGGAATATCGTGGTGGTCTGTCACAAGAACGGTCATCCCAAGGCTTTTGGCGTAAGCCACCGCCTCTAATGCGGCAATGCCGTTGTCACAGGTTAAAATGGTATCCGCCCCCATTTCCCTTGCACGGTCAATGAGGTTTTCATTAATTCCGTATCCGTCCTTCATCCTGTGGGGGATTGCAGCATCTGCTACGCCCCCCACCCGGCTAAGGCCCGTTAAAAGGACATAGGCGGACATAATACCGTCTATGTCGTAATCCCCTATCACATGGATACGTTTTCCACTGTGAATTTTTTCCTGCAAACTTTCAACCAAAAGATCCATATCCTTCATAAGATGGGGGGAGTGAAGTTCCTCCAATGTCCCACCCAGGTACTTCCCAATCTCCCTATCCTCCGTAATGCCCCGGTTTACGAGGATTCTGGCCAGAACCTGGTCGATGCAAAAGCGCCTGCCAATCTCTTTGAAATCCGCCTTTTTGTTTCTTACCATCCATTTTTCTTTTTGTGTGCTCATATGTTTCAACAATCCTATCTGTAAAAATCCTGAATTACATATATGATACTATAACATAGACACATATTCATGTACAGAAAATTGTAGGAACGAATTATTTCTCATCCCAACCTCCCCATCCAACTCCTCTTCTTAAAAATAATCAGAGAAATCCCAAGCCTTACACATTCCTCCATGGACAAGAGAAAATACACATGCCAAACCGGCAGTTTTAAGACAAACGCCCCAAAAAATCCCAGGGGAACACCAAAGAGCCATGTTCCCGCCATGTCAATAAACATAACATACTTTGTCTTTCCCCCGCTTCTTATAATTCCTCCCCCTAAAATCATATTTAAGACCTTTACGGGACAGACCAGCGCAAAGCTCACAAGAATATACCTTGTCATTTCCTGCAACAGCGGCCCCACATTATAAAGTCTTACATAAAATCTGCTCACCCCCAAAAAACACAGGGATAAAAAAACAGCCCCTGTCATGCCGTATCCCAGTATCTTTTTTGACTCCCGGAATGCCTTTTCGTACTGCCCCGCCCCTAAAGATTTCCCTGTAAGAATTCCCACAGCCTGGGACAGTCCGCTTAAAGCCCCAATCATTAAGGTCTGCACCGGTATAGTCATGGTCATAGCCGCACATTCCTCTGTCCCCATATTTCCATAAATTACCGTATAAATGTTTTCCCCCAGGCTCCACATAAATTCGCACACCAGAATCGGGCCAAGAATTTTTCCATACTGTTTTTTGTACTCTAGCGGACAGGATAAGTATTCTTTCATTTTTTCCAAACGAAAGGCAGCATTTTTTCTTCCCCTAAGCCTTACATAATAATACAGAAGGATTCCGCACATTGCAGTCTGGGCAAACACCGTTGCAAACGCCGCTCCTTTTACCCCCATGCAGGGGAAAAACCATTTTCCGAAAATCAGAAGATAATTAAAACCCGTATTGAATGCCAAAGCTGCCACCCCTGCATATAAGGGCAGTGCGGCATGTTCCATACAGCGGAGCATTACCGTCACAATAGAGCTTACCGCCATTGGCAGAAAAGACAGGGCCAAAATCCTTATGTAATCTGCCGCCAGTTTCCGGGCCGTCTCATCTTTTGTATAAACCGCCATAATCCTGTCCGGAAACAGGGTGCACAAAAAAACAAAAAGAAACGCCAGCCCAACAGACATTGCCATATTCACATAAAAGCTTCTGTCTGTGGAATCTTCGTCCTGACTTCCCATATACTGGGCAATCATAATGCCCGCTGCAGAGGCAATAGCTGCAAGCACCACAGAGTAAAGGGACACAAACTTTCCCCCCAGGCCGATTGCCGCAATACTGTAGCTGCCAAGCTGCCCAATCATCACCTGGTCCACCACGCTGAAAGAAAACTGCAGCAGGGACTGCAGGGTTACCGGCAGGGCAATCTGAAACACTGTCCTGGCAAAAGATTCTTTTTTCATATTTTCCCTCCCCCATTCAGATTTTTCACACTGTCACGCTCCACAAGAAAAACAGGGAGCTTCACGGTAAAACGGTGCTCCGTACCCTTTTTTAAGTTTTGGAGAATGGAAATGGCATGTTCCGCCCGCATTTTTGCATCCTGCCTTACTGTGGTAAGGGCCGGGCTGCTGTAACGGCACAGCACAGTATCGTCAAAGCCCACCACGGAAACATCCCAGGGGACGTCATACCCGTTTTCTTTTAAAAATTGTGTCAATTCTATGGCATAAAAATCGGAAACGGCAAAAACAGCCGTGTACTCTAATATTTCTTTTAATTTTTCTCTGTAAAAAATTTTTCTTCTCTCCTCCTGCATTGGTATCTCCATAAAGCCCGGCGCATCCGGCTTTAGGGCTTCCCTGCACCCCTCTATGCGCTCCAAATCCATACAGATACAGTTGTCCGAAATGCAGAGAACTTTCCTGTGCCCCATATGTTTTAAATATTCCCCAACCTGGTATCCCCCGCCATGGTTGTCTATGGTGAGATTACAGATTTTTTCCGTCTCCTCAAAATAACCGTCATAAACCACAAAGGGAATATGCATATTTTCCCGGAGCTTTTTGCAGTCCTGCTGGCAATATCCCATAAGAACCAGCCCCTCCATGTTCCACATAGATGCAAAGCGGACAATATCCTCCCACTGGGAGGTGACTTTTACCATCATAAAATACCCCGCCCTGTCAATTTCCCTGGACAAGGCATTTATGGCGGAAGAGATAAAACCATCCTCCAAAACGTGTCCCTCGTATTTTTCGTGGTCATTCACTACGATTCCAATAATTTTAGAATCGTTCTGCGCCAGCAAAATTCCCGCCATACTTGGGATATACGCCCTTTTTTCCAAAAGCTCCTGCACACGCTTTACCGTTTCATCGGAAACCTTCTTTGTCTTTCCATGTATCACATTTGATACAGTTGCCGTGCTAAGTCCCAGTTCCTGTGCAATATCACTGATTCTAATCCTCTCATTCTCCACAATGCCGTCTCCTTCCTTCCCATCTGCCCCACATAACTGCTGAGGTTGATTATAAGTATAGTAAAGCCGCCCGGGATTTTCAAAGGTTAAACCCATAACCCCAAACAAAAATAATCTGGTATTTTTGTCAAATCTGTACAATTCCAAGAAAAAAAACTGCCGCCCGGCAGTTTTTTAAGCCAATGCAGCAGTTTAAAAGATATCATATTTTATGGATATAACTCCGCTATCCTTGTAACCCCCACATAAATCTCTGAAATTTTATACCATGTGGGATAATCCACCACGCCTGTAACCGGCAGCCCGAAAATCGACTGGAACTCTTCCACCGCCGCCTCCGTCCTGGGGCCGTAAACCCCGTCCGCCGCAATGGTGGGAATGGCAGGATATGCCCGGGAAATCCTTGCAAGCTGGGCCTGCATCTGCCGCACTTTTTCTCCCCTGGAGCCAACCTGTAAGTTTTCCCTGGGCCAGGAAGCAGGGATGCCTGAAATCTCGTCTGCCTCATTTACATATATGCTGCTGCCGTAATAGTAGCGCAGAATTTCAATAAAGTTGTAGCCCTGGTCTCCCAGGTATTTGGAACCCCATTGGGTCATCCAATTCGGGCAGCTCACTTTCTGCCCGTCACAATACTGGGTTAAAATCGGCTGTTTTACATTGGGTCTTGAAAGGTAATTGAGGAAAATCTCATCCACAATCCGGGAGATGTTGGAAAAGATATTTCTGCCGTAAATCCACTTGTGGTCAAAGGCTGTGGAGGATGTAATGGTAAAGTCATATCCTTTGTTCCTGTACCACTCCGTATACACACGATTTAGGGTAAAGGACATAATTGCCAGAATATTGGCACGTATCGTCGCATCCGGCCAGGTGGCATAAATTTCACTGGAAGCCACGTTTTTAATATAATCCTTATAGGTCACATAGTAGTCCATAGCCGTACTGTCTGTGGGTGCCCCGTCGTGTACAATAATATACTCCGGCACTACCACCCGGCTTAAAACAATCTCCCCGCTCTCATCTACCGGCTTTATCTCCGCTTCCGGAATTTTAGGCGGAAAATTCCCAAAAAGGGTATTTGCCGGAATCACAATATTATTAATGGGATTTAAAGAACTGTCCTGGGACAAAAGCCGCACTCTCTGCACCGACCGCTCCCCCGGCAGAAGCTGGACTCCGGATACCGTAACGGTAGTGTAACCCACAGCGCTGACACGAACCGTATACTCCGCATAAGGCTGCTGTTCCGATGGCTCCATACTATACTCCAAAGGCGGGGTATCCAACATAATCCCTTCTGTCTGCCCGGAAGAATTGGTAATCACCTTCTCTATGCTGCCGGAGGGGTCCCCTGTATAGGATATTTCCACCGTTGCATTTTCAATAGGGAGAGTGCCGGAAGCGCTTTCCACATTTACCTGCAGGCTCCCTTCGTCCGGGTTATCTGACTGTAGATACCTGATATTTTGTTTTGACATATCCTGTCTGTCCTCACAATACTTCTCACTACAGTATATGTAAAATTTTTCTTCCGGTGATTGCCTGATGCCAAAAGTTTTCTGTTATCTGCAGGAAGTGCTGATAGACTCAATTGCCACAGCCCCTCCCCGGACAATCTCAATATGCCTGTACTTGCTGCGCAAAAGGGCAATCAGCTCATTATTCCTGCGCTCTGTGAGCTTGCACTCCAAAAGCACGCTGTCCGTGCCGATATCCGCCACCTGGACATTGAACACCTGGGCAATCTGGAACACCTCTTCCTTCTCCGCCGTGGTGCAGTGGAGGACTTTAGCAAACAAAATCTCCTTCATATGCAAAGGCACGTTGGTAAGGTCAATCACCTTAATCACTTCCACCATACGGTTTAACTGCTTTTTTATCTGCTCAAAGGTAATATCGTCACTGGTAACGCAGATGGTCATTCTGGACACGGATTCATCTTCTGTCGTCCCCACGGTAAGGCTTTGGAGATTATAGGATTTGGCAGAAAACAAACCGGAAACTTTTGCCAGAACACCCACTTGATTTTCCACATATAACGCAATCCATCTGTTTTTCATTGTCCGCCCCTCCTATTTTAAAATCATCTCGCTCATAGGGTTGCCTCCCTTTACCATGGGAAGCACAAGTTCATCGCTGGAAATCATAAACTCAATAATTGTGGGCACATCCTTCTGCAGTTTTGCCTCTTCCAATGCAGGAAGGATTTCCTCCGCCTTATGTACCCGTATGCCACGGGCATTGTAGGCTTTTGCAAAGGCCATAAAATCCGGAACGTACGGAGGACAATTTTCCCCCGGCCCTTTACAGTCCAAGGGACAGGTAATCCTCCTTCTAAGACAGGTGGCCTCATAGCGTTTCCCGTAAAAGAGCTGCTGCATCTGCCGCACCATCCCCAGATACTGGTTGTTTAAAAGACAGATAATCACCGGGGAATGTTCCGCCACCGCAGTTGCCATCTCCTGCATATTCATCTGGAATCCCCCGTCCCCTGTAATACAGATAACGGGTACTTCCGGATTCCCAATCTTGGCCCCCACTGCCGCCGGGAAACCAAATCCCATGGTGCCAAGTCCCCCGGAGGTAATAAACTGCTTCTTTCCCCCAAACTCCAGATACTGGCTGGCCCACATTTGATGCTGTCCCACATCTGTTACAAGAATGGCCTCCTCAAAAGCCTGGTTGATGCCCTCCATAATCATCTGGGGGGTCATTCCCTTATCTTTCCGCATTTGTAAGGGATTTTCCTCCTCCCAGGCCCGGATTTCCTCCAGCCATTTTTTTGTCTTTTTGGGCTCCGCCCACTCATTTAATTTGTCCAGTGCAAGTTTGGCGTCAGCAACAATGGGAACGTCCACCACCACATTTCTGGAAATAGAAGCGGTATCTATGTCAATATGCACAATTTTCGCCTTAGGGGCAAACTCGTTTAAATCCCCGGTAATCCGGTCATTAAACCGGGTGCCGATGGAAAACAGCACATCGCACTGGCTCACCGCCATATTTGCCGCATATCTCCCGTGCATCCCGCAGTTTCCCACATAGTAGGGATGGTGGGCTGGAAGCGCTCCTTTTCCCATAACAGTGGTAACTACAGGGACTTTCATTTTTTCCACCAGAAGAAGAAGCTCCTCTTGGGCCCTTCCGATATGGATTCCGCCCCCTGCAAGAATCAAAGGCTTTTCCGCAGATTTTAAGAGTTTGTACGCCTTTTTTAACTGTCCCACATGAACGCTCTCATTGGGCTTATACCCACGAATGGAAATTTTTTCCGGATACACAGAGTCCCCGGATTCCGTCTGGATATTTTTGGGCAAATCAATAAGGACAGGCCCTGGCTTTCCTGTGGATGCAATGTGAAAAGCCATTTTTATAATTTTTCCCAGGTCTTTTCTCTCCCGCACCGTCACACTATATTTTGTAATATTCCTGGTCATCCCCACAATATCCACTTCCTGAAAAGCGTCGTTGCCGATTAAGTTTAAGGGAACCTGGCCGGTAAAACACACCAGAGGGATACTGTCGTAATGGGCGTCCGCAAGGCCGGTAATGGTGTTTGTAGCCCCGGGCCCGGATGTCACAAGACAGACTGCTGTTTTACCAGTGGCCCTTGCATACCCTTCCGCCATATGCACAAGGCCCTGCTCATGCCTGGGAAGTACAAGACGGATGCCTTCGGTTTTGTAAAGTTCATCCATCAAATCCGTCACCATGCCGCCGGGGTAGCCGAATATTGTATCAACGCCTTCTTCCTGCAAGGCCCTAACAAACAATTTTCTTCCTGTAATATCCATCAATCCTCACACCTCTCATATTTTATCCAATGAAATTCTATATCAAAATAGGTCTGCTCCTCGCTTCTTGCCGTAATCTTCCACTCCGGCCGCTGGTCCAGATTGGGAAAATAGGTATCCGCCTCATAGGCGTAGTCCACTTTTGTCACATGGGCCACATGGCACAAATCAAGAAACATCCGGTAAATACTTTCCCCTCCGATAATATAGATATCTTCGCTGTCATACTTTTTTAACTCCTCCAAAACCTCCTCTTTGGAGTGGAGACAGAGAGCGCCTTTTACATGATAAGAAGGGTTAGAAGTCAAAACAATATTCGTCCTGTTTTTTAAAGGCAGTCCGTTTGGAAAACTCTCCAATGTCTTTCTCCCCATGACCACCACTTTCCCCGTGGTACTTTCCCGGAAAAACTTCATGTCCGCAGGAATCCTCACCAAAAGCTTATTGTCTTTTCCAATGCCCCAGTTTTTATCCACATTTACAATTAAATTCATCTTTTTCCCCCTTTTGCGTCCGTTATCTATATTTCAGTTTTTCTCATTCAGTTATGTTTACACGGCAACAGGTATATTTTTCATCTGTTCCCCTGTGACGTAATTTTCCAGTTTTACATCCTCCGGGGTAAAATCATAGAAATCTTTTACCTTGGGATTCAGCCAGAATGTGGGCGCCGGGTGCTGCTCCCTGTCTATTAGCTCTTTTACCAGCGGAATATGCCTGTCATAAATATGGGCGTCCGCAATGACATGCACCAGTTCCCCTGCTTTCATACCGCAGACCTGGGCGAGCATGTGGAGAAGCACTGCATACTGGCACACATTCCAGTTGTTTGCGGTTAAAATATCCTGGGAGCGCTGGTTTAAAATCCCGTTTAAGGTAAGTCCTTCCCCTTTTTTCTGGGTTACATTAAAGGTCATACTGTAGGCACAGGGATACAGGTTCATCTCATGCAAATCTGCGTGAACATAAATATTTGTCATAATCCGGCGGCTGAAAGGATTGTGTTTCAGGTCAAATATCACCCTGTCCACCTGGTCCATCATCCCCTCTTTGTAACTGTGCTTTACCCCCATCTGATAGCCGTAGGCCTTGCCGATGGAGCCGTTCTCATCCGCCCACTCGTCCCATATGGAACTGTTTAAATCATGGATATTGTTGGACTTTCTCTGCCAAATCCAAAGCATCTCATCCGTACAGCTTTTAATTGCAGTCTTTCTTAAGGTAATTGCCGGAAATTCTTTTGACAAATCGTATCGGTTTACCACGGCAAACTTCTTTATGGTGTAGGCGCTTGTACCGTCCTCCCATTTGGGGCGCACCTTCTCCCCCTCCGTGCTCATGCCGTTTTCCAAGATATCTTTACACATTTCCACAAAAACTTTGTCTGCGTAACTCATAACACTTAACTCCTCATCATCATCTTTATGTCAGGTTATTTTATACATTTGCATACAAACCGCTTTCCGCTTCCATAAATTCGTCTTCTGTATAGCCGCAGGAGATACTTCGGACTTTTTGCAAATTATCATAGTCACTGTGATAAAATTCATTTTCTTATGGTAAGCAGTAAAATGGATATCGAAAAATATTTTTCCCTTCCCAGGAATATAATCCTCTGTGTTGGATACGTTTACACGACCTATATTTGAAAGCCTTGCTGCATTGTTTCTATTATACTGGATATGTGCAATAATATCAATGATTTTCCCACTTAAGCAGTTCTGCATAAATACTTGTATCTTACAGGAAATTGGTGTACAATATATAAGTTATAAAACGTTTCAAAGGAGAATTGCATGAGCCAGAAAAAAGTAGACCAATATAAAAAAGAAAAAGCAAACCGCAAAGAAATCTTAAAAAAACAGAAAATGAAAAATAATGCGGTCCGCGCTCTGGGCGTTGTTATCTGTGCCGCCCTTTTAGGATGGGCAGGCTATTCCGGATATCATCTGTGGGAAAATTCCCGTCCGGCAGTTACCACGGAAATCGACACCAATGCCCTGACAGAATACTTAGGTGGATTACAATCTTAGGCCTAAAAAACAGAGAGTATCTGAAAAATCCAGATGCTCTCTGTTTTTTTATGGGGCTGTTTCTGCTTTTTTCAATGCAGATTTCACTGCATTTAAAATGACCATGGATGTGTAAGGGTTATCTTCGCTGTAGGCAATGTTATCTGTGGACTGCTTTTCACAGACCTGACTGGCGATCTCCTGTACCGCCGGCTCCATCAGGGGATACATCGTTGTCACAGTCTCATCCAGATTTACCAGGGATACCGACTGTATTCTGCTCTCATCCACCACCACCTGCACATCTATTGTATTGTCATTAAACTGAATCGTTGAGGTATATACGCCTGCCACATAATTCATGGTCTCTGCTGTTTTCTTGCTTTCCTTTGGCAAAAACATAAAAATTAAAAGCAGTATCAGCAATATTCCAAGACCTGCAAATATCAGCGTATAAATCATCTCTTTCATATGCAGAACTACTATTTTTGTCTTAGCGCTCAACCTTACATCCTCCGATTCTTCTGATTAGTAAAGTGTATTCGCTAATGCCTTCGTCTATGCCAACTATTTTTCCACATTCCGTTTAAACCCGATATAGGTCAGTATAAAATACAAAGCGTATATTCCCATAAAAAACAGGGCGGAAATTAAAAAATACATAAAACCCGGGGTTTTTATCCCGGTATAAAAATTAAATTTGCCCCCTGTATAAACTGCAATCACCCCGCTTATTGCCAGGGCGGCAAGCAATGGACACCCGTAATACCAGAGAAGCTGTTTTAAAATAATCTCGGAAATTTCCCCTCTGCTGTACCCAATCTGGGAAAGCACCTGGTAGCGGAATTTATATTTTGCAGAATCGGATAGCTGCTGTACGGAAAGAACCGTTAAGGCGACGCACAAAAAAACCAGCCCTACATAAAACAGAGGGAAAACAATAGCGAAAAGCATATATTTAATTTC
>Ga0137307_100918_pt1 | contig 30974 bp, 27 predicted proteins | sample NAcewD2O_March_2_FD_97180 | JGI IMG/M metagenome (GOLD analysis project Ga0137307, IMG submission 97180) | Mouse cecal microbial communities from Vienna, Austria - N-Acetylglucosamine amended D2O_March | ecosystem: Host-associated > Mammals > Digestive system > Large intestine > Cecum | place... | reverse complement strand
AAACAAAAAGGTATGCGAAATTTACCCATTCCAAGGAAAAACTGCAAAATGGGTGAGTTTCGTATGCTCTTTTGTTAGGGCATAACACTGGAAATGCAAGGCAAAAGTTCAAATTATCGGCTTCCATGTTGACAAAAAAGCTGGAATGGTGTATCTTTATAAAGAATTGAGGTTACTGTATCGTTAAAAAAACACATAATTTATATTTTGCCATTATTGCAAAGCGGAGGTGAGCAGGATGCCGGTGGAGCTGTACGCGCACAACCAGAAAGCATACGCGGCCGCAGTCTCTCTGCTTGCCCACACCGGAAAGGCTGCTGTCGTTCATCCCACCGGCACCGGAAAAAGCTATGTCGCTTTCAAGCTGGTGGAGGACCACCCCGCGGCCATGTTTCTCTGGCTCTCGCCCAGCGAGTATATCTTCCGCACCCAGTGCGAGAGCCTGCGGCGTGGCTGCCCGGATTTCTCCATGCAGAACATCCGTTTTTGCACCTATGCCAAACTTTCCGCAATGGCGGAGGAAGAAATCGGCCTGCTGCCTGCCGACTATATCATCCTGGACGAATTCCACCGCTGCGGCGCGCGGGAATGGGGCCGGGCGGTGGAGCAGCTGCTGCAAAGCCACCCTGCGGCAAAGCTGCTGGGGCTTTCGGCCACAAACGTCCGGTATCTTGATAACAACCGCGATATGGCCGAGGAGTTGTTCGGGGGCCATATTGCCAGCGAGATGACCTTAGGCGAGGCGATTGTGCGCGGTATTTTGCCCGCGCCGAAGTATATCACCACGATTTTTAAGTACCAGCAGGACCTGGCCCTGCTGCAGCAGCGGGTGAAGAATGTCCGGGGCACAGGGCTGCAAGATGCAAACCAGAAATATCTGGACGCCCTGCGCCGTGCCTTGGAGCAGGCCGAGGGGCTGGACAAGGTGTTCGCCAAGCACATTACAGAGAGAAGCGGCAAATACATCGTGTTCTGCTCGGGCTACGAGCATATGCAGGACATGATGCAGCTCTCTAAGGAATGGTTTGCGGGCGTGAGCGAGGACATTCATTTCTACACGGCCTACTCGGAGGATCCGTCCGCCAGCAGGGCATTCGCGGAGTTTAAACAGGATGAAAGCAATGCCCTCAAGCTGCTGTTCTGCATTGATATGCTCAACGAGGGAGTACACGTTAAGGACATCTCCGGTGTGATCCTGTTCCGGCCAACCATCTCGCCCATTGTGTACAAGCAGCAGATCGGCCGGGCACTGACGGCGGGCGAGACCAAAACGCCGCTCATTCTGGACATTGTGAATAACTTTGAAGGCCTTTGCGGCATTGCCCAGCTGCAAAGCGAGATGGGCGCGGCCGTGCAGCGAATGTATGCAAATGGCGAGGGCGGGCAGATCGTCACCGAAAAATTCGAGGTGATCGAGCAGGTAGAGGACTGCCGCCGCCTGTTCGAGCAGCTGGAAACCAGCCTTGCAAACAGCTGGGAGCAGTACTTCCATGCCGCAAGCATCTATGCAGCCGAGCATGGCGATCTGAACGTCCCCAAAAGTTACAAAACCCACGCGGGCCTCAGCCTCGGCAGTTGGATCATCACTCAGCGGCGGGTGCGCAAAGGCAAAAGCAGAGGTGCCATCACCGAGAGCCAGATCGTGCGGCTGGACGGCATCGGGATGGTATGGGAAACCCGCAGTGAAACGGCATGGAACCGCAGCTTTGCGGCGGCAAAGGCCTACTATGAGCAGCATGGCGATTTGATGGTTCCGGCACAATACAAAACACCTGACGGCGTAGAACTTGGAAGATGGCTGAATAACCTGCGGCAGAGCACAGAGGCAAAACAGAGCACAAAGGCGAAAAAAAGCAGTATGCTGCTTACACCGCAGCGCAAGGCGCAGCTGGACAGCATTGGGATGATCTGGGAACCGCGTGATTGGCAATGGGAAAACGGCTTTCGGCACGCGGCAGCATATTTTGCCGAGCATGGTGATTTGAAAGTCCCTGCCAGATACGAGGCGGAAGATGGTTTTCTGCTGGGCCACTGGCTGATGAACCAGCGGTATGCAAAGGGCGGGCGGCACCACAAGAAACCGTTGACCGAAAATCAGACCCGGCGGCTGGAAGCGATCGGGATGCAGTGGGAGACCAAGTTTGATCTCCTTTGGAGGGACAGTTATCTGGCTGCAAAAGAGTATTACCAGCAGCATGGCAGTTTGGAGATGCCTGCGGGGTATATCACGGAAAGCGGTTTTTGCCTGGGCAAATGGGTACGCCGTCAGCAATATGCCTACCGGAATCCGGAAAAAAACTATGTTGTTTTGACGCCGGAACGCATCCGGCTTTTGGAACAGATCGGGATGCGGTGGGAATCCACAGACAGCTGGGAGCACCGGTACAATCTGACCAAAAGCTATCTGGCCGAGCACGGCGATTTGAAGATCCCGGCCAATTACAAAACCACGGACGGGGTTTGGTTAGGCTGGTGGCTGTATGAGCAAAAAAAGGAGCTGGCAAGGCCGGGTACAGCACGGCTGGACACGGCCCAGAGAGAGCGGTTACAGCAGCTGGGCATTGGATAGCAGAGAATAGAATGTCAGCAGGAGACGGTGCGCAAAGGGGGATGTGAGAGGGATTGACCAAACAGAATCAGAGAGCAATCAATTTCTTGAACATTGTCTCGGATGCGGTTCTCATCTTTGCCGCTTATTACATTGCCCTGTATGTCCGGTTTGAATTTCTGCATGGATACACAAGCTTAGAGATCCTTTCCCCGCAATATGTCCTAATTGTTGCAGGCTACAGCCTGCTTGTGGTGCTGATTTACGCGGCCTTAAAAATGTACGGCTCGTACCGCTTTAAAGAGCCGGGCAGCGAGATCGCGACCATTTTGCTGGTGAACGCGGTGGCCGTTCTGGGCTTTATGGCCTTTTTGTACGTTACGCGCATCATGGAATTTCCCCGGCTGGCCGTATTCCTGTTCTGGCTGCTGTCCAGCGCGGCGGTGATCGGCAAGCGCCTGATTGGCCGTGGGATTCTCCGGCACTACCGGAAGCTGGGCTACAACCAAAAGCACATGCTGCTGGTGGGCTCTGGGCCGCTGGCAAGGCAGTATCTGGCGGATATTGCTGCCGAGCCGCACTTGGGAATCACGGCAGATGGCTATCTGAAAGCAGAGGCTCTAAAGCGGGATGCCCCCGCTATGGCTTTGGATGAAACGGACTCTTTTCTCAAGGAATATGCCTGCCCCTGCCTCGGCAGCTATGCGCAGTTGGAGCAGCTTTTGGAAAGCCAGAACTTCGACGAGGTAATCGTGGCGCTGGAGCCGAACGAGACCGCACAGATTCGGCCGGTGGTCGCGGCAATCGAAAAAGAGGGCGTGCGGGTCAGCCTCATCCCCTTTTACAACGACTACATCCCCAGCCATCCCACTATCAATGCGGTGGGCCGCTCCAAGCTGATCGACCTGCGCAGCACCCCGTTGGACAACTTAGGCTGGGCCATCTGCAAGCGAGGAATGGATATTGTGGGTTCGCTCATTCTCATTATTCTGACAAGCCCAGTCATGCTCATTACAGCCATTGGCGTGAAGCTCTCCAGCCCCGGCCCCATCCTCTTTAAGCAGGAGCGTATCGGCAAGGATAGAAAGCCATTCCAAATGCTCAAGTTCCGCAGTATGCGGATGACCGGCACCGAGCAGACCGGCTGGAGTACCGATGCCGATCCGCGTAAGACCCGTTTTGGCAGCTTTATCCGCAAGTTCAGCATAGACGAGCTGCCCCAGTTGTTTTGCGTTTGGATGGGCTCAATGAGCCTTGTCGGCCCTCGGCCAGAGGTGCCGTACCATGTGCGGCATTTTAAGGAGGAGATCCCCTTGTATCTGGTGCGCCAGCAGGTACGGCCGGGCATGACCGGCTGGGCGCAGGTGCACGGCCTGCGCGGGGATACCAGCATAGAGGAGCGGGTGAAGTATGACATCTGGTACATCGAAAACTGGAGCCTCTGGCTGGACATCCGCATCCTTTTTAAGACGGCGTTCGGCGGATGGGTGAACCGGGAGAAAGTTGTTTTGGAGTGAAAGGTGTGCCTGAAAAAACGGTCCGGATCGTTGTTGCGACGCATAAGGAATATCCGATGCCGGAGGATCCAATGTATCTTCCTGTTCAGGTTGGGCGCGCGATAAGCCCCAAACTGCCCTATGCCGGGGACGACACAGGCCCCAATATCAGTGCGAAAAATCAAAGCTTCTGCGAGCTGACCGGGCTGTACTGGGCGTGGAAAAACCTTGATTGTGAGTACATCGGCCTGTGCCATTACCGGCGGCATTTTGGAGAACGGGCGTTTCCCCTTATCCCCGCGCAGCAGCGCATTCTGCGGACAGAAAAAGCGATTGCGTGTTTAGGATCCGCCCCGATCCTTTTGCCCCGCAAACGGAATTATTTTATCGAGACCAATTACAGCCAGTATGTCCACGCCCACCATGCAGAAGATCTGGAGGAGACAAGACGCATCCTGCAAGAAAGATATACGGAATATCTGCCCGCTTACGACGCCTGTATGAAAAAGACGACCGGACATCGTTTCAATATGTTCATAATGCGCCGGGATCTTTTGGATGAATATTGTGCATGGCTTTTCGATATTTTGTTTGAGCTGGAGCGTCGGCTGGATATCAGCAGCTATACACCCTATGACCGGCGGGTTTTTGGCTTTGTGGCGGAGCGGCTGCTGGATGTGTGGATCGAAAGGAACTGCTGTTCCTATACGGAATTGCCGGTCGTGAATCTGGAGAGCCAGCATTGGATTAAAAAGGGGACGTTATTTCTTTTGCGGAAGATTGCCGTTTCTGCCAATTGCAAAATAAGATTGGATTTATAAAAAAGGTTTTTTAAAGGGGTAAAAATTGTGGAGAAACCTGGTTTTTTATAATAAATGTCTGATGATTACAGGAGGTACAGGCAGTTTTGGAAATACTGATCTTCAGTATTTGATTGTTAGCGATGTCAGAGAGATTCGTGCTTTTTGTCAGGATGAAAAAGCTTCTACTTCTCAGACTTTTTCCAAACAATACTTTCAAACAGCGACAGATGACAGGATATCGAAAGCAGCAGGGTTGGATGCAATATTGGAAAAGAAGGCGCAGCAAATAAAATAGCCGCCGGCAAGGCAGGCATTTATTTAGCGGCGCCGCACATTGCCTATATGTGGAAAGAACCCTCTTGGCCCCTCTTTTTTGTCGGGACGCTGTGTTGGCCGCAGTATTGTACATGACTATATTCTGGTTGGGATAACCGTGCTTTTCGGGTTCAGTAGTATCGCAGCCATCTTTTGTGCAACATAAACAGGTGTGCATTCGGCAAAATGGGATTGAATAATGTCTGGGGGGACGCGCTGCCCCAGTGAATGAGACAGGAAGCGCTCCAGCAACAGGGCATTTTCGGATGCATCTTTCATACAATCTATATTCAGCGCAAGGGGATAGCGCTGAATATAAGTTTCAGAGGGGCAGAGATTACCAAAGTGAAGATTGATTACAGGTTTCCCTGTACTGAAATATTCAAAAATCTTGCTGGGCACTTGATTGGAAACACGATTGTCAATATTGATAAGAAAATCTGCAGCATTCATGAGAGCATCGGCGGTTTCGGTAGGAACCCGGCCAAGACAGCGCAAATAAGGTGCAGCCGCCGGATAGTCCGGGGCCTCCGTTATCAAGTGTTGTCCGCTGCCAGCACAGCAAAAAACAATGTTTGGCATTTTTAGTTTGGCTACCAGCCGTACGAACTCCTCTGGCGGACGTATCTCCGGATATAAAGTTCCCGTAAAGGCACATATGATACTATCTTTGGAATGCTTCGGCTCGCTTTGAGCGAACTGCGGTTGGATTAGGGGGAACTCCAGAACGTTGCACCTTTCGCAAAAGGGAAAATGTGATGCCTGCTTTTGTTGATAAATTGGCCCGGTGGTAAACACTGCAGCAGCATTTTGATATAGAATTTGTTCTATGCAGCGTCGGGCGGTATGGCATACCGGAGACGTTTCCTTGTTTTCGCTGTAAGGGTCAAGTTGGTACAGATACCACGGAGCCTTAGGGTGAAGCGTATAAACGGCCCAAGCACATTCGACACAACAGACCGTTGCGATAACAGCATCATAGCGATGGGTACGTAGAATTTTTTTCAGATTAATGCGGAAAGTATGATATAGCCCCCAGTCCATCCCGCTCTGCCGAAAGACAGCAATGAACCGCCGCATAGTCCAAAAGAAAAGTTTCTGCAGCAGGCATATTGCTGCAGCGGGAAGAGAGCTCTTTAATAAAGATTGAAATTCTTCCCGATCTGCACACCCGGGGGACCAACTGCGGAAGACTTGCCCTTTGCAGATGCCACTGTCTGATGCGAAAACAGACGGATATGGTGTAATGCAAAGGACATCCGCTGTGATTCCCTGTGCCTGCAGGGGGGCAAGCAGCCCGGCTACGCATTTTGTCGCGGCGTCTCCACAAGGGAAAAATCGATGAACTAAAAAAAGAACTTTCATGGAGTGCTCCTTATATGATTAATGCGGTGGCAGCTCAATCTGGAAATATCATAATCCTTTATGACGGGATTGTCAATAAAATGAATGAGGGGGGAGAAAACGGTGGAAATTGCAGCGGTAATCGTAACCTGCAATCGAAAAATGTTATTGGAACAGTGCTTGCAGGCGATTTTTCATCAAGAACCGATCATTCCGGATATTTTGGTTTTCGATAATGCAAGTTCTGATGGGACACGCCAAATGATGCTGCAAAAATACAGGGATCCTTTCATACGATATTACCGCTCGGAAAAAAATTTGGGTGGGGCCGGCGGGTTTTGCCGGGCAATCGAGATGGCGGTGTCGCTCGGTTATAAAAAGCTATGGATTATGGATGATGATACACTACCGCAGCATGTTGCGCTGCAGCGTCTCATGGCCGCAGATTCGGCGAAGAAAGGCGAATATGGCTTTTTGGGAAGTCGAGTTTTGTGGAAGAATGGACAGCCATGCGTAATGAACCGTCAGCGGAATTCAATTTTTCACGATGTTTCGGATACCGCGCAGGGGTTGACACCGGTAGTAATGTCTTCTTTTGTTTCGCTGTTCTTAGATGCTGCACGCGTGAGAGAGTTCGGCCTGCCTATAGAGGATTTTTTTATTTGGTGCGATGACTGGGAATATACGAGGCGTATTTCGCTGCGATATCCCTGCTATTTGGTACCGGACAGTATTGTGGTTCATGCCATGCAAAGTAACATACCGGTTAATATTGCAACGGATGGACCCGATAGGCTGGATAGATACCGGTATTTTTATCGGAATGATGTCGTGCTGTTTCGGCGTGAAGGACTAGTTGGATGGGCTTATCTGGTATTAAAGGATTTATGGCATTCCTTGCAGGTTCTCAGCTCGGGACACCAGCGCCTAAAAAAGCTGGGGATCATATGGAGCGGCTTTTTTAGGGGAATGTTCTTTTTCCCGGACATACGACGACCTTCACTTGGAGGAGAGGAGATCCGAAATTGAAAAATGTGCGGTATATCCTTTCCACTATGTGCAATGGTGGTGGGGTAGAAAGCTTTTTTGAGAATGCTGCAACCCAATTGATGCAGGCAGGCTGGACGGTGGAGCTTGTTGTTTTGGGCCGGTATGACAACGACCTTGTTCAACACCATCGCGCGCGTGGGATTGCGGTAAGATGCTTTACAGATAGTACAAAAAAGGACACATTTTTTTCACTGCTTTTTCACTATTCTGCCCTGAAACGCTTTCTCGGCGCAGAACCCGCACGGATTACACATATAAACACCTGTTCCCATTCAGTGGTAATCGTGCTGCACTGCCTGAAAGCATTGGGATGCCGTGCAAGGATCCTTCATTCTCACACATCTCCGGCCAAAAATCTAAAGCTGCTCCGCAGGTTTCGATACGCTGTGGTACGCCAATATGCCTTAAAAACAGCGACAAAAATGGTTGCCTGCTCCAAGTCTGCGGCATATTTTCTGTTCCCGCGCAAACAAATTGAGACTGGCCATGTCATGATCCTTTCCAACGGCATCGATTTGGAACGTTTTGCATTTGACGCATCCCGCCGTGCTGTGCAAAGGGAAAAGCTGGGCAAAGGGGATGCGTGGATAATTGGAACTGTTGGACGATTGGAAGAAGAAAAGAATCTGGAGTATTTACTTCACTGTTTTGCAGCTTTTCAAAAGGTCTGCTCTAACGCCCTTCTGCTGCTTGTGGGAGAAGGCAGTCTGCATGACGAGCTTGCGAAAAAAGCACGGGCACTAGGCTTGGAGCCAAGAGTAATTCTTACTGGGCAGGTGCAAAATGTAGAAGATTATCTTTGCGCGATGGATCTGTTTGTGATGCCGTCCAGATATGAGGGGATGCCAATGGCGCTGCTGGAGGCACAGTGCAGTGGGCTGCCGTGCGTGGTGTCGGACGGCGTCCCAGCCGAAGCTTGCCGCTTTGGCAATGTAATACAACTTGCACCGAAAGCCGACTGTAAAGTGTGGGCAGATACTTTTGGGGAGGCCGTACATATGACACAGATACGACAGGAGGCTTTTCGCAACCTGATAGGGGTAGCGGATGTAGAGACTATGGGGAAAGCGTTGTGCGCGCTGTATGAAGACGACATGGATTGTGAGAGATTGCATTGATAAATGTACTGATTGTTTATCGGAAATTCCGGCTGATAGACCGGGCCACTATCCGGGATCACCTGTACTCTTTTAAGCGATATGGAGAAAACTGTCGGGTTACATATTTGGATGTGCAGGGGCCAGCCTCGCTGGGAAAGTTCATACTACAGTATCCTTTCGATGCGGTGGTTTTTCATTATACTTTTTTGGCAATGCGCTTTGATCGGGATTTTCAGAAGCAGTATGAGCGGCTGCTTCCTGCCCTGAAATGTCTGCGCGGCTATAAAGTGTTTCTTGTGCATGATGAATATTTGTTCACGAGAGCGCTTTGGCGCATGATTCGGGATTTGGATGTCGCGCATGTATATGCCACCTGCTATCCCCAAGATTATGAAACATTGTTCCCTTATGCCCAAACCGGTAAACAAAATCTGTGCAGTACGGTATTTCCGGGCTATGTGGAGGAGACGCTGGAGAAAAAGCTGCGTTGCAAAAGCCACGGCAGGCGACGGATCGATGTGGGGTATCGGGCGCTTCAGTCGGACTACGCTTTTGGATTACACGGCTATCTCAAAACGAGGGTCGCACTGGAAATGCGCAGAGCGCTTGATGCCTGCCCGGATTTGACAACCGATATTCAGATGACCGGCGCTGGCTATGTAAATACTATTGTGGGCAACCGCTGGCTTCGCTACCTATGCAGCTGCAGGACAGCTATTGGCTGCCTTGGAGGCTCCAGTCTCATGGATCCCGACGGAGAATTGAGGTGGCGGGCCTCGAAATATATGCTGTCTCATCCGAATGCTTCCTACTATGAGGTTGAGCAGGCCTGCTATCCGGGGCAGGATGGCACGATACAATCCCACCTTTTTGGCCCCAAAATTTTTGAATGCGCCATGACGCGCACTTGCCAGATTTTGGTAGAGGATGATTACCAGGGTATTTTAACCGCAGGAATCGATTATATCCCGATACGGAAAGATTTTTCCAATTTGCAGGAGATTATAGACAGGATCCGCGATAAAGAAGCCTGTGAACAAATTGCGGAACAGTGCTACGAGCATCTTGTATCCTCGGGCAGATACTCTTACCGCATCTTTGCGCGGGGAATATGCGGGGATCTTTCCAACGCCTGCCCGAACGGCGAAACGGCGCCTGCAACAAAGCGTATGGCGCTGCAGATTGCCTTGTTGTGGAATAGCAGCAGGTGCACGGCTGTGCTGGCGATAGGGTACCTCCGGCATTGTTTGGCCATTTTGCTTGCGAAAGCGGCGCCCGCACTCTACCAAAAGCTCTGGCAAAGGCGCCACCCGGAGAACCTATAGCTTTTGGCAGGGAAGATGAAGGAGGACAATATGAATCAAAAAGCAGACCTTTCTTTGACGGCGCAGCAGGGTGCAGTGTTGCAGGCGGTTCAGCTCAGCAAAAGCTTTACAGATGTGCGACACGCGACGCTGCGGCAGCTGCTTGGCGGGCAGGCACGGCAGATTGAGGTTCTGCGGGAACTTACCTTTCAGGTAAAAAAAGGAGAGTTGCTGGGCGTTATCGGGCATAACGGTGCGGGGAAATCTACGCTGTTGCGGCTTTTGGCCGGCGTATACAAGCCTACGGGAGGAACTCTGCAGGTACTAAGCCCGCCGTCTACCCTGTTTGAGATGGGCGTATTTTTGGACGCCAATGCCACAGGACGCAAATACTGTCAGGATTATTTTGAGTTTCTCCAAGTGCCAAAGGCCAAAATCCGGCGGTTGACAGAGGAAATAGAGGATTTTATTGAGATAGGACCGTTTTTTGAAAAATCGGTGCGGGAATACTCCTCGGGCATGAAGGCGCGGCTGCTGTTTGCGGTGGCTACCGCCCGGAAAGCTGATATTTTTTTGATCGACGAGGCGCTGGTGGTAGGTGATGAATATTTTCAGGGAAAGGCATGGAAACGCCTGTTCCACCTGCTGAGCCACGGCGCCAGCGGCGTAATCGTCACTCATGATATGGATTCGGTTGTCAAGCTGTGCGAAAACAGCCTCTATCTCAAAGACGGGCGCATTACCTACTGCGGAAAGAGCTATCAGGCAATCAACGAATATTTGGGTCTCGTGGCGCAAAAGGATCAGCAGATTTGCCTTTTGAATAAAAAGGAGATGGGCGAGCGTGTCTATTCCTGCACAAAAGGTGGAAACTTTACCTTTGACTTTTCTTTTCGGGTAGACGACATTCCCCTCAGCCGCATTATGACTATTGCCTTTTCCATCGAAAGCAGGCAAAAACACGGAGGCATTGTTCATATATGCAAGGTGGACAACAATGTTTCTACTGCTTACAAAGGTGTGTACGATTACCAGCTTACCCTTGAAAACACGGAGCTTACATCCGGAGAGTATTTCTGTACACTGACTCTGGGCGATCCGCCGGAAAATGGGGAGGGCCCTTTTGTAAAGATATATGATGAAAAACGATGGATTCGTTTGGATGTGACCGGTGAAATGCCGGCCATGTTTGAACAGGAAAAACCCCTGCTGGAAAAGCAGGTAAAATGGAGTGTTGTATGTATATAGAGTGCAAGGGGCTTTCCAAGCGCTATTTTGCCTCGCCAATAGAGTATTTGAAGCTTGGAAGACAAGAGGGAAGCTGTGCGGATTTCTGGGCCCTCAAGGATATTAGCTTTCGGATAGAAGAGGGAGAACGCGTCGGCATCATCGGGCGTAACGGCGCGGGAAAATCCACACTGCTCAACATCCTTTCTGGCTACAGCCATGCCACGGAGGGTGAATTGGCCGTTACAGGAAAGGTAACGCCCGTTATGGAAATAGGCAGCAGCATTAATCAGGAGGAAACCGGCCGGGAAAATATCCGAACAGCCGGTCGCCTTTCCGGTATCCAGGAGAACCAATTGGCGGAAAGGGTACAGGAGGTAATTGACTTTGTCGATCTGGGTGAGTACATCGACCAGCCGATGAAAATTTATTCCTCCGGTATGATTGCCAAGGTATCCTTTGCCTGTGTCCTGTTTACGATGCCGGAAATCCTTGTGATTGATGAGGTGCTGGGTGTAGGAGATGCGGCTTTCAAGGCGAAATCGGAAGCAAAAACGCGTGAGCTCTGTGAAAAGGGGAAGATCCTGTTAATGGTGTCACACTCTATGGCGACAATTCGAAAGTACACGGATCGATGTATCTGGCTGGATAAGGGACGAATCCGTATGGACGGATCTTCTGCAAAGGTGACCGAGGCGTTTGAGCTTTCCGTCAAAAAAGAGCAGGAAAGTCAGTTGCTGACGCAAATGGAAAAAGCAATCGAAAACAGTATATTTGGTGAACAGGTCCGGATCAATCAGCTGCAGGTTTTGCAGGAAGACGGGACGTTTGGTGCGGAGATCCACATCCATCAGGCAATCCGGGTGAAAGCGGAGATTCAGTCTGAGGCATCACTGGGTCAGGTGGATTTGCAGATAAGCTGCTACAGTCTTCGGGGGTATCTGCTGTTCGCAAGCAGTTATCACAAAAGCACCGGACAATGGTTGGTACTGGAACCGGGGCGCACCGCAATGCTGGAAACTCGTATAGAAGACTGTAATTTCAATACTGGCACCTATCAGATAAGCCTCATGATTTGCCAAAAGGACACGCCTTTTGCCAAACGGGCGGCACTGTTCCGGGTGGTAAATGATCAGTATTACAATTATCTGGATTGTCCGCAGGTATACTACCATAACCACGCTAAGCTAAAAAAGCTGCACAGAGAGGAAAATGTATGAGTAACTTGAAAGGGGTCGCACAGCGGGAACTGGCACAGGTTTTGAATTTGTGGAAGCTGAATTACCGCACGCGTTTTACCGGCACCCGAATTGGCAGAACGTGGGTAGTGCTTAGTCCCATGCTGCAAATGGGAGTGTATATTTTCGCATTTGGATTTGTTTTTGCTGGCAGCGGCGCAGATCCCTTGGAGCATGTGTTGTGGCTGATCTGCGGTTACGGGCCGTGGCAGGCTATCAGCGAGGGGATTATGTCCGCTGCGAACAGCCTTGTTGCAAACAAGGCCATTTTGAAGAATTTTAATGTAAGATCGCACTATTTTCCGATTGCCGCTTCCATGATGGGCCTTCCATCGATTTGCGTTGTATTGGTGTTTTCCGCCGTGCTACTGGCTGCCACGGGGCGGGGTGTTTCCTTTTATATTTTATGGCTGCTGCTGGCTGTTCCGCTCCCCTTTTTGCTCATTATGGGAATCGGGTTGTGTGTCAGCGCCGTTGTGGTGTTTGTGCGCGACATGGTACAAGTGCTTAGTGTGCTGTTGATGACCACGATGTTTTTCACACCGATTTTATATTATCCTGAACGACTCCCCGCATTGCTTCAGCCTTTGGTTATGCTGAACCCTTTCTATCAAATTGTGCAGATCTACCGTTGCAGCCTGTATTACCAAAAAAACGCAGATCTGCTTGGAATGCTGATTCTGTTGGTATGGATCTGTTTGTTTTGGCTGATGGGGCTGCGGCTGTTTAGAAAGTTGAGGGGATCTTTTGAATCCGCGTTATGAGCATGCAATGAATATTCTGGTTCTATGCTGGAAGCCTTGGCATAGCGTTGTGCGCACCCATGATAACCACCTGTTCTCATTCCGGAGATACGGCAAGGGGAATCACTTCTATTACTTTAACTGCAAAAACACGGGCAGGCTGCCGGTGGGCTTGGCCGATATTCCGTTCGATGCAGTGATTTTTCACTATACCTTCCTTGCGCTGCGCTTTGATCAGCCGTCTTTTTGGGCGATGTACGAAAGGATTAAACCGGTTCTAAAAAGACTCCAAGGGGTCAAGGTGATTATTCCGCACGATGAATATGTATATACCCGCTCTCTTTGGACACTCATCCGTGACTGTAGCGTACAGCGGGTGTATTCCAGTTGCTTTCCACCCGACTGCGATATTATCTTTCCGGAAGCAAAGACAGGCCGAAAAAATCTGTGCTATCCGGTATTTACTGGATATATCGATCCTGCTACGTTGAGATGGGTGGAAAAAAGGAGGAAGAAATTTCCCAATAAGGATATTGATGTGGGATACCGAGCTGGCAGCGCTAACTATATTTTTGGCTTTCACGGCCAGTTGAAAACTGATTTGGCCAATGCCTTCCAAAATCGGATGCCGCAGCATCCACATCTCAAAGAGGATGTGAAGCTTACCTATATGGATAGCTTTCGTAATACCATTACGGGCAACGCCTGGTTTGATTTTTTGCTCCGTTGCCGGACGGCCTTGGGATGTTTGGGCGGCTCCAGCATTCTTGACCCGGACGGGGAGATACGTGCTCGTACGCTGTTATATGTGCGCTCTCATCCTAACGCGACACGGGAGGAAATCGCCCAAGCTTGCTATCAGGGCGGAGAGGGTAGAATCCAAACAAAGATCTTAGGCCCCCGCGTATTTGAATGCGCTATGACGCATACCTGCCAGTTGCTGGTGGAGGGCGATTATTTTGGCGTGTTGGAGCCCAATGTAGATTATATCCCAATCAAAAAGGATTTTTCCAATTTAGATAAGGTAATGGATTTGGTGAAGCAGGATCCTGCCTATTGCGAAAAAATTGCAGAACAGTGCCATGAGCATTTGGTGGCTTCCGGGAAATACAGCTACGAAAAATTTGTGGAAGAAATATTATGCGACCTAAACGCTCTTGCGGGGCGGCAGGCGGAGTCCGGCTCGGGCCGCCTGCTTGCCATATCGCTGAACTTTTATCGAATAAAAAGTTCTTACATGATGGAGAGGGCTGCCCTGTTTTTTCTGAACAAGGCAAAAACGGCTGGTAGAAAGCTCTACCATGGCCTCAGGGATTTGCTGGCTGCCGTAGCCAAGACCTGTATGCCCAAAACATACGATCGGCTCCGGGCAGCATACCGGGCACGGAAAAATGGTAAGAACGGTTTGTGAAGGGAGGTGGGATGCAGTGCATCCGCAAAAGGTGGATTTCTTGTTTATATATGAGGTGAAAGCGCGGGAACTGGAGAATATCTGCTTGCTGGCTTGTGAGCTGGAACGGCGCGGTTACTCCACTGCGATCCTGAACACCTGGACCATGCTGAAAAAGCGGAGCAGGCCGATTTATTCCTGTACGACGCTGGTGGTGTCTGCCTGTTATAACGAAGAGGTCTATCGATTCTTTACTGGATTTGCAGCACATTACGAAAAGGTTTTTTGCCTCCAGTGGGAGCAGGTGCCGGTCAATTACTCCTATCATTCCCGGCAGGTAACCTCATGGACATACCAAGGGGTGGCCAAACAGGTGCGAAATGTCTGCTGGGGAGAGGCCGAACAAAAGCGTCTTGTGGAGAACTTTGGAGTAATGCAGGACTGTACCCGTGTGACCGGATATATCACACTGGATTTTTACAGGCCCATGCTCCGTCCGATGCTGATTTCTCGCCAATGTCTGTTCGGCAGGGAAGGAATGGATGTTGGCAAAAAAACCTGTCTGTTCATATCTTCCTTTACCTATGTGAAGCTGCCGCCCAAGCTGGAGGCGGTTGCAGATGAGAATGGGAAGGAAATGACAAAACTTGTTTCGGCTCAAACACAGCAGATCATATTGGGATGGATCGAGCGCCTGCTTTGCGAAGAGCCGGAGCTGCAGTTTATCTACCGTCCGCACCCAAGTGAAGCGGAAAACCCGGCGCTGCAGGCAATGGCACGGAAATTCCCTCGCTTTTTCTGCATCGCGCAGCCGGCCGTTAAGCATTGGATCTGTGCCTGCGACCGTGTATATATCTGGAACAGCACGACGGCTGCAGAGGCTTGGCAGAGCGGCACGCCCACTTTTCTGCTGCGTCCGGTAGCGTTGCCGGAAGCCTGTGATATGCCAATTTTTTCCGACTGCGAGACCATCTGTTGCTACGAGGATTTTCGGGCGTCTGCTGTCGGCGGCGAAAAAAAGGCAGGTTCGGTCCGGCCGCAGGCCCTGCACGCATGGTATGCGGATACCGGTGAAACGCCCGTTTACCAAAATATCTGTGAGTGGTTGGAGGAAACCCATGCTGACCCCACCTATAAAAGCCCGGTGGTGGCACCTTATACTGCCGTACCATATCTGCGGATGTGGATAGAATACAAGGTCATTTACCCTTGGAAAAATCGCTTTGTGCATACGCTGCGTTACCGTGTGTGTTACTGGCCTATCGTCTGGCTGCACACAGCCCGGCCGCCAAAGCCGGACGGTATTCCTATGGTTTTATATAAAGTCTATTCCGTTTTTTGGCGCTTTGGCAGTTGGATATGCCGTCTGGCGGTTTTGCATACGCCTGTAGGAAGCTGGTTACAGCACGGCAAGAAAGGAGAACAACTTTATTGGGCGGCAGTGCGGCAGCAAGAACAGATTACACGGCAGATGGAGGAAGAAAACAGGCGTTGGCAAGCAGATAAAGCAGATATTGATCAAATGCAACAACATCTGCTGAAAGAACTACGCCGAGAAAAGCAAAACCGGGATACAGGACAGAAACGAGAGTATGATGCTTCCAAATATCGGTTGAATCGTGCGCCGCAGCGAGAAATTCAGCGGATAAAAAACTGCCTGCGCGAGTGTTTGGGATTCAATTAGCTTGAGATAAATTCATTTTTGCGCCCCTATCAAGTAAAAAGCACCGTCTGTCGGAAGCTGAGTGTGGATGAAATATAAAAGTGTAGAAATATTATGTGGAAAGTGGGAAACTTTTGCGACAAGTGGATTTTTTGTTTGTATATGATGTAAAAAACAGAGAATATGATAATCTGTGTCTGCTGGGCGCAGAATTGAAACGCCGCGGCTATCGGGTTGCCTATCAGAGCTTTTGGCATAGTTGTACCCATTTGTTGTACCCGCGGTACAAAACTCACGTGGCGGCAATTGCCACCTGCTATAAAGATACAGTCTATCGTACCTTTACGGGATTTGTCGGCTCGTTTGAAAAGGTCGTCAACCTGCAGTGGGAGCAGATACCGCCGAACAGCACGTTGGAGGGTGAATCTGCTGAGCAGTGGGCGCAGTCGGAGTGGAATGCATCCGGAGTGTTGCAGCACCATGTGCGGTACGTATCTTGGGGCGAAGTAAATCGTAAACGCCTAATAGATATTGTGGGAGTGGAACCCCAAAATATTTGCGTGGCGGGTTATGTTACGCTGGATTTCTACAGGCCCGAATTTAAAGGCTTTTTTATCCCAAGAAAAACGTTGTTTGGAAAATATGGGCTGGATCCAGCCAAGCAAACTGTACTATTTATATCCTCTTTTGTGTTTGTCAATATGCCCAAACTGAACAGCCGCAGCCCTTTAATGAGCGATTCTGCTGCCGATGCGTTCCGCCGTGCCAGCGAGGACAGCCAACAAGTGTTTTTAGGATGGGCGAAACGAATCCTGTCTGAGCCCGGAGGGGAATCCCTCCAGATCATTTACAGGCCACACCCTTCCGAAATGGCGAACCCGGTGCTGGCGGTAATGCAAAAGGAGCTACGGGGATTTTTTGTACTGCCGCAGGAGTCTATCAAGCATTGGCTGCGCGCCTGCGATGTGGTCTATAACTGGAACAGCACAACGGCAATAGAATCTTTATACAGCGGTACGCCTTCCTTTGTGCTGCGGCCGGTTCCCATGCCTCATAGCTGCCAGATGCCGATCTTTACTGGGACAAGCTTTGTTGAAACCTATGACCAGTTTGTGTATACGCTGCGCCATGCGCAGAACCCCTACGTACAAAAGCGATATGGGATGGATCTGGCTCTGCTGAATTCCTTTTATCATGTTACAGACACGCCCGCCTACGTGCAGGTATGTGATTTTTTGGAGGAAACCTTGTGCGATAACGGTTTCCGCAGCCCAATCTGGGAAGTACCGTCGTATCTGCTGTACTACAAGGGCGGAATTTGGCGGATAGGCAATATGCTTCTGCAGCATATCTGGCAAAACCATGTGTTAAACCCGTTGCGTTATTGGATTTCGTACCGCCTGTGGGGATGGATGCGCTATATGGCCCCGCACCGTCTGCGTCATAGGTTGCGTATGGGAAAGCGGCGGATACAATACGCGATAGCCGTGTTAAGAAAGGATCCTGCATGCAGTTCTGCGCTCCAGAGTCAAATTTTTAACCTGCGAACAGAAACAAGAGATTGGAGTAAAGAACGGGAGGTACAAAACGCCGCCCGACGGCAGGAGGCAGCCGCCATAAAAAAGCAGACTCTTTTGCTGTATGCGCAGCTGCACGAATACCTGTACGGCGAGGACAATGTGATAAAGCGCCGACACGACAGGATGAAAGCCAAAGAACACTATGTTCCCCAATGGAGATTTCGCAGGGGTGAGCAGAAAATTCGCAACATTTTATTTTGATAAGGGCTGTCGCAGTAAAAAACGAAGGGAGGGAGCATCGGTTATGGAAGGCAAAGAGATGTATCGGCTGGCACAACGTCTGTTTCCCATATGCCGCAGCCTTACAGGGAACGGTGTGCGTGAAACGCTGAAAATTTTACAGGAAACTATGCCAAATCTGCAGATTTATGAGGTGCCCAGCGGGACACGTGCGTTCGACTGGACGGTGCCGGACGAGTGGAATATCCGGGATGGATTTATCGCAGATGAGCAGGGGAATAAAGTAATTTCTTTCAGGGACAATAATCTGCACATTATGGGATATTCCGAGCCGGTGGACAGGATCGTTGACCTGCAGGAGCTGAAGCGGCATATCTATGTACAGGAGAACCAGCCGGACGTTATCCCGTATGTGACATCCTATTATAAACGCCGCTTTGGGTTTTGTATGAGTAAAAGGCAGCGGGACAGTTTGCGTGCGGGACAATATCGTATGTATATTGACAGTACGCTTGAACCCGGTTTTCTTACCTATGGAGAATATATTCTCCCCGCGACGGCTTCAGGTGGCGCGGAACAGGAAATCCTGCTCTCCACTTATATTTGCCATCCATCCATGGCAAACAATGAGCTTTCCGGGCCGTGCGTTGCCGCGGCATTGGCCTGTTGGCTGGAAAAACAGCCGGATAGAAGATATACTTACCGATTTGTATTTGTGCCGGAGACGCTCGGATCCATTGTTTATATCAGTCGTAATCTGGAGCATCTGAAACGAGCGGTAGTCGCCGGTTTTAATCTGTCTTGCGTGGGTGATAACCGTGCGTTCAGCTATATCGAATCCCGTAGGGGAGATACGTTAGCGGATCGGATTGCCCGGAACGTACTGCACACTTATGTACCAGAGTATATTGCCTATTCCTATTTGGAACGGGGATCGGACGAGAGGCAGTATAACGCGCCCGGTGTGGATCTGCCAGTCTGTTCGATCTGCCGCAGTAAATTTGGCGAGTATCCCGAATATCATACTTCGGCGGATGATCTGTCTCTGATTTCGTCAGAGGGGCTTCAGGGCGCGCTGGATATTTACCGGAAATGCCTGCGTGGGCTGGAATACAACCGATATTATCGGGTGAGTTGTCTGTGTGAGCCGCAGCTTGGGAAAAGGGGCTTGTATCCGACGGAAAGCTATAAGGGATCGGCGGATGCGGTGCGCGACATGATGAACCTGATTGCATATGCGGATGGAAGTATGGATCTGATTGCCATCAGCGATACAATCCACGCATCATTGGAGGCGTTGATTCCCCTTGTGGATAAGCTGACAGGAGCCGGTTTGTTGGAAATCTGTGAAGGACAGGGTAAAAGTCAATGACAGAAAAAGAGTATTGGCAGCGGCATATGCGCTCCCTTGCGGCAGATGAACCGTTTTTGATTCGGGCGGAGGACGGCTTTGCCTATACCTACCAGGACTTTTTTGGCGGGGTGCAGGCAATGGCAGAGCAGGTTAGGGTGGTGCGGGCGCGCCAGCTGATAGTCTGTATGGAAAATTCACCGGCGCTTTGTATGCTGTATTTTGCCTGTGCGATGGAAAATAAAGAAATTATTCCGCTGGATCCGCAAAAAAGCCCTGCGGAAATCGAGCGGATCCGCGCCTGTCATCCAGACGCCGAGACGGTGGGTGTTGAGCCGGGCTGCACTCTGAAAGAATCGTTGCAGCAAGCGGCACAGCTTGGAAAATCGGCCGGCCGGCCGCTGGACGAGCTGTTTGCACAAACAGATTTTGAGAAGCCCTATCTCATTACCTATACCTCCGGCAGTACAGGCTTGCCTAAGGGCGTGGTACATTCCCTGCGCGGCTTGGTTGCGAGTGCATTGTCCTTTGGGAAGCTGCTTGGCTATGTACAAGGGGATACTTTCTATCATGCTATGCCCATGACCTACATGGCCGGTATCCTGAATACGATTTTCCTTCCGTTCCTGTTTGGCTGCCGTATTGTATTGGGCCGCCGTTTTTCCGTGATGGAGGCAGTACCCTTTTGGAAAAGGGTTGCTGCGTATCGGGTAACCTGCTTTTGGATGGCACCCGCAATGCTGCGGATGCTCCTTACCGTAGACCGGCAAAGGAGGGGACGAGACGCACTTGCGGGCCGGAAAATTATCTTTAGCGTTGGAACCGCTCCGCTGGACGCACGGCTTCGAGAGGATTTTGAACAGGCCTATGGGATACGGCTGTACCAGAGCTACGGCCTTTCGGAAACATTGTTTTTGACCAGCCAATGCACGGCCAGCCCTGCAAAGGACCATTCGGTGGGGCGGCTTTTGGATGGCGTAGAAATGAAGCGCCTGCCGGACGGCGAGGCCAGCTTTCGGGTACCGTGGATGTTTTTAGGATACTGGGATGGCGGCGGGACGGTTTGCCGCCCGCCGGAGTGGTATGATACTGGGGATTTGATCGACGGAACCCCGGAACAGTTGGTCATCTGTGGGCGAAAAAAGGATCTGATTATCAAGGGAGGAATCAATATCAACCCCAACGATATCGAACAATGTTTGCAAAGCGTATTTGGCATTGCTCAGTGCGTTGTTCTTGGCGTACCCCGGCGGGGCGACGAGCAGATCGTGTGCTGGACGGCAGGCGCCGAGGCGGCGAAGTTGGAGCGCGGCGCATTAAATGCCGCCATCGAACAGCACTTGGGCCATAAATACAGGATGGATGCTCTGGTGAACTTGCCTGAACTGCCCAGGAACCTGAACGGAAAAATTGATAAACCAAGGTTGAGGCAGGAATGGGAGATGACGCATCCATGATTCTTATGCTGGATCATATCACGTTTGCAACCCCGGCGGAAAAACGCCGGCAAACGATGGAGCAGTTTTGTGGGTACAGCGTGCGTTTTTCGGAGGACGGGCTGCCCAATATCGCAGCAAAGCAGCCCCTGTTTCAACGGCCACATATAAGCCATGAACTGATCAAGCTGGATAGCCCTGCGGGGTATCCGATTGAGGTGGTTGTATATGATGTCTGTCGCGGTGTATCGGGTATTTCGATTTGCCAAGATAAAACGGAAATTTGGATCCCTACCCAAGGGACTGCGGGCAGCATTGCGTTTTGGAAAAGCCTCGGCTTTAACATGGCAGAAAATGATCCGGCGCTGTTGGTCGCCAAAGGTCCACTGGACAGGATGCCTGTAAAAATACGCCTGCTGGAAGTGTGCAGCGGGCAAAAGGCATGGCTGGATCAGGAGGGGCCTGTGGCGCTGGCGTTTATTGTGACACATCACGCCGATTTGCAGAAAAAGCTTTCGCAGCAGGGCTTTGCCGTTAGCAAGGCAGACAGCCTGTCCGTGAACGGCAAGGCTTTGCGCATATCATTTGCTGTGAGCGGATATGGCGACATTGCCGAGATCATATCGGTTGACGGTATGCGGTAGGAAGGGGAAATTCTGCCGATTGGAATGGGTCCTCTTGGCTTTGCATGGCTACCGAACAGGTGGGGCGTTTTGGCGTCAGATGTCAGGGCATTGCCAGAAAGGTGGAGAAAAATGAACTGGATCGATTTAACATTGACGATCGACAATACGTGTATGACCTGCGGCACCACTTGGCATACAGTGCCGTCTGTTGAGCGCTTGGGCAGGCTGGAGGAGGTAGGCCGCAATACATCCGTCATTACCCTGGGCAGTCATTCGGCCACACATCTGGACGCGCCGCTGCATTTTTATAATGGAACCTATGGTGTGGATGAAATCCCGCTGAAAAAGCTGTGCGGCAGCATTCGGGTGATAGATCTCAGCCATATCCCGCCGGGGGGCTGTGTCCGCCTCAAGGATATGGAGGGTATTGCTGTATCCTCTAAAATGCTGTTCAAGTTTGGTTGGTACCGTAATTGGAAAACCCCCCAATACTATCGGGACTACCCATATTTTGAACTGGAGACGTTGCGATATCTTACAGATAATGGTCTGGAAATGCTTGCAATTGACACGCCTTCTCCCGATACGGCGTCTGCCATCGGCAAAAAGGATGATTCTTTGGGCCATAAGTTGTTGCTAAGCAAACGGGTTGTTATTGTGGAATATCTGAATAATACGGAGCAGTTAGAGGATGGCGGCAGTTATGAGATCATTGCGCTGCCCTTAAAGCTGAAAGGGAGCGATGGTTCCCCGTGCCGTGTAATTGCAAGGAGGCTTTCGTATGAATTATAAAGAGAAGATAAAAAAGTGGCTGATTGAATGGTTTTGCGGACAGACAGGATATACTCCGAAGGAAATTGAGGAGCACGCAAACGATAATTACTTTGATATCGGATATATTGATTCGTTCGGTTTTATTGAGCTGATTGAGACGCTGGAGGAGACGCATCAGGTTGCCTTTCCAAGCGATGCTTTTCAGGATCGGTCTTTTGCAACCATCAATGGGCTGGCAGAGATCTGTGCCGATCAACAGCGGCAGGGGGAGTAGAAAGTGGCTGCGGTATATACCTACGATGAGTTGTTGACGGCGTTGCGCAAGGCCGGACTATGTGCAGGCGATGATGTGTTTGTGCATTCCAATATCGGTTTCTTTGGCCGTTTGGAGGGGGCATCTGATTCACAGGAACTGTGCAGCCTTTTCATTAAGGCGATTTTGACGGTGATCGGTTCTAAGGGAACTTTGATTGCGCCATCCTTTACATATTCCTTTTGCCATGGAATAGTTTTTAACCCGGATACTACACCTTCCCAATGCGGCATACTTTCGGAAGGCTTACGGGCAAGGCCCACAGCATTGCGCTCCAGCGATCCTAATTTTTCGGTGGTGGCAGAAGGAGAAAATGCTTCTTATTATATCGGAAGTTGGAGCCACGAAGCGTTTGGGGCGGGCAGTTTTTGGGAAAAACTTCTTTCCCAAAATGGCCGGATCGCCTGTTTTAACTTTGATTGCGGCTCTACGTTCGTACATTATGTCGAGCATCAAAACAAGGTTTCTTACCGGTATAACAAGGCATTTAACGGTGTGTATATCTCAGGGGGGCAAAGGGTGCGCGATTACGCTGTACATTATGTATATGATACCTCCCGTCCGCAGGATGGCCCTTGTTTTACCCGTTTGGATGAAATCGTGCGACAGCAACCATTTTGTAGTACAGCGCATCTGGGACGCGGTGAGATCGTGTCTTTTCCCGCAGCGGCCTATCTGGAGCTGATTACAGAAATCTTAAAAGTAAGGCCACGTTTTTTAACGCGGGAGGAAGAATATGAGTGATTTTCAGATCATGGATGTAACGCTGCGGGATGGCAGCTATAAGATCAATTTCCAATTTTCCAATACGGATGTGCAGTGTATTGGCGGCGGCTTAGATCGCTGGGGTATTCCTTACATTGAGATTGGACACGGCATGGGGATCGGGGCCGGCGGCCCGTGTTATGGCGCAGCGTTGCATACGGATATGGAATACTTGCAGGCTGCAAAGGAAGCCATCTGCAGGGCAAAAATTGGAATGTTTTGCGTGCCGGGTGTGGCGAGTCTGGAGCAGGTCGAACGTCTGTGCACGGCAGGGTTGGATTTTGTGCGGGTAGGAACCAATGTGGATTCAATAGAAAAATCCGAGCCATACATCCGCCTGTGTAAAAAAATGGGCGTTATGGTTATGGCAAATTACATGAAATCCTATGTGATGGAACCGAAGCAGTTTGCACAACAGGTGAAAAAATCGGAAAGTTACGGTGTGGATGCCGTTTATCTTGTGGACTCCGCAGGCAGTATGCTGCCAACAGATATTCTTCGATACTACGAGGAGATTCGGGAGGTATCGGCCTTGCCTTTAGGATATCACGGGCATAATAATCTGGGGCTTGCGCTGTCCAACAGCCTGTATGCCGCCAGGGTAGGCTTTTCACTGATTGACGCATCTCTGCAGGGGCTGGGACGCAGTGCAGGCAACACCGTAACGGAGCTCCTGGTTGCGGTTTCTCAAAAAGCGAGCGGCAGGATGGATATGGACATCAACGAGCTGCTCCTGCTGGGAAAAAAATATGTTGCGCGGTTTGTCGGTTCCGGTATTACAGACCCAATAGACACTGTGTGCGGATTGGCGGGCTTTCATTCAAGCTATTTGCAGGCTGTCCACCGCTGTGCGGGGAAATTCGGTGTTAGTCCTTTGGAATTGATTGCCGCATATGCAAAGATGGACAGGCTCAATATGGACGAAAACCTCTTGGAAATGATTGCAAAACAATTGCCGCAGAAAAAGGAAGTCCTTTCGGAAATTGATATGCACGGATATTTGGTCAACGAGCAGGGGCAGCGGTAAGCCGTAGCAAAAGTAAGATGGGAGGCGCTTTGCAGGTGGAAAAACTGGCGATAAAAGGCGGGTATCCGGTACGGAGCAGCAAGCTCTACTACGGCCGCCAGTGGATCGATGAAGACGATATTCGGGCCGTGGCCGAGGTGCTGCGCAGCGATTTTATCACCTGCGGGCCCAAGGTCGATGAATTCGAGCAGGAGCTCGCAAATTACACAACGGCAAGGTATGCCGTGGCTGTCAGCAATGGCACGGCCGCGCTGCATTGTGCCTGCATGGCGGCCGGGGTCGGCCCCGGGGACGAGGTAATCACCACGCCGCTTACCTTTGCGGCCAGCGCCAACTGTGCGCTGTACTGCGGCGCAAGGCCAGTGTTTGCGGATATCGGTCCGGATACATACAATATCGATCCGGAGAGCATCCGCGCGCACATCACCCCAAAAACGAAGGCCGTTGTGGCTGTGGATTTTACCGGACAAGCCGTAAAGCATAAAGAGATCCGTGCGCTGTGCGATGAATTTCATCTGGTATTCATCGAGGACGCAGCCCACGCCATTGCGACCCGGTACAACGGGCAGCCGGTCGGTAGCCTGGCAGATATGACCTGCTTCAGCTTCCACCCGGTGAAGACGATCACCGGCGGCGAGGGCGGAGCCATCACCACCAACAGCGAGGAATACTATAAAAAGCTGATGCTGGCGCGCACGCACGGTATTACACACGATGAAGGCGAGATGGAAGGCGCCCCGCACGAAGGACCCTGGTATTACGAGCAGGTAATGCTGGGCTACAACTACCGGCTGACGGATTTTCAGGCGGCGCTCATCACCAGCCAGATGAAAAAGCTGGACAGGTTTGCCGCTCGCCGCAAGGAGATTGTCAGGATTTACGATGAGGCTTTTTCAAAGCTCCCCGAGATTATTGTACAAAAGGAGATCCCGGAATCGGATACCTGCCGACACCTGTATATTATTCGTCTGGCTCTGGATAGGCTGACCTGTACGCGCAGGGAATTCTTTGATGCAATGAGCGCGGAAAACGTGCAGTGTCAGATTCACTATGTACCCGTATATTGGTTCCCGTATTATCAGCAGCTTGGTTACCAAAAGGGCTTGTGTCCCAATGCCGAAGAAGTGTACAAAGGCATTATGAGTATTCCACTGTATCCGAAAATGACAGATCAGGATGTAAAAGACGTGATCCATGCCGTAAAACGTACTACAGCTTTTTATCGAAGATAAAATGCAGAACGATGACATAGGAGGTGAAGCGTTGTCTTGTGCTGCGATCATCACCGCCAGAGGCGGCTCCAAACGCATTCCACAGAAGAATATACGCGATTTCTGCGGAAAACCGATCTTAGCTTACAGCATTGAGGCGGCAAAGACGTCGGATGTTTTCGATGAGGTCATGGTCTCAACAGACAGCGAAGAAATTGCCTTGATAGCAAAAGAATATGGGGCGAAGGTGCCGTTTCTGCGCAGTGAAGGCACCAGCAATGATTTTGCGACAACAGCGGACGTTATTCAGGAGGTTTTACTGCAATACCGCGCGGCAGGCACAGAATATGATGCGTTTTGCTGCCTGTATCCCACAGCGCCATTTATTACGGCAGAAAAGCTGCGGAGAGCAGCGCAGATGCTGGCGCAGCCGGAGGTGGATTCTGTAATTCCGGTGGTGCAGTTTAGCTTTCCGCCGCAGCGGGCTTTTGTAAAGCGCGGCGGCATATTGCAATATCTGCACCCGGAAAATGAACGTGTCCGCAGTCAGGATTTAGAGCCGCTTTACCATGATGCGGGACAGTTCTATTTTTGCAGGACAAGGGCATTTCTTGAGCAGAAAACGCTTGTGACAAAGGCAGCGGCGCCTTTGCTCCTATCCGAAGAAGAAGTGCAGGACATTGACAATTTTTCGGATTGGGCACTGGCGGAAATGAAATACAGACTTTTTGTTTCAAAGGAAGGAAATGAGTAATGTTCCATCTCCATGACGCTATCCACAGCCAGAAGCCCTATCTCATCGCCGAAATGAGCGCCAATCACGGTGGCAGACTGGAAAACGCGCTGGAGTTCGTGCGTCAGGCGGCTGCGGCGGGTGCAGACTGTGTGAAGATCCAAACCTATACGGCGGATACCATCACGATCGACTGCGACAACGAATCTTTCCGTATCAAAGGCGGCCTGTGGGACGGCTACAAGCTTTACGATCTGTACACAGACGCCGGCACACCGTGGGAGTGGCAGGCGCGCATCAAACAGGAGTGCGAGGTCTGCGGCATAGATTTTCTTTCGACGCCCTTTGACAATACCGCGGTCGATTTTCTGGAGGGCATCGGCTGCAAGGCGTACAAGATTGCCAGCTTCGAGCTGGTGGATATTCCGCTGATCGAGTACGCAGCCGGCAAGGGCAAGCCGATGATCATCTCCTGCGGGATGGGCAGCGCGGAGGAAATTGGGGACGCAGTGGAGGCTTGCCGCCGCGCGGGCAATGAGCAGATTGTGCTGCTGAAGTGCTGCAGCGAGTATCCCGCCAATTGGCTGGACATGCACCTTGCGAACATTCCGGATATGCAAAAACGCTTTGGCGTGCCGGTGGGCCTTTCCGATCACAGCGCGGGCAGCCTGGCCGCGGTGGTTGGCGTGACGCTGGGAGCGTGCGTGATCGAAAAACACGTGAAGCTGGATGGCGTGGACAGCGCCGACAGCGCGTTCAGCATGACCATGCAGGAGTTTGCGCAGATGGTGCGGGATGTGAAAGATGCCGCGTTGATCCGGGGCGAGGCGCAGTACGGGCCGATGCCGGGCGAGCAGGGAAACCTTGCGCTGCGGCGCAGCCTGTTTGCGGTAAAGGACATTAAGGCCGGGGAACCGTTTACTACAGAAAACGTGCGCAGCATCCGTCCGGCGCAGGGGCTGGCACCGAAGATGTTGGACAAGGTGCTCCGGTGCCGTGCGGCAAGGAATATTGCATTCGGGGAACCGCTCAGCAGTGCACTGCTGAAGGGAGACGGCTGAGATTGGACAAGCAGGAAATCTGCATTATGAAAAAACAGCCGCTGGAAATACACACTGCAAGACTGTGTCTGCGGCAGATCACAGCAGAAGACGCACCGATACTTGTTGAACTGCGTTCGGAGCCGGAAAGCTATCGCTTTTTTCGTGCGCCGCATCGTCTTACTCTTGTGGAGCATATCTGCTGGTATGAGGAAAAATATCTCGCAGATAAAAACCGTTTTGATTGGCTTGCGCTGCGGGAGGAGACCCCGATTGGATCGTTCAGCCTGAAGCGTTTGCAGGAGGACGTCGCCTGTGCCGAGATCAGCTATCTACTTGCTCCGGAAATGCGGGGGAATGGATATGCCGCTGAAGCAGTGAATGCGCTTTTGCAGTGGGGCGTCGAGAGGTGGAAAATCCGGCAGGGCATTGCGGAGATCCATTGCGACAATATAGCCTCACGCCGTTTTGCTGAACGTATGCATTTTTCGTTTTGGAAAGAGGATCCGCCTTTTATATGTTATCGAAAGAACCTGTGATCATATTCCGCGCAGACGGCAACCCCCAGATCGGCTCCGGCCATATTATGCGCTGCCTTTCCATTGCGGACGCCGCACGGGAGCAGGGAATAGAAAACTGTTTTCTTACAGCGGAGGATTTCTTTGCAGCCATTATCCGCGAGCGCGGCTTTGCCTGCGAGGTGCTGCAAACAGACTACCGCGATATGGACGCGGAGCAGAAAAAGCTTTCAGTTATTTTGGAAAAGTACGAGCCGGAATCAATTGTAGCAGACAGCTATTTCGTCACACCGGAATATCTTGTGTTTCTGAGCCGGTTCGCCGAGGTAACATATATAGACGATCTGGCCTCGTTTGCTTATCCAGTAAAGCGTGTTGTCAACTACAACATCTACGGCCCGGATCTGGATTATGCGGCGCTTTACAGCAAAGCGGGTGTTCCGCTGCCGCAGCTTCTTTTGGGCCCGCACTATGCGCCGCTGCGCAGGCAGTTTCAAAACCTTCCGCCGCGCGCAGTGCGGCAGAAGGTGCAGGATATTCTTGTTTCCACGGGCGGCGCGGATGCGCAGCATATCGCCCTGCAGCTGGCGCAATATCTGTCCGGGCAAGGCTCGCTGGAAGACGTGCAATATCATTTTGTGGCCGGCGCCATGAATGCCGATCTGCCTGCACTGCAGGCGATCGCTCGGCAGTGCGCCGCGATCAGAGTTCATCAGAATGTGCAGAACATGGCGCGGCTGATGCGGCAGTGCGATCTGGCGATCGCGGCCGCCGGCAGCACGCTCTATGAGCTGTGTGCCTGTGGTGTGCCGACGGTGACCTATGCGTTTGCGGATAACCAGCTTTTGGGGATGAGAGCCTTTGAAAAACAGGGAGTTATGGTCGGCGCAGGAGATGTACGGAGCTTGCACATCCCCCTTGAGGTAATAACCTCTCGTGTCGAGGAGGTTTCCCTGAATTACAAGAATCGAAAAAGGCTTGCCTCCAAGATGCAGCGTTTGGTAGACGGAAGCGGCGCCGGACGTATTGTAAACTATATAAGATGATGTGCGAGTTATTTGGGGCCGTTGATCCAAATCTCCGCTAAAGTGGATTTTTCAAAATATTTTTGGAAAGCAGGAACAAATTGTTGTGTATGATTATCTAATCATAGGCGCCGGTCTGTACGGCGCAGCGGCAGCCCAGCAGCTGCACGAAGCCGGGAAGAAATGCCTCGTGATCGATAAGCGCCCCCACATCGCGGGCAACCTGTACACCGAGCAGGTCGAGGGCATCCAGGTGCACCGCTACGGCGCGCATATCTTCCATACAAACGATCCGGCCGTCTGGGCGTATGTCAACCGGTTTGCAAAGTTCAATCACTTTATCAATGCGCCGATCGCCAATTACAAGGGCAGGCTGTACGCCTTGCCCTTTAATATGCATACCTTTTATGCCGTGTGGGGCTGCACGACGCCGGAGCAGGCGAAAGCGAAGATCGAGCAGCAGCGCAGTGTCCATTATACCGAAACGCCCCAAAATCTGGAAGAGCAGGCGATCAACCTGGTGGGCGTGGATATTTACGAAAAACTCATCCGGGGCTATACCGAAAAACAGTGGGGACGCCCATGCCGGGAGCTGCCCAGCTTTATCATCCAAAGGCTGCCGGTGCGCTTCACCTTTGATAACAACTATTTCAACGCGGCCTATCAGGGCATTCCCGAAGACGGCTATACCAAAATGATCGAACGTATGCTGGACGGCGTCGAGGTCCGGCTTGGAGTGGATTATCTGCAAAACCGGGATTCGCTTTATGCGGTGGCGCAAAAGATCATTTATACGGGCCCTATCGATGCGTATTTTGATTATTGCTATGGCCCGCTGCAATACCGGAGCCTACGCTTTGAAACGGAAATACTGAATAAGCCCAATTACCAGGGGAATGCGGTGGTGAATTACACCGATGCGGAAACTCCCTATACCCGCATCATCGAGCACAAGCATTTCGCCTTTGGAACGCAGCCCAAAACCGTGATCAGCAGAGAATACAGCGCCGAATGGGAGGCCGGGGCAGAGCCGTACTATCCGATCAATGACGAAAAAAACAACCGGTTGTTCGCCCGATACAACCTGCTGGCGGAAAAGGACAAAAAGGTGATTTTTGGCGGCCGGCTGGGAGATTATCGATATTATGATATGGATCAGGTAATTGCGAATGTGTTTGACCTAATGAGGTAATTATGGCGTTTGCATTCTCAATCCATAAGCTTTTAGAAACAATGAAACAACACCAATAAGGGGCTTTATCAAATCGCGATTGCCTGTGCGACAGATGCCTATCTTTTGCTCATTTTGTACCAAGCAGCGTAACGAGGAGTGTTAATATACAAATGAAAACATCAGTGTACAAGGGGCTACAAACGATATAAAGAAATGTTTCAGATATGCAGAGTGGAAAAGTCAGATTTTCCACTCTATTTTTACATACTCGCTGGTTGCGCTGATTGATGAAATCAGGCCGTCCGTGGCTTTCCTCTTATCCTCAAAGCTGATATTCTCCCAGTCGTCCAAATAGCCGGACAGCAGATCAATCTGTTGCTGGGAAATGGTCTCCACGGATAAATCGGCAATCGCCTTTGTGATTTTCTGGCGGCGTGTGTCCAGTTCCTCGATTTTCTTGTTGGCGTAGGCAAGCAGGGTAGCGTTTGCCCCGGTCAGCGTGTCAAGTAACTTTTCAATTTCCGCCTCTACCTGTGCCAGTTCCACTTGATAGGCGGTCAATTTCGGGTTGGCCTTTTCCTCACCGCCCCGGAGGTGTTTGAAATCCCGGAATTTCTCTCCCATAGCCGTGAAAATGAACTGTTCAAATTCTGCCTTGCGGAGAGTGCCGCATCCCGGACAGCCCTTGTGGTCGGACCGTTTATTGCACCGGAGGTATTCATAACCGGAAGGGTTGCGGGTGACTTTCAAAGCGTAACCGCATTTTCCACATTTGACCTTTGTCAGCGCCAGTGATAAAATGTAAAAAAACGCCGAGGAAAAAAATGTAGTTTTATGGCGGAGGAGGAGAAAAAAAGATAGACTCCCAATAGGGCGAAAAAGAGCCCGGAAAGGGAGTCAGGAAATGAAAGGAGCACAGTGGATGGATATCCGAAGCGACAGACAGAAAGGACTTAGCTATGTGGAGCTGGGACGGAAGTTGTGCCCTTCCCGGTTTAGA